>Ga0172368_10002271_pt1 | contig 24731 bp, 23 predicted proteins | sample Lak11m_FD_114540 | JGI IMG/M metagenome (GOLD analysis project Ga0172368, IMG submission 114540) | Freshwater microbial communities from Kabuno Bay, South-Kivu, Congo - kab_022012_11m | ecosystem: Environmental > Aquatic > Freshwater > Lake | place: Democratic Republic of the Congo: South-Kivu...
TACAAATCTTTTCTTTCTTATTATTTCATTCTCAATAATTGCTATCGTTATCCATTCACTTTGGCGACTTTTATTTAAAAAGAACCACGCCCCATTTATCCCAATTCCTCATGACGCAATTTCTTCACTTGTAGAGCGCGCCAAAATAAACAAGGGGGATGTCGTCTACGACCTTGGGTGCGGAGATGCACGAATTCTACAAGCACTTGCAAAGAAACATATCGATGCTCAATTTATAGGAATCGAGAAAGCATTATTTCCCTATTTGCTCGCAAAAATCACCTCACTAAAGTTTTCAAATATAACAATAAAACGAAAGGACTTTTTTAAAACCCATATTGAAAACGCCACAATAATTATCACCTACCTTTTTCCAAGCGTTTTGGATCTTTTACTTCCGAAATTCGAAAAAGAACTTCATAATACAAAACTCTTTTCATTCGATTTCCCATTCTCGAAAAGAGAATATGAAGCAATGTACGTGATAAAGGAACGACAAGGAAAACTTGGATCAAAAATATTTATATACCAATTTCCTTAGACCCCGTGAGATAACAGGTTATGAAAATTTGATATTATTTACGTTGAATATTACACTAATAGACGGATGGGATATAATATAGTCGTATCTCACGGGGTGAAAATGCTCTAGCTATATTTTTATCGCTAAAGCTCAAAAAAATAAATATTATTTTCATGAATAAGAAAAATAAGCTTGCGAAAAAGAAACACGCAAAGAAATCAGGAAAAAAGATGAACTTACGCGCCAGATAAAACCTAAAAAAATATTCCACAAACGTGGAATATTTTTTATTTATATGATTCACATATTGAATCAATTTGTTTATAAGCGAACATCTTCTTTTTTCGGGAAACTAGAAAATCGAACAGTTTTATAATTTTGTGGACCTACGGAGAGTCGAACTCCGACTTAGCGCATGCCATGCGCTTATTCTACCGCTAAATTATAGGCCCGAATTATTGTGCGCGATGCAAGGATTGAACTTGCGGCCTTTTCGATGTCAACGAAACGCTCTACCACTGAGCTAATCGCGCAGATTATCTTCTATTACCTTTTTAATAACTAAATCTCCAAAGCGTATTATTCTGCGTTGATATTGTATTGGTCCACCCCTTAAAGAACACACACCGTAATATCCTGAGTAAGTTTTCTTTCCAATGGTGCGCCTATCAATATGTACTCTAAACCTTGCCCGAGAAATTTTCAACTCCTTACTCCAAAATCTTATCATTTCTTTCGGATTTTGGTCTGCTCTCAGGTGTAATTCCCCGATGAATTTCTCTCTCGGGATTTTATATACATCTATCGCAAGTAATAGAAACAATTTAACGATATCAGGATTTGAGTTTCCCAATCCAAACTCTTTATTTTTCTTGAAGCCTTCACCAAGATATAACATTGCAAGACACATCTCTTTCACTCCATCATCTTTTAAATTTATTTTTTAAAACCGAGAAAACGCTAAATCCCACGCATCTTGTATTCTCTTTTCTTTTTTTTGTTTATTTACTATCAATGCTAGTTTCCTTGCCTTAACCAAAGCAATACATTTGTTTGTCTCAAGTCTTTTGTTTTGTATATTAGAAAGTTTTATATCTCGAAACCAATAACTGAGAGTTGATCGATTAACTCTAAATAATTTCTCGATTTCTACTATAGACTTTCCTTTCTTCCTTAAAGCTATCGCCTCTTGCTTTATTTCGGACCTCTGTCTCATTGCTAGTACATTATACCGGACAATAAGATAAATAAAAAAATCGGATTACTCCGACTTTTCTTTCTTTTCCTTTTTCAACATCTCTATCGCTTCAGTGAGCGAAGCATCAGGATGCTTCGCGACCGCCTCAAGCATATCTGGAAGCTTCACATATCCATCATTCAATGGAAATTCTTTTGCTTTCATAAACCAGCGCTTCTTATTCCCACCATCATTGTTTTCCAACTCTAGCGCAATCATATCTGGCGTCTCGTCGGTTTTAAATTCCCTTCCAAGATCTGCCTCTGTTTTTTCGAGACGTTTATAAACCTCTTTTTTGTCGTCCTTCTTTAATTTGTCTCTATTAAAACTGAAGCGTTCAAACATACACCTATAATACTCAATTCATTTAAAATATCAAATTTCTGTATGAACGAATAAGGTATAACTTGGACCTATTCACTCGTTCGTATATAATATATACATGGTGAGGATCCATTCGAAAGAAAAAATTAAAAATCTTAAGGATGCTCGCAGACAAGGAAAAAGCATCGAGGAATTAATGCGTGAATTTTCCCTCCCAAAATCAACAGTATGGCACCACATTCATACCATTAAACTAACTGAAAAACAAAAAGTGATAAATAGATTAAAACAGGGTGGAAGTAAGTTGCGTAGCGAACGAAATTGGGAAAATGCAAAAAACGAATCAAAAAAGATTTTACAAAATAAAGAAAATAGACACCTGCTCTCTCTTGCTGCGGCTCTCTATTGGGCCGAAGGTAATAAAAAGGGGTTCGTCTTTACAAACACTGATGTAAAAATGATAAAGTTATTCATTAAAATTCTTGAAAATGAATTCAAGATCAAAAAAGATAGAATAAAAATAACCATAAGAATTTTTTCTAATCTCAATAGAAATGAATGTATAAGATTTTGGAAAAAAAATCTGGAAATTCGAAAAAACGACATAACAGTTTATATGAATGACGGCGGAACAAAAGGGAAGGCACATTACGGAATTTGTCGTTTAACAGTAAAAAACGGCGGAAATTTAAAAAAATTGATAACATCATTAATTTGTGATATTTATAATGAGGTGTTAAACCCCCGTAGCTCAACGGATGAGAGCAGTCCCGTCCTAAGGGAAAGATAAGGGTTCGATTCCTTTCGGGGGTACCAGAAAGGAAAAGTCAAAGAGTTTTGGTTCGCCTCGCTTCGCTCGGCGACTAATTTGTATTCAATTTTGGGGGTAAAAACGAATTGGCGGTTTTGCAAAATATGGTTCGAGCCGATGTTTTTCAGAAATGTTGTCATTTCTGTTTTGTTTTGAGGGGAAAGCAGATTTGCGGCTTGATTTAAGGATTTTACGAACTCACGAGCCGGTTCGAGCCAAGACACTCCCTTTTTTTCAAAGTCAGTAACTTTCTCTGCAAGTGCAACTTTTTCGGAAAGTAAACTCTGTTTTTTGGCGGCGTATTCTTCTGTGGATAAAGCGTCTGCTAAATAGATATCAAGAAGTTTTGCTAACTTGGTTTCTATGTTCGCTAACTGTTCTTTCAAAACGCTGACTTCTGCTTGTGCGGCCTCCCTCGCTTTATCCTGTTCACTATCCAACGCCGCCAAAACTTTTTTAGTGTCTTGGCTCGACAAAGAAACTTTTTGAAGATAAGAAGTGATTTGCTCGTTGAGTGCTTCCTCGCGGAGATAATGCTTTTCTTGGCAAAGACCTTTCTTTTTCGTACATCGGTAGTAAATATGACCTTTTTGTTTTTCAGCAGTTATTGAACAACCACAAGAAGCACATTCTAAGAGGCCAAGAAAAGCAAAATCATTTTTTCTCACATGGTGAAATTTTCCACGCTTACTCATCACTTCTTGGCAAATATCAAAAAGTTTCTTTGTAATTAACGGCTCGTGCTGTCCCTCATGAATTTCCCCACCATACTTCATCAATCCGATGTAGAAAATATTTTGTAGAATACTTTGCACATTGCTCAACGCTATCTCTTTGCCGAGGTTGCCTCGTAAGCCGTGTTCTTTGCACCAATTTGCGAGAGAATGGAGCGTATATGCTCCGGTGGCATACATTTCAAATAACTTCTTTACTTTAGGGGCTTTCTCATTATCAACATCAATACCACGAGTTTTGGCGTTGTTTAGGTAGCCCACCGGAGCCCAGCCGGGCCAAACACCATTACGTATTTTCTGTCTCAATCCTCTTTTCACATTCTCTCGCAAATTATCTACAAAATATTTTGATTGGCCGAAGGCGATATTCAACATGAATAATCCTTGTGGTGTAGGTTCAAACCAGAAAGTGGAAAATTTGAGGGATTTAATCAAGCCGTGATCTACAAAGTGGATAATCTTTCCACCATCAACGCTGTTTCTCGCCAATCTATCCGGGTGCCATGAAATTATCCCGTCTGCTTTCCCTCTCTCAATCAATGACAACATTTCTGCGAATTTTATTCGGCCGGGTTCTTTTGCGGTTTTGGCCTCGCAAAGCGAGGCAACAATTTCAAGTTTTTCTTTGGCGGCATACTCTTGCAACTCTACGAGTTGCGCTTCAATCGAAAGCACTTGTCGGTCATCTTCTTCAGTAGATTTTCTTGCATAAAGTATGTATCTCATATTGTTTTAGGATTAAGGATTAAAAAATTTTCTTCCCCCAAAATGCAGAACCGCCAATTCGCTTTTGCCCCCAAAATTGAATACAAATTAGTCGCCGAGCGAAGCGAGGCGAACCAAAACTCTTTGACTTTTCCTTTCTGGTGCAGTATTCTTGAATTAGTCCGAACGCATTTCGCCGCCGTGGGCGGCGAGGAAATCCCCTCGCGAAAATTCGGAAAGGCGGCGGAGCCGCACCGCTCAAAACCGCAAAAGAACCCGGAGAAAAACATCGGCTCGAACCATATTTTGTAGAAGCAGAAAAGAAAAATTTTGATCATAGGAGTTAGGAGTGAAAAATGGCCTGAAATAGGGCTGTTTTTCTTATCTTCGCACAAACCTTGACAAACTGACATAAATTTGCTATATTAATAATGTAAAAATTGAGTTAAATTTAGGTCAATTTTTACTCTTGTACTTTGCAAATTTGCGAGCGAATCTCCTTGAGATTTTGAAATGAGCAGCGCATTGAGTGTCTGAAAGACCACTTGTTGCGCTAACAGGTATTCAATGCGCTGCTCATAACGAGCTAGACCTCGTCGCGTAGGACACGCGATTCAAAATCTCAAACCAAAGGAGGACGCGGTGAAAGAGACACTCTCTATTCTCGCTGGTCTGCTGTTCGTTGCCGCTTTCGTCCCTTACATCCGCGCCATCCTGCGGAAAGAGACGAAGCCAGCGAAAGCGTCGTGGCTCATCTGGGCGAGCTTGGACACAATCACTCTCGCCGGAATGTTTTTCAAGGATACGGTCAACGGACAAATCCTTGGAGCCGTTCTCGGCGCGTGGGTGGTCGCTGTGCTCGCTCTTAAGTACGGAACTCCGGGCTGGACAAAGCTCGACAAGTTCTGCCTCGGTGGTGCAGTTCTCGGAATCGTGCTCTGGCAAGTCTTCAGCGATCCGATTTTCGGAATCGTGACGAGTCTGAGCGTGGTATTTCTCGGTTCCATTCCGACGTTCACGTCGGCGTGGAAAGATCCGAGTCGCGAGAACAAGTTGGCGTGGACGATCTTCTGGGTTTCGTGTGTGTGTGCGGTCATCGCAATCCCACACTGGACTCTGGCAGACGCCACCCAACCGATCACGTTCTTCGCGATCGAGACCATCATGATGTACATCCTGTTCGTTCGCCCACTGATGGTTCTGAAGCGACCCATCCGAACCCTGAGGGCCGCCCTGAAGTACTGGCGACCGAGAAGGCTAACGCTGGATCACAATCCGCGTATCCACGCTTGGCTCTGGTGGAACTTCTGATCGCTCGCTCTCAACTCAAGGCCCCCGTGGTAGCAACATCACCACGCGGGGCCTTTTTCATTTTTACAAAGAACGAAGAATTTGCCGCCAAGACTGAAATTCGTTAGAATTTCAGTAAATCCGAATGCCGCCAAAGAAAAACTTGAAATTGTCATTCGTGCGACTCCGCCGCTTTCTCTGATTTTCGCGGGGGGAATTCCTCGCCGCCGTGGGCGGCGAAATGCGTTCGGACTAATTCAAGAATACTGCACAAGTTATAAATTACCAACAAGATTATGGAGGGGTGGCTGAGTGGTCGAAGGCACACGACTCGAAATCGTGCAGGGGTGAAAGCCCCTCGAGGGTTCAAATCCCTCCCCCTCCGCAAATTGAAAAATGAACAACAGAAAACCCTTATTTTACGGCACATTTTAAAAACGAAATTTACAAAAACGGCTAAACCCTAAAGGGATTCGAACTTACATTAGCGATATGCAAAACAAAGTAATTTTAATAACAGGCGGATCAAGTGGTATTGGTAAAACCACAGCTGTTTTGTTTGCAAAGCTAGGCGCGAATGTGGCGATTACATATAAAAGCAATAAAAATGGTGCGGAAGAGACAGTATCTCAGATTAAAAAACTTGGTAGGAAAACACTTTCTATTCGAGCTAATTTAACGAACGATGAAGATGCAGAAAAAGTTGTTAGAGATGTTATAAAAGAATTTGGAAGAATTGATGTCCTTGTAAATAGCGCTGGGAGATATGTCGAGGGAGATGAGTGGAATCTTAAAGCAGAAACTTGGATAGAATCCATAAAACAAAATCTCATATCGGTAATGAGTGTTTCAAAATATGTGATTGAAACTTTTAAAAAACAGGGCAGTGGTGTAATTGTGAATGTTGCGTCTAAACACGGCGTTTTTGGTCATGCGGATTCTATATCATATGGTGCGGCAAAAGCAGGAATAATAAATATTACTCAAGCATACTCAAAATTACTATCTTCTTTTGGTGGACGAGCTAATTCTGTATCTCCAAGCGCGGTCAATGCTGGATATTGGTTAACAGCTCCAAAAGAAGAGTTGGAAGAAAGGTTATCAAGAAGACCTGATCATAAGTTGATTGATCCAAATGAAGTGGCTGAAAAAATAGTTTTTTTAGCATCTGATGATGCTGAGGATATTAATGGGCAGAATTTTATTATTCAATAATAGCTATGTAGTATATAGCGGATTACAACGAATTATAGCGGCAAATTAATAAACCTTCTGAGCGAACTTAGGAATTTCAAAATGCGCAGGATTTTTTTGTAAAACAACCCTAATCGACGTATGATTTTATCAATATGACCATAAGATAAGGCTCTTAAGGCGAATACCGGTTCAAACTTCCAGAAATCGCCACCGCAGATTGATACTTCGCGATTTGAAGGGTATCCGAGCGCGCAAATGCGGGACGAAAGCGAGGAACCCAGGATTCCGAAGGAAGAGCGAAAACGATTGGGGAGGAAAAATCCCTCCCCCTCCGCAAACAAAGACCGCCATTGTGGCGGATTTTTTATTGCCTCTCATTCTTCACAATATTTCCATCAAATAATGTAACCACTCGATCGGTATATTGCACATATTCGGGTTCATGAGTCACCATAATTATTGTCTGCCCGTCTGCGTGTAATTCTTTGAATGTTTTTAGGATAGAAATAGATGTATCATTGTCCAAGTTTGCGGTTGGTTCATCGGCAAATAATATTTTTGGATTATGCCCCATCGCTCGAGCAATGGACACGCGTTGCTGCTCTCCTCCCGATAATTGATTGGGAAGATTGTTAAACTTTTCCTTTAATTCAACACGCTCCAATACTCCTGCTGATATTTTCTTTGCATCAATTTTATTTACTCCTTGTTCCAAGAGCGGAATCATCACGTTTTCAATCGCGCTTAATTCAGGAATGAGCGCATAATCTTGAAATACGTACCCAAGCTCAAATAATCGCAATATAGTTCGCTCCCTGTCAGTCAAAATATCAGTGTTTCTCCCTCCAATTTCAATCGTTCCTGACGTTGGTCTATCAAGAAGACTCAACTGATACATCAGCGTGCTTTTTCCAGAACCCGAACGCCCAATAATAGAAATAAATTCTCCATCATCAACGTCAAAATCAACTCCTTTCAAAACAGTGAGCTCTGAGTTTCCATTTTTAAATTTTTTTACTAGTTGCCTTGCTCGTATCATAATTATCGATTTAATATTGCATCAAGCGTGTTTTGCCTCGTAATGATTTTTACCGGAATATATCCCGCAACAAGTGTCGCTAAAAATAACACCGCAATTCTTATAATCGTTCCGCTTGCAGTAGCAACCAGTATTCCATCGCTAAATGGAAAATTTATTGGATGAACATCAAAATATGGCTTCAAAAATCCAAATACCAACAGTAATCCTATGAGCGTCCCTGCAATTGCATAAAAAAATGCTTGAAAAATATATGCCCACTCAATAGTTGCGGGCCGAATCCCAATTCCCTTTAATATACCAATAAATTTCCTCCTTGTTACGGCATTAATAAAGATGACAATAAAAATCGTTATTGCGGCAACAATTAATCCGATTGAGCTGATCGCAGTGCCAAGCATTGAAAATGTGTTTCTTAAATCTTGAATAAATTTTGGCTCTGCCTCATTCCCCGCTTTTATCACTGCATATTGATCAAAATTATTCGCGATGAGCGCCTGTTTTACGAGTGCGGGAGAAAATCCAGGTTTTACTTTTATAGAAACCTCCCCCAAATTGTAATCATCCCGTCCCGCAAGTCCACGAAACTGAGAATCTACAAAAAACACTCTCCTATCAATCTCATCAACCTTACTCTTTACAATGCCCTTAACAAATACTTCCCGAACATTCCCATTCACCGTTATGCGAATCTTGTCCCCAATGCCAATGTCAGCGAGCGCAGGAAATGTCGTCGAATCAAAATTTAAATACTTTTTTAATAACATCCCGCCAATAACCACTTGGTCATAATCATTTCGATTTAAATACTCACCATCAACGATCAGCTTCGATAATCCAGTGACTCTGTCTTCATCAATTGGATCTATTCCTGCAAATAATGTGCTGACCTCATTTCCTTTGTCATTTGCATTCTTTTTTGCCCTTTTATAATCGGCCTCAACATTTCCCGAACTTAAATATCTTCCAGAAACCGACTCAACACCAGGAATATTTCGAATAGTACTCATCATAATTGCGCTCCGCTCAATATTATTTTTTTCTTTAAGTGGCGTTATAAACACGTCACCAATATAATGTTTATAGACTGCCTGTGTTGCACCCTCAATAAGTCCAACAAGAACACCGCTTACTACCACAAGATTGAGAAAAGTAAGCACCATCACGCACACCACAAGAGCATTGGTCCAAATACTTGTACGTCTAATCTGTCGTACTGCCAAAAAAAATCCAACATACGCGGCAGACCCGAGGTCTTCTTTGTGCTTTCTTCTCAACATATAGTACTTCTAGTATATCCGAGAGAAAGATCTTTGAGAACCGCTTATATTTCTTCCGGACAATCAGAAAACACTCCGTCAACACCCAATTCTTTCATTTTTTGTGCATCTTCTTTTGTGTTAACGGTATATACATACACTTTCAGTCCTTTTTTGTGAGCGCGATCAACGAATCGCTTCTTTACATAGTTGCTATTCAGATTAATTGAATAAGCATTTATTTTTTTTGCAAAATGAAGAGACCCAAATATATTTATATAGATAAGATATCCAACAGGTGTTCTTGTATCAATTTTTCTAAATTTGCGAAGCTCCCTTCTTGAGAAAGAAGAGACAACAAAATCACCATGTCGCCATCCCATTCCATAATACATCTGAAGCATCATAGCGACCGCCCATCCAGTTCCCTTTCCTTTCAGTTCAATATTAAGCCGTATTTTGCGATCAATAAGTTCAATTACGTCTTGTAATTTAGGAATATGTTCCCCTTTTCCATCGTCTAACTTTTTCAGTTCTTTGAAAGTTTTTTTATATATTTTTCCCTTTCCATTCGTAGTTCTATTTACTGTATTGTCATGCATTACTACCAACTCGCCTGTTTTACACAAGTGAGCGTCGCACTCAATCATTGAAACATTGAGTGCGAGTGCTCGCCGAAATGAGCGAAGAGTATTTTCCGGCTCCTGCTTTGATGCTCCGCGATGAGCAATTTTTAGAAACATATCATATTCATTATACATTTAGTTATCAAACTAAATGAATTTAATCCTGCCGTCTGATACAATAAAGAAAGATGTGGAAAGAACATAATCGAGTTACACGGACAATAAAAGAGGTGATGCCGTCAGTTGTTTCAATAGCGCTCAAAAAACCACGAACGCTTGTTATTGAGCAATTAATGGACGAGCAAAAAATGATACATGGAAAATCACATATCGATATTCCTGAAGACAAAATAGACGAACGAGGATTGGTGGATGTTGGTGGAGGAAGTGGGTTTATTATTGATACATCGGGGATCATTCTTACCAATCGACACGTTATTGAAGAAAAAGATGTTTTGTATTTCGTTTCCACACACGACAACCATACCTACGAAGCAGAGCTCCTCGCAAAAGACCCAGTAGACGATATCGCAATTCTTCGAATAAGCCCGGCACGAAAATTGAGCGCAACAAAACTTGGAGATTCTTCGAAGGTAGAGCTCGGACAAACCGCAATTGCATTTGGAAACGCGCTTGGGCTTTTTAAAGATACCGTTTCTCTAGGAATCATATCCGGACTCTCTCGTGCGGTGTCTGCTCGCGAAAATGAAGGGTCGCCCGTTCAAGAAATGCGCGGACTCATACAAACTGACGCAGCAATTAATACAGGAAATTCTGGAGGGCCGCTCGTAAATATATACGGAAGAGTTATCGGAATAAATGCGGCAGTAGTTGCAAGCGCGGAAAGCATAAGCTTTGCCATCCCAATTAACGTTGCAAAAAGAGACATCAAAGACTTGAGAAAGTATGGGAAAATTAAACGTCCCCTCTTTGGCGTTCGCTATCTTGTGCTAAACCAGACGCTCAAAGAAAAATTAAAGACGCCAGTAGACTATGGAGCGCTCATAACAAAGGAGCATACGATTGATGTAGCGGTTGCATCAGGAAGCCCAGCAGATAAAGCAGGAATAAAAGAAAATGACATACTTCTTCGATGGAACGGAATTCCCATTACTGAAACAAAAAGTATTCAGGATCTTCTTGAATCCCACGGCGTTGGAGACAAAGTGACGCTTGCAGTACTCCGTAATGGAATAGAAATTGAACGATGTGTAACTCTTGAGGAGAGGAAATAAACTAAAAACATCCTTTAAAAGGATGTTTTTAGTTTATTAATACACGTATTCATCTACTACCAAACCTTGTTTGTCATAAAGAATAAGGCGATCATGTTTTGGATCGAACCGCATCCCACCATTTAGCCAAACTCTCCACTCATTTGAATAAAAATCTGCCCTCGTCTTGTTAGAGTCATAACAATTTCCAAATGTATATTGATCAGCTATTCTTCTGCACTCCAAATCATTTGTTCCTGTATACCGATTCAAATCATTTGCCAAAGGAACTCTACACGAAGGGAGGGAGCGGAGAAAATCCTGACACGCACCAGTAAATGTGATAATTCTCTTATCCTGGACAATCGAAGGACAGTCTTCGGGAAGTGACGGGGAAAAAGAAATTTGTTGGTTTAAGAACCCCGTACACTTATTCAAGCGAAAATTTCTCCCATTTGCACTCTTCCATGAGTACATTCGAATATATTGACCTGGCACAAGCACAATGTCGCTTTCTTGATTCACTCCATACGGACTAAAATCTGCCACTGCCCGCGGGATCTCAACAGATCCGCCAAGATTTGCGCGAATTAACCATCCAGAAACAATCACCGATGATTCTAAATTGTTCGTTGATAAAGTGAGTTCCGATGTCATATCACCGAAATAATCTGGATGATTCACCCCAGTAATACGAATTTGTTTATAAAATGGAGAAAGTTGCGACTCAGCAAAACCAAGCGGTGGCTCTATTTTTGGTTTTTCTGGTTCCTTTGGTTTTTCTTGCTGTGTAGTATTTCCTCCAGTTGAACCAACTGAAACGGGTTTTTGGCCGACATTGGTCCCAGAAAAATCCAGATATCCAGGTTGGAAAAAAGAGGCAACAGACCCAGGTCTCGCCTTACCCGAAAAAATTTGTGACGCCCCAAAAAGAATGAGACTAAGAACAAAGAGAATAATTAAAATATTCTTCATATAGTTATATTACAAGATTTATGAGCCGATTGGGAACAAAAATAATTTTTTTGACTTCAACCCCTTGTATCATCTTTTTTACTCCTTCTTGATTTATTGCAATTTCTTTAGCAACATCTTGAGAAATTCCCCTCGGGGCCTCTGTAGTCGCGCGCGTTTTTCCATTTATCTGAATCACCAATACAAAATTTTCTTCAATTATTTTTTTTGGATCATAATTTGGCCACTCGGAAAGATGAATTGACTTCTTATTCCCAAGCTGAAACCACAATTCTTCTGTTATGTATGGAGCAAATGGAGCTAATAACTGTAAAAATATTTGAAACTCTGTTATTGATATTTGTTCTTTTTCTATTTCATTCAAACAAATCATCAGTGCGCTGATTGCAGTATTATATTGGAGCAGTTTAATATCCTCAGTTACTTTTTTTATCGTTTTATGTATTACTCGTTCACACGTTAATTTCTTACTCCGTTTTTCAACTACTGACTGTCCCAAACGCCATATACGTTCAATGAATCGGGCAACTCCAACAATGCCCGCATCACGGAAATCACCACCTTGCTCAAATGGAGCCAAAAACATTAAATTGGTCCGAAGTGTATCTGCACCAAATCGTTTTATATATTCATCAGGATTTACCACATTTCCTTTTGATTTTGACATTTTTGCCCCTTCTTTTATGAGAAGCCCGTGCGCGCGGAATCGAGTGAACGGCTCTTCAAAATTAATGAGCCCCGCATCTTTAAAGACCATCGTTATAAAACGTGAATATAGCAAATGAAGTACCGAATGTTCTGCTCCACCAATATACATATGAACCGGAAGCCATTGTTTTGTTATTGAATCGCTCCACGCATGTTTTTTATCTCCCACACTTGGATATCTCAGGAAATACCACGCAGAATCAAGAAACGTATCCGATACGTCCGTTTCTCTTCGCGCCTCTCCCTTACACGCGGGGCACCCTATTTTATAAAATGACTTTACTGATGCAAGTGGTGACTCGTCTTTTCCTTTAGGGCGAAATTCTTTTACCAATGGAAGCAAAACAGGAAGGTTCTTCTCCTTTTCTGCATACCATCCCGGCATTTCTTTTTGCTCACCCTTCCCCGCTTTGGCACATGCCTCGCAATAAATCATTGGAATTGGTGGGCTCCAATACCGCTGACGAGAAACGATCCAATCTCTTAAACGGAACTGAGTGGTAAACTTTCCTCCAACATACTTAGTTATTTTTTTCTTTGCCTCCTCAACTGAAAGTCCATTCAATAACTCGGAATTTATCAATTCTCCATCTCCAATATATGCCTCAGTAAGTGGCTCCGCCATTTTTCCATTTGAAATAACAACTACAATTGGAAGTTTAAAATTTTTTGCAAAATCAAAATCTCTTTCATCGTGAGCGGGAACTGCCATAATTGCCCCCGTTCCATATCCAGAGAGAACATAATCAGCGGCAAAAATTGGAATTTCTTTTTTATTTGCAGGATTGATTGCCTTAATTCCCTTCAATTCAATTCCCGTCTTTTCTTTATTTTCAATACGCTCCTCTTCGCTTTTCTTTTTTGACATCTCGACATATCGCTTCACCTCGTCATAATTTGAAATTTGAAATTTGAAATTTGAAATTATCTCATGTTCTGGGGCCACCACCATATATGTCGCCCCAAACAATGTATCAGGCCGAGTGGTGAATACTTTGAGTGTGCCTTTTGAATTTGTGATCTTAAATTCTATTTCTGCGCCCTCAGATTTACCAATCCAATTTCGTTGTGCGATTTTTACGCGCTCTGACCAATCAATGTGATCAAGATTTTTTAACAATTTATCAGCATATCGCGTAATGCGAAATGACCACTGTTCTAATTCTTTTTTGATCACTACGCTCGAACACCGCTCGCATGCTCCCCCAGCCACCTGTTCGTCTGCAAGCACTGTTTTGCATGACGGACACCAATTCACCGCCTGCCTCTTTCGGTATGCAAGCCCCCGTTTCCACATTTCGATAAATACCCACTGAGTCCACCGATAATACTCGGGATTATATGTTTCTAAGCGTTCATTCCATGCAAATCCATTCCCAATCATTTCCAATTGTTTATAGAAACGTTTTTCGGAAAGTTTTGATTGCCTTAGCGGGTGAACCCCAACCTTGATCGCATAATTTTCTGAATGAATTCCAAACCCATCAAGTCCAATTGGCTCAAACACATCATATCCCTCCATTCGCTTAAATCTTCCATATATGTCACTCCCAACAAACGCGTACATATTTCCCACATGAAGTCCCTCCGCAGATGGATAGGGAAACATCATAAGGTTATAAAAAGGTTTTCGTTTTGCACTTTTTCCCGATTTTAGATCTGGTTCATATATCCCCCTTTTTTTCCACTCTCCCTGCCAATATTTTTCTATTTTTGAAAAGTTGTATTTCTTCATACACGATTAACTCAATTGTAATGCCAAATTGAAGAAAATAAAATCCCGCCAAATATGGCGGGATTATTCAAAAAATAACATAAGCAACTGTTGGAAAAATACTCCCCTCAGATGCGCCAGCTTTTTTTAACTCGTCTTTATCCTTAATCCCCGAGGTGACGCCGAACGTGTGCAATCCGGCACCTATTCCACACTCGATATCAAAAACTTCGTCACCAATATAAGCAATATTATCTTTTTGAATTCCATAATTCTCCGCAATAAATTGCAATAAATTATCAAGAGAGTGCGGATCTGGCTTTCTAAATCCTGAAGCAGGAACTGCTGCACCACCCTCAACACCAACAACGTCTTCAAACAGATCAATAATCTCGAATTGTTGGAGAACATTATGCGCATCTTGCGTGTGGCGCGAGGTGAATACAAAGTTTACAATTCCTTTTTGCAAATTCCGTTGTAATATTTCAACAGCATTATCTACCAGCGGAATTGGATCCAACGTATCTATCTGAATCCACTGCTTATAGATATCCTCTGCAAAATCTTTATCTACATTAAACCCTATTTCGATAAGTTCAATAGGAGAAAGTCCCCAATTTTCTCTCAATCGCTTTTGAATTTCTGCGGTAAAAACTATGCCATTTTTTTCCGCAAGAATTCCAAGACGAGCAAATCCTTTTTTGCCAGAATTTAAAAGGGTGCCGTCTAAATCATAAATAGCCACTTGTATATTCAATTTCATTGAAACCTCTTTTTTATATTATTTATGTACTTTGCTCTACACTACTGTATATTTGCAAATTACACAATATGAGTAATTCTCTTATTATGGCAAATTCTTTTAACATCAGAGTAAGCCAAATAAGTCCACATCTTTTTAAACTAAATCATTCACATCAAAGGCACCTCATATTCTAAATATTGCCCGTGCATTTTTCATAATTATATCCGCGACTTCTTCTTGTGAAATACCTTTTATTTCCGCAATCTTTTTCTCAACTTCTATCACATACAACGGTTCATTGCGCTTACCGCGATATGGTGCTGGTGCGACATCGGGTGCGTCCGTCTCTGAAAGAATGCGGCCAATTGGAATATATTTAACCACCTCATCATACATTGGCAACATATTCTTTTTTGGTGGGAAAGTAATCACGCCACCAAACGTGAAATAAAATCCAAGATTGAGAAATTCACGCGCAACACCCACATCCCCAGCAAAAAAATGTATAACAGGAGGGAGTAAAAAATTTTGTTTATTATCCTTCGCTATCTCTATCAAATCGCTATATGCATCCCGACAATGAATAACGAGTGTCTTTTTTATTTCTTGAGCAAGATTAATTTGCTGAATAAAAACTTCTCTCTGTGTTTTTTTTATTTTTTCAACATCCCCTTCAAGTTTAAAATAATCGAGCCCGCATTCTCCAATCCCAACGACGGAGTTGGACTGAGCGAGCATTTTATAGTATTTATAATTAAAACTTTCCGCACTACTTCCTTCATATTGTGATATATAGGTATTCCCCGGATGAAGCCCAACACACGCAAAAACATTTCCTTTATTTTTCTCGGCAAGCAGCACCGCGTTCCTCGAATCGTCGGCATTACTGCCCGCATTAATAATAATTATCCCCGCATTCTGTGCGCGCATAATAACCTCCTCCCTATCAGCATCAAAATCCTTGAACTGCAGATGGGCATGAGCATCTATGTGTGTTTTTTTAAATTCGCTTGCATTCATAAATATTCAACGGTATTATGCCAGCATACATTAAAAATAAAATATGGAGAAGATATGAAGAAAAAATACAACATTATTTAACCCCCTATTTAGGGGGGTTATTTTTATGCAAGTCGTGGAAATAATGGGGGTATTGGGTCGCTCGGGTTTTTGAGAATAGTATAAATTTTTTCCGCAGTTTCAGGAAGAAATGGGCGGAGCATTAACTCAATATTCCATAGTTCGCTTACTAATTCGGAGAGAATCCTTTTTGCTTTTATTTCATCGGTCTTTATTAACTTGAATGGTTCGGTTTCTTGAATTTTTTTATTGCATAGAGAAATTCTACTCCAAATCTCCTCTGCTGCTTTTTTTATCTCATATCTATCAAGTAATTCGCGATAATTAGCAAACACTTCATCAGAAATGGAAGTATTTTTCTGTATATTTAAGCCGGCACTTTGTGCCATCTTCATTGTCCTACTCACTAAATTCCCGAGACCGTTTGAAAGTCCGCTCGTGTAGTTCTCTGCACATTTTTCATCAGTAAAATCGCCATCCTCGAATGTATTCATTTCCTTTGTTAGCCAAAATCGCAATCCGTCAGTCCCAAACTTTTCAATTACTTCATATGGGTCAATTACGTTCCCGAGAGATTTTGCCATTTTCTGACCTCCGCTCACAATAAATCCATGAATAATAACCTGTTTTGAGGTTGGAACGCCCGCAGACATAAGCATAGCCTGCCACATTGCAGACTGTTGCCTTAGATTATCTTTTCCTGCAATTTGTACCGCGTTCAACCCCTGCCTAGTTCCCCAATATTTATCAAACTGCTCGCTATCTTCCGGCCACCCAAGCGTCGAAACATAATTTATAAGTGCATCAAACCATACGTACATCACCTGACTTTCGTCATCTGGAACCTGAATTCCCCACGGCATTTTTGATTTAAGTCTTGAAATACTAAAATCTGAAAGCCCCTTTTTTACAAAATTTTTTATCTCATTAAATCGAAAGTCGGGAACAACAAAATCTTGATGTCGTTCATAAAATTCAAGAAGCGATTTTTCATAATTTGAGAATTTAAAAAAATAGTTTTCCTCTTCGCGATCTTCAAGTGTGAGATTCGGATGATCTGGACATACACCATCTCGCAATTCAGAATCAGTTTTTTCAAGTTCACACCCAACACAATATTTCACTTTATACGTTTTTTTATAAATATCTCCCCGCTTTTTACAAATATTCCAAAAAGATTGTGCTGCCTTTTTATGATGCACGTCGGTAGTCCGAATAAAATGTATATCTTTAGAAATATTTAGTTTGTCAAGAATTATTTTAAATTTTTCTGCATACTCGTCCGCATATACTTGTGGATCCATTCCAACCTCTTTTGCTTTTGTATATATTTTCTGTCCGTGTTCATCTGTGCCTGTATTAAAGAACACTTCTTTTCCTAAAAGTTTTTGATATCGAGCTATAACGTCCGCTTGCACAAATTCGAGTGCGTGCCCCATATGTGGTTTTGCATTTACATATGGCAATGTTGTTGTTATATAAAAATATTTCTGTCCCATATACTTAAATGCTCCGAACCATTCGGAGCACTAGTGTAATACTATTAGTTCTCCAACGATTTTCGTTTCTCTCCCACGTAGGTTACCACCTCTTCCGTCAAAACTGCAATAGGAACTGCTAAGAGGACCCCAACAAATCCCGCGATCTGCCCTCCTGCAAGAATTGAAAGAATTACCATAAGCGGGTGTACCCGCATCGCTCTTCCCATAACAATCGGGATAAAAATGTGATTTTCTAATTGTTGGATAATCATAAAAAACACGAGCGCATATATCCCAAGTGTAAATGATTCCGAAATCGCAATGAAAAATGCCACCGCGCCAACAATAACAGGCCCTATCATAGGAACAAGCTCAAATATTGCCGCAAGAATTCCAATCACAAATGCATAAGGAACCCCGAGTAGCCACATTCCTCCTCCTGCTACGAGCCCCATAACCAAACAAAGGAGTAATTGCGCAGAAAACCATTTTCGAATTCGCATTTTAAAATTATTAAATAATGCGAGAGCTCCTTTCTCTTGCGCGCCAGGAACTAATGCTTTAATAACACGCTCCAAAACTGCTGCATCGAACGTCAAATAAAATGAGGAGACAACGGTTACGACAACAAGAAATCCATGAAAGAAAATTGAACTCACCGCAGAACCAATGGACGCACTAGACAAACCTATTATCCCAAGCGCCTCTTGCCAATGCTGAATCATTGAATCAAAGGGAATTGAAGGAATTTGAATTCCAAACAACGAATAAGAGACAGAGCTAAAATAAGAAGTGAAATTCTGAAATTCACTTAATAGTATCGGAATAACAAAATACGCCGCGCTCACAAGAATAATAACCCCAAACACAAAGACCACGAATGTCCCGAGAATTCTTGGAATTCCTATTTTTTCAAGATAGGAGACAAACGGATCAAGTCCGAGAGAGATAACCGCGGAAACGAGAAAGACAGCAACTGCCGAACGTGCAATAAAGAGCGAATAAATAATTGCAACAAACGCAGCAACACGCCATAACGTACCCCAACCAATTTCAAGTTTTCTTGTATCCACCATTATATCTTTAGTATATCACTAAAGGTCGCATCTTTATAAGGACCAATGAGTGCTAAATTGAGAGTTTTATTAACAAAAAGTTCTCGCGCGAGCGCCTGAACTTCACTTGCTTTCACTGCTTTGATCTTTTTTGCGAACATCTCTGGTGTTTGCATCCCCGATTTCATAAGCGCCTGTAGACCATAATACATACTCAGTTGATCCGAAGTTTCTAGTGAGAGATGGAAACTTCCGATAAGATGATCCTTGGTATGCTCTAACTCATTCTTTGAAACAGGCTCCTTTTTCATTCGGCTAAATTCTTCAAGCGACGCAGACAATACAGCTCTTAATTTTTCGTTATTTACGCCAGCCACCATCGCAATATAGCCATGATCAGTAAACAAATTCGGAAATGCACTTACGTAATATGCGGCACCAAGTTCTTCGCGAATTCGAGAAAACAATCGGGACGCCATGCCTCCACCCAAAATATCTGCAAGCACCTGAAGTGTAAAGCGTCGCCTGTCATACATATCAAATGCGCGAAATCCCATCATAAAATGAGTTTGATCAGATTCCTTAAATACAATTTTTTCTTTTGGTTTTCCCTGTAATTCAATTACTGGCTTTTTTTCTTTCTTTTTTGCTTTTTTCATCCCGCTAAATATCAATTCAAGTTTTTTTTCGATATTTTTGAAATCTGCCCCACCAGCTATTACTATGGTAGTTGTGGCCGGAATATAATGCTGTCCCCTAAAAGAAATAAAATCTTCGCGAGTTATTTTTTGAACAATCTCCCTTTCTCCCGCAACCGACCATCCTGCCGGTTGGTTTCCATAAAGTATTTCCATAAATATATTAGGAACTTTCCTTGGAGGAATATCTTCATACATATTTATTTCTTCGATAATCACTCCCTTCTCTCTCTCTAGTTCTTCCGCGTCAATAATTGGATTAAGGTACATATCTGAAATGATGTCCAACGCCACATCAAACGATTCATTTTTTACTTTTGCATAATATCCGGTATATTCCTCGGTAGTAAATGCATTATATTCGGCACCAAGTTGCTCAAGTTCTCGAGCAATAATAATTGGCTTTGGCCGTTTTGTGGTTCCTTTAAAACACATGTGCTCCAAAAAATGAGAGATTCCATTTAAAGTTTTTTCTTCATATTTTGACCCCGCCTCAACAAGCACCGCAACCGTTGTCGCCATATTTCCTTTTTGAGGGACCACTACTAAACGAATTCCATTTGAAAGTTTTTTCTGAATTACATTATGTATCATAATGGTAAGTATATAGATGTTGGCGATTATGGTCTAGGTTTTTACAAAAACTTATTTTGTGCGTTAAAAGTTACACGCGCCAACAAAGTTCATTCTCAATTACTAATCACGAATTAAGTAAAAAGCCTCTGTCTTCGCAGAGGTTTTTATTATGCCAAGCAAGCCATAAAGGTGAAGTAGATAGCGCGAGTTGCTTATTGTAATTTATTTTTAATAAAATCGTGAATTTCTGAAATTTTTATTCGTTCCTGAGTCATCGCGTCTCTATCACGAACGGTTACCGTGTCATCTTCCAATGTTTGAAAATCAACAGTAAAACAGTATGGAGTTCCTACCTCATCTTGCGCTCGATAGCGCTTCCCGATATTTCCTCGTTCATCCCACGCAATCATCCACTCTTTTCGAAGCTCGCTATAAATCCCCCGTGCCTTTTCTACTAGCTCTGGCTTATTTGCAAGCAATGGAAACACTGCTGCTTTTAATGGCGTAAGTTTTGGATGAAGTTTTAATACAATTCGCGTATCTCCTTCTTTTATCTCCTCCTCTCTATATGCATCCATTAAAAAGAAGAGGGTTGCTCGATCAATCCCACCAGAGGTTTCAATAACCATCGGCGTATATCGTTCTTTTGCCTCCTCATCAAAATAAGTAAGATCTTCTTTTGAAAACTGTCCATGTCGCGAAAGATCCCATACTCCACGGTGATGAATCCCCTCCATCTCCCACCACTCATCGCGCGCCCTATATTCAATATCAAATGCAGCTTTTGCATAATGCGCCAACTTTACATGTTCCTTAAATTGAATATTTTCCTCACGCATACCAAGTGACAAATACCATTTCTTGCGCACCTCTTTCCAATATTCAAACCATTTCATTGATTCCTCGTCATTTGGTTTTACGTAAAATTGTAATTCCATTTGTTCAAATTCGCGCGAACGAAAAGTAAAATCCCCAGGGGTAATCTCGTTTCTAAATGCCTTTCCAATCTGTGCAATACCAAATGGAATCTTCACGCGTGACGATGAAACAACATTTTTAAAATTTACATGCACCCCTTGTGTGATTTCTCCGCGTAAATACGTTTTTAGTTTTTCTCCCTCGATAACTCCGAGATATGTCTCAACTAATGTGCTAAAACGTTTTGGCTCAGTAATATCTCCTCCACAATCTGGACATTTATAGTCTGCAATATTAAACTTTTCCGAATTCAAAATTTCTTCAGGAATTATTTTGTCCGCGCGAAATCTATGGTGGCATTTTTTACACTCTGAAAGTGGATCAGCAAATGACTCTGTGTGTCCAGATGCCTCCCACACTTTTGGATTCATAACAATTGCAGCATCTACCCCCACCACGTCATCACGCAACTGCACCATAGTTTTCCAATATTCATTTTTGATATTTTTTTTTAGTTCAACACCAAGTGGCCCATAATCCCAGGTTCCCGAAAGACCTCCATATATCTCAGATCCTTGATAGATAAAACCCCGTCGCTTTGCGAGTGATGAAATTTTCTCAAAAATATCCATAAAAATAGTATAGAGGGTTTAGAATTTAGGGTCTAGTCATTAATCAAAGGAAGAGACTGATTGTAGTCAGTCTCTTAAATATTCCTCCGACCATACGAACCCGATCAGATAAGACCTCAAAGCATTCAAGAAATTACTGAGTCACTCTTCCCCCACTCACCCCAACAGTGGAGTCATCAGGAAGCGAAGTTGAGAGCGCAACATCACGAGCTATTAATTCCATATCAGTAAATTCATCAATTCCTTTCGCAATCGTTTCTTTCATAATTGGCATAAATTGTTTTGCTTGGTCTTGTGTGGGTGTCGCGCGAACTTGAAATGTCGCTTCTAGCATATCGCTGATAACTCCCCGCCCCGATGGAATTCGTGGAATTTTCCATTTCATTGATTTTGAAAGAGGGTCATATTCAGGTTTTGTCTCAATATTTGATTTCGAAACTCCGGAAAATTGAACGCCATCTTCCAATTCACCGACGATCTCGACATCTTTAATATCTGTTGCTCCTGTCTCTAATATCCAATGAATAGTGTATTCGGTTGGTTGTCCTGCCTTTGGAGGGAACGGACCACTATTTCCAATGCCAGAATCAGGATCTCTATATCGAAGTTCTGAGGCAACGCCAAGTGATCCACCGATTTTTGTTTCTCTATTCGCTGCTACCGAGGTCTTAAGTGTGTTCATATATGGAGGCACTGATGGCGATTCGATTTTTGCGCGCGCAACTACTGAAAAATTTTTGTCGCTCGCCTTTTTTATAGGGAATACATCTTTTAACTTTAACGTTGTAGAAAATTCTCCGCTTGCACCCGCACCCAATAACGCAAGTGTCGGAGTATTTTGTGCGTTCCATTCAATGCTTCGATCGCGCTTGTTTATCACTCCATCTCCTGAAAGAGTTGCAACATCCGCCATTACCCCAGAAAACGATAAGGAAATGACTGTATTCTTTAATGCTATACCGGAACGATTTTCATATTGAACAGAATAAGTAAGTGTATCTCCTAGCTTTGCAACATAATCTTGCGTGCCATTCACCAATATATTCACCGTCACCGGAGATGGTTGTGGGTCCTTTGACGATTTTGATGACGCAATCACATAATCTCTATCTCCTAAAGAGAGCACGAGAGATGTCGGAATAGTAAGTGGAGACCGATCATCTCCTTCGTATGTCCCTTTTATTTCAATACTCCCCACTTCTCCCTTTTTTAGTTTTAAAATTCTCCATCGATTATTTAATAAGTCGGGGTCCTGGGACGCGCTATCAAAATGGAATGTATTCGGATATTCTACAACAAGCCAGATATTGCTTATATCAACAGGAGAAGAATTTGAATACTGTAGTTCAAGTGAAAAAAGAGAACCTCGAACAATCGAATCTGGAAGCACAACTGCGACACTTAATGGTTCATTACTCGTTTCAATTGGATACTTTGTCCCCGTTGGTTCAAATCGACTATCACCGGCCCCAACATACGAAATTTTTGCTTCAATGTCTTTTTTGTTTCCTCCTTCATTTGTTGATACAAGTGAAAATGTTTTTTTAACCGACGTTCCCCCTTGAATTATCCCAATCGGCTCAGTAATAAGTGAACCACCAGTGTTTGCCTCTCTTATTCCATCAGGAAGTGAAAGAGAAAGCTTTGCATCGGAAATTGCGATATCTTGGTCGTTTGAGACAACGGCAGTAATGGTAAACGGAATTCCTCGCATAACAGTTTTTTCCGCTTGCATTTCAACTCCAACAAAATTTGATTCTTTAAAGAGAAGCGACCAGATAAGAAAGCCTCCCCCAATAATCACCATGCAAAAACAGGTAATAAAAAAAATGAGTATCCATTTTATTATCGGATGTCCCTCATGTTTGGTATTTTTTTGTGCTGACTCATTAAGTTCTTTCTCTAATTGCTCGAGTGCCATATATCTATTCTACAATACTATGACATGCGATTCTTGCGTTCTCTTTCCACATTCAATGCATATAAACGAATGAGTCCTAATATCAAATCCAGCAACAAAAGGAGCAAAACATATGTCGCACTTCGCATGATGAATATCATATCCCAACCGAGCAAGTGTTTCTCGCGGAGAAATATCCCCTGTACGAGACATCACTTCAAGCATGCTCCATAATTCTTCATCTCGAATTTCTTTTGGGGAGAGCGTATAAATAAGAGAAAGAGAGCGCATTCCCAAACTCCACAATGAAGGATTTTTGCGCACAAGAGAGCAATGTGTGTGAGTAAGTACGTCAGTAACAGTAAATCCATTTCGCTTTGCAAGGCGTACCGTGACTTTTTCTAATGGTTCAAGGTGTGGTGAAAATTTTGAAAGCGGTTTTCTTCCACTTACCACGCGCGCCTCTATTCTTCCAAATTCTTCAGTAAATAAATGCGCGGTTTTATCAAAATCCCGCGAAGGAGTCACGCGAAGTGTATATGCATTTGTTACAAAATCTTTCATTTGTACTCTTATATCAATTGTAATACGATTTGCATATGAGCGCATCAATTGTAATCAAAGCAAAAAATGAAGCGAACAAACTTTCTATATTACTTCCCATACTAAAAAATCAGACCGAAAAAGATTTTGAAATTATTGTTATTGATAACGAATCAATCGATGACACAAAAAAATTATGTGAACAATTTGATATACAATTTACAACAATATCAGACAAAGATTTCTCATATCCAAAAGCGGCGAATCTTGGTGTGTCACAAGCAAAAGGAAAATTTATTGTTTTTCTCTCTGCTCATTCATTTCCCCCAACAAAAACCTGGCTCGCTGATGGGTTAAAACATTTTGAAGATAAAAGTGTTGCTGGTGTATATGGGCCTACGTTTTTTTACAAAGATTCACCCTTCATAGAAAAAATTGTTTGGTTCAAAAATTGGATACAATGGAAGTTTCATTTCTTTATAAAACCAAAGCGTATAACCAAACGAGGATCTATGGGCGTGCTTGGTATGACTAATGCAATCATACGAAAAGATTTATGGAATCAACACCATTTTAACGAAGCATATGGGGCCGGAGGAGAAGATGGAGAATGGGCACAATATTTTTTTAACAAAGGATATGAAGTAGTATGGGATCCGAAATTTGCCGTTCGCCACGCACACTACATAAGAACATGGGGATCAATGAAAGAACAATTTACAGAATGGGGAAAGATGGGAAGCCCAA
>Ga0172368_10002272_pt1 | contig 24728 bp, 20 predicted proteins | sample Lak11m_FD_114540 | JGI IMG/M metagenome (GOLD analysis project Ga0172368, IMG submission 114540) | Freshwater microbial communities from Kabuno Bay, South-Kivu, Congo - kab_022012_11m | ecosystem: Environmental > Aquatic > Freshwater > Lake | place: Democratic Republic of the Congo: South-Kivu...
ACTTTTAGCTTATTCGTTAGACAATCAAGATTCACCTTTTACACTTGGACATACTCCAATTTTCTGCTTAGATATTTGGGAGCATGCGTACTATTTGAAATATCAAAATCGCAGAGCAGAATACGTAGAACAGTGGTGGAACGTTTTGAAATTCCTATAGGGTTTTAGGTTTTATAAAACTGAAAAGAAGCTTAGTGAGCATTGCCATCTAATGACATAGCATAAGCATATAGATTACCTTTTCCAGGAATCTGATGTCCTTGAGCCATAGCTCTGGCTTCAGGACTGGTTAGCATTTTCATGGCATTTGGCAAAGAAATTCTTAGGTCAAAGTGCATGGCATCAGTGCATTTATCGCTTCTGCTTGTATTGAAGTACATACCCCACTTAAATCCCATTTTTTGCATTTCAGCTGCAAAAGCAGGTGGAATCGTCCAAGTAGTTTTACCAACAGTTTTTACCCAATTATCAGTTGCGTCAAAATCTATAGCCATTCCAAGTCCATGGAACATCGGTTTATTTGCAGTTGAACTCATGTTGTCAAATTTCAAATTACTCATGCCAAGTTGAGAACATCGATATTCCATCTCTTTTAACATACAAGCCAAGACTATATTTGGGTGATTTACTGTTTTTCCGAAAACAGGAAGAGACCCTTTAAGAAGCCACCCAGAATGAGGTGGACGGCCCATGATTCTTTCATAATAGGTCAAAGCTTCTTTGTGTCCCATCATCTGTACATGTCTTTCGGAAGGTGGAACTTCAGGAGGATATGTGATTTTACCATTTGCATCAAACTGACAAGTTCTAGGCTTTTTTGGATCAGCCTTAAGTGTATCGTCTTGGCCATATTGAGAAGGAGTATTTTCATATCCTTGAGCTGTTTTTCCAGCATAATATCCTGCTCCATCGCTGTAATTTTCCGGAGAGGCATCAAAAGACTTGCGACCATTTGTCCTACTAGAATTTTCAGCCTTCATAGCAGCAATAAATTCTGCAGAATTAGATTCTGCCTCAGTTAAAATTCTAAATTTATCTCCAGTGTGAGTGGCAACATACTGATTAGTCGTAGAGTCTAGGAATCCTACACGTCCAGCATGTTTACCACCGTCTCCTACAATTCCTCTTTTTGCTTTTATAACTTCTCCACCTCTGAACACCAAAATATCTTTTATGTCCGGATCAAGTAATATATCTCCAAGTCCTATAAATTCTTCATGTGATTTTCCCTTTTGATCTGCTCCCATTTTTGCGTAATCAACAGTAAACCATTCTTTGTCACGAGTGCTTGTATAAGCCCTCATACGACGATAAGTTTCTTGTTTAAGGTTTGTAGCTTTCTGTTCATCACTATCTCCATCAGCGGTTTTAGTAAGTAGTCCGGAATTAAAACGAATATCTTCAATGTCCGAAGAAGTTAATGTAGACATGTCATCTTTTGAAGCAGTAACAATTTCAGCAGATTCAGTTTTTTCAAAGAAAGAAAAATGCAATTTTCCGGGAGGAGTAGCCTGTACTTCAGGATTTGTATATGTTTCTTTAGCAGCCTGCGCCGACTGTTCAACAGTATATGTTCTTGTTTCATGATGGTCACTTCCCATAAATATTCCGGCATATTTATCCGGTACGGCAGAATGAGTCATTCCAGGAGTCTCATATACATTCACTTTGCCATCTGCACTTGCCCAATGATCTTTAGCAATTTTGGTTAATCCGAGAGCCCTGATAACTTCTCTAGCAGGCCCTACTGTTCCAGGTGGTTTTGGAGGATTAGGTACAAAGGCTATATTCAATTGACCTCCGCGTCTTGCAAAAGCAATCAATGGAGTTGCAGAGAAATACGTCGAATCCAAACATGAAATAGTAGAAATTTTTGCGGCCTCAGCGCCACTTTGTAAAATATAATTTAAAGCTGATCCGCCACGACTATGTCCCATGAAATTTATACTAGATACTTCATTGCCAAGATTATTTCCTACGGTATCTAAAATTGATGTCAGAGAACCTGCTTTTTTCAAGTCTGCATAACGATTCTCTTTGTCATTCATTATTTTACTTTTTTCTCCTTCAACAACAGCTAAAGCGCTCATTTTCCCACTTTGCCCTTTTGCAATAAATTTATCACGAAGATGTTTAGAAGATGTAGCAAGATCAACGGTATAAGTATCTCCAGGAAGATAAACGTCCAATGTTCCATCCCAATTTTTTGGAGCGAATATTCTGATTTTATATTTTATAAGTTCTCCATTTTCTCTTTTTCCAACAACAGCTTCTACATCTTTACCATCTACAGCAATCTCGAATTTAGGTTTTTCTGTACCATTTTCTGCGGAAGTTTTTCCTTTTTTTAGCGCTTCCAGTCTTTTTAGTTCATCTGCATTGTTAGTAGCAGGGTCTTTAAATAGATCAGTTGCTAAATCTCCAGATTGTTTTTGCCAAGGGTATTCTACTATCTGAGGTTCTTCTTTTGGCCAAAAAATAGCCTTAAAAAGATCACTACCTTTTTGAATAGAAATATCTCCATTCGCAGTAGTTAGAATCAAAATACTCGTAGTTTTATCATATTTTGCATTTGTAATTTCACCAGTCTTAAGCGCAAATTTTAAGAGAGGATCTAGTCCTGGATTTTCTTTAACGAGAGTGTCATTAGCTAATCTAGTAGAACTTTTTCCGACTTTTATTTTCTTGAAAACGATATCGAAAATGTCTCTAGCTTCAGCCATTCCAGCTTTTTCTCCATCTTCATCAAACTCAAAAGTTTGTTCAGCAGGAGCCTCTCCGTCTTTAAACAAAATTCTATTTTCAGAGAAAATATTTAAACCGCTAATTTTTACATGGTCGAATTTCATCGATTATTTACTCAAAAATATCAAGAAATTATAGCACAAAATAGCTAAATTTACAAACCTGAAACATCCATCCAAAGATTGCCTTTTATAAACAAAATCGGCATAATCCACTCCGCAAACAAAAGATACTTTTATGGAAACATTAATTTTAGTCAGAAACAGCATAATAGGATTTCTCTATAAGCATGTAGCAAAAAGAATATTTTTTCTTATAGATCCAGAAAGAATCCATAACTGGATGATTGGGTTTGGACGATTTTTGGGCTCAAATCCAATTACAAGAGGGATTACTTCATTTTTTTTCGGATATTCAAATAAAGCTCTAGAACAAAATATTTTAGGAATTCATTTCAAAAATCCAGTGGGGCTTGCGGGAGGATTTGATAAGAACGCACAGATAACAGGGGTGATGAAATCAACGGGATTCGGATTCACGGAAATAGGTTCTGTTACTGGAGAGCCATGTTCTGGAAATCCTGGAAAACGTCTATGGAGGCTAATAAAATCCAAAGGACTTGTAATAAACTATGGATTGAATAATCGTGGATCGGAAGAAATTTCAAAAAGATTATCAAAACAAAAATTTCTTCTTCCACTTGGAATAAACATTGCAAAAACAAATTGTAAGGCGACAGTAGATGTTCAAGCAGGGATCGATGATTATGTAAAAGCATATAAAGCATTCGCAAGTATAGGAGACTATTCCGTGATAAATATTAGCTGTCCAAATGCTTTTGGTGGAGAACCATTTACTGACCCAGAAAAGCTAGAACGTCTTATGATAGAAATACAAAAAGTTCCTTCAAAGAAACCGATATTTGTAAAAATAGCGCCAGATTTAAAAGAAGAAGTAGTCGATAAAATTTTAGAAATTTCACTAAAACATGGAGTAAAAGGATTCATCTGTACGAACTTAACAAAGAATAGAAATAATCAAAAAATTATAGATAACAATCTTCCGGAAATAGGTAGTATAAGCGGAAAACCAATAGAAGAGTTGTCCGAAAAAATGATAGCTTATGTGTATAAAAAAATAAAAGGTAAGGCTATCGTAATAGGAGTCGGTGGAATTTTTTCAGCAAAAGACGCATACAGAAGAATAAGATTAGGAGCATCACTAATTCAATTAATTACAGGTATGATTTTTGAAGGTCCACAGGTAATTAGCGAGATAAATCAGGGGCTAGTTAAGTTACTAAAAAAAGACGGATTCAAAAATATTTCAGAGGCAATAGGGAAAGATAATTAATAAATTTCTTTCAAGTAGCACTCGTTACAGAACACTTTTACCTCGGTATTTGGTGAATATGAAGTAACAATAGACTTACCACATTTATCACAGTCACGATTAAACAGTCTTCGTGGATTTCGCTTTGCAATGCGCTCTAAATGTCGTTGATCAGGATGTTTTCTAGGAACAGGTAAATGCATTTTTCTATAAAAAGCTAATTCTTGGGGAATAATTCTATAATTTTTTCCAGTAACTTCGCACGCCAAGATTTCAGAACAAACACTGTCTTTTACTTGTGAAATATCTCTAGGGACTTCAACAGTTTGTGGCTGAAATTCTTTTTTATCATCATCTATCCATTTCCAGCCAAAATTTTCAGTATCAGATTTTGTTAAAGGAAAAAATTCTTGAGCAACAGTTTCATTATACGCAAAAGGGCTTATGGATGTAGTAAAGAACTCCCCCCATTCTGTAGTTTTTCGCATATGTTCAATAATTTTTGGAACCAATTCTTCATATTCTTCTTTAGAATATTGTTTATTCAAAATACAGAATTGTTTGTTGTGAAGATTAGTGCATCCAAAAATATTTTTACAGTTCACGCAGTAATCGGAATAGTAAGTTTCATCCGTATGTCGACAAAAAAGAGAAAACAAAGTTTTTCTAGTGCCATACATCCCAAGATAGTCATAACAAAGTTCATTTTCCTCGGTATAGTTATTGTCATAGCAGTTTTTCAAGTCCACTACCTGTGAACAGTATGAGCAATCTTCGCATCTGTCTGCGAAAAAGGACTCAAATGTATTTTTTGAAAAGAATACGTGACTACCGCTAACGTTTTCAGAATTTGTAGCCAAAATTGCTTGGCGCGGAATATTTTTTTTCAAACTTTCAAATTTTTCAGAAATAATTTTATGGGATTCCGGGTCACATAAATCTATTTCTTTTTTAAATTTTTCATAATCAGCTTGGGAATATGCTTGATTAAAAATATGATATTTTTTATTTCTAAGCCCTGCACATCCTATACATTGCGAACAACCTTGAAGATCAAAACAGTAAATAAGTTCATCAGAATTATTACAGTCTTGGCAATAAAAAGAATGATAAAGTTTACGACAATCTATACATTCATAACATAATTCACAATCGCGTAAGACTAAAGTGTCTACGCAATTCTTTGAATAATAAGGCGACCCATAATAGCAATCTTCGGTATATATAGGCCCAAAAACGAGATAGCTATTTTTTACATCTCCAGTAAAATTGCAATATTCACTATTCTCGCTATTCACATTTAGTAACGCAATTCTAGGAACATCTTTTGATAATTCGAAGAATTGTTCTGAGAAAGTTTTATTGAAATCGAACTGTCTTCCATATTCAGTTGCATCCCAGTTTGTTCTCCACCAAACGTCTTGTGCATATACTTTATAAACGCTGTCAGGTGAATACATGGAGATTATTTCTTTGCCACTTCCATTGCATTTTCGACGATACAAATGTCTCTCATTTCGGAAAGAAAATCTTCGACGCTGTCTGCAAAGAGGACAAAGATTTGGTTCTGAAATCGGGAATTTTTTATCGCCAAGTAGAAGGGGAATTTTATCATAAAATTCTTTATCCCGATCATAAATCTCAAAAGATGTATTACATTGTGCGCAAGTTTTCATATGAATTTTTAATTGCTAGTTTAGAAGACTATCATTCTTGATCAATATTGTAAACGGACTTATTGGCATTAGCTTGCTTTTGCTTTACTATAACTCTATAATAAGTGTGCATTATTTTGCACAACATATGAATATCGAAATGTTTTTTCAAAAACTAGGCCTAGACGAAAAAGAAACAAAAGTCCTTATGGAAGTTATCCGTTTAGGTTCACAGCCGGCATCTGTTATTGCGAAAAATGTAAAGTTTGATCGTACGACTACATACCGTTTACTAAAGCAACTTTGTGATAGAAAGATTCTTGCTCATTCAAAGAAAAATGGAATAACAGTTTTTTATTTAAAGAAAGTTTCGGATATAGAAAATTATTTAGATGATCAAAAGAAAAAAATAAACGAACTAAGTAATGAGTACAAAAATTTAGCACCACAACTCTTATCTATTCAGGGCAGCATTCAGGAAATTCCAAAAATCCAAATATATGAAGGAAATTCTCAGCTAGAAACTTTTTATAATGACATCGTAAATAGGGCTATAGAACAACATTTATTGCTTATTCGGATACTCGGTTCAAATACTTTTAGTCAGAAATTGGAAAGAAAAGAACTGGGAGATATTATCGAAAATTTTAAAAAGAATATGGCTGAAAAAAAGATAGAGGCTGACATTTTGATAGCGCAAGGAAATCTAACTCGTGAATGGATTTCAGAATTACACAGCTTAAAAGATATGGATTTATTGCCAGCTGCAGGTGGCGCCACAAATGTAATTCTTGTTGGCGACACAGTTTTCATGGTTTCATTCCGTGATTTCCCAGTCGCAATTCGAATAGATCATCCAGATATCGCGCAGACAATGCACTTTTTGTTTGATATGTGCGGTAAAAAATAAAATTATATTTAACATATAAAAGTTATGAAATTTTTAGATTGGCTACGAAAACTTGGAATTCTACGCTTCGGAGCTACCGGAGGAACTTACACAAGCTACAAAGATCGACCGGACGAATTGATGTACGACAATGTTTATGACAAGAAGAAAGATTTAGTAACAAAAGAAGACATAAAAAAGGTGAAGAAAGCCTTAAAGAAGGACTAGAAACATTGTCTAGACTTTGATATGTGTTTTGTTTATATTAGACAAGCTTTAACGCGGAGAGGTACCCAAGTGGTTGAAGGGGCGGGATTGCTAATCCTGTAGGTCGGTTTCGGCCGGCGCGAGGGTTCAAAGCCCTCCCTCTCCGAATAATAGCGAGAAAACTGGTCCGCAGCGCAAGCAAAACGAGCTCTGCGAGATTTTGCTGAAGCAAAGGACTTCATTCAAAGAAAAATGCCCGCAGTTTACGAGGACATTTTTCTTTAGAATGAAGAAGTTTTCCCTATTGAAGCATAACGTTAAGACAGTTCCATGATATTTTTTGTAGAAAGCTTAGCAAAGCCCATATTGAAGCAGAACAAAAAAATTGTCGTTTAATATTTTTCATATAAAATATTGAAGCAAAACTAATAACTGATAAAATAAACTCATGCTTCGAAATACAAATCTTCCAATTAATGAAAACAAAGAACCTTTAGAAGTATTAAGTGAAAAAGACTTCGTTTTAGAACCAGCATATTTCAATATGGGATTTAGCGATACCAATGTGATGGAATTACGATCTGGAGCAATAATCCAATTAAGAAAAGCTCAGGAAAATTTAAGAAAAAATAAAGGATGCGAAAAATGGACTTTAAAAATCTGGGACGGATACCGCCCAGTAAAGGTTCAAAAAAGGCTTTGTGATGAGCTTTCTGCTGATTTAAAGAAAAAACATCCAGATTGGAATGAAGCACAAATACTAGATGGAGTAATGGATTTTCTCGCTCTGCCAAGTACAAATCCTTCTTCTCCAGCACCTCACAACACAGGAGGAACAGTAGATTTAACAGTAGTAGATGAGAACGGAAAAGATGTTCCAATGGGAACTGGATTCGATGATTTTACAGAAAAATCACACACAAATTATTTTATAGGAACTGGATCAAAAGATGAGATGGCTGAAACATTACACGAAAACAGAATGTTATTAAAAAACTCCATGGAAAGTGCAGGATTCGTAAATGATCCAAGTGGATTTGAATGGTGGCATTACGGCTATGGGACTCAAGAATGGGCATATATGAAGAAAGAAGCTAATGCAATATATGGCAGCGCAGAATTTTAAGTTCTAAAATCACGGCTACTATTTAATAAAAAAATCTCCCCCCTTGCTTTTTTAAAAATTCACGTTAAACTTCTCACGTTTCAAAATTTAAAAAACGTATATGAGCTTTCTATTCCCAAAACAACCACAATTCTTTGAATATTTCAAAGATCTAAGCATTTGTCTTAAAGAAATTGCTGAACTTTTAAACAAGTTCTCAAAGGATTTTAAAGACGCAGACCAATATGCACGTAAAGCAAAAGAAATTGAAAACAAAGCTGATAACCTTACCCACGAAATCATTCGTAAATTAAACGAAACTTTTATAACTCCATTCGATCGCGAAGATATTCATCTTTTAGCAAATGAAATGGATGACATTTTAGACCTTATAGAAGACGTTATTCGTAATGTAGCAATCTATAAAATTACTGAGAAAAATCAGTATTTCGAAGAATTTGGAGGATTGATTTTGAAGGCTTCAGAAGATTTGGAAAAATTAATTCACAAATGTTTTCTTGGTAAAAAAGACACACATAAAGTTTACGATTTAGTAATACAAATTCACAATTTAGAAGACGAAGGAGATCATGTGTTCAAACTTTCTTTAAAGGAATTATTTGAAAAAGAAAAAGATCCAATCACACTTATTAAATGGAAAGATATTTTAGAAAATATGGAAGAAGTAATGGATACATTCCAAAAAGTTTGCATCACTACAGAAAGCATTATTATTAAATCTAGCTAATAACCATGGATACAAGCCTTTTATTTATAGGATTTATAATTTTTATAGCACTTGCGTTCGACTTTACGAATGGCATCCATGACTCTGCAAATTCTGTGGCAACGGTAGTTTCTACTAGAGTTCTTTCTCCTAGACAAGCTGTGGCTTGGGCTGCATTTTTTAACTTCGTAGCATTTGCAGTTTTTGGAACAGCTGTAGCAAAAACTATCGGTAGTGGAATGATTGATATATCAATAGTAGATCCAATAGTAATTCTTGCGGGACTTCTTGGAGCTATTTCGTGGAACTTAATAACTTGGTATTTAGGCCTTCCAACAAGTTCATCACATGCATTAATTGGTGGATACGCAGGAGCCGCAATAGCAAAAGCTGGATTTGGAGCATTGATATTAAGTGGATGGACAAAAACCCTAATTTTTATAGTTTTAGCACCATTAATCGGGCTTATATTAGGAGTAATTTTTATTACTATTACAACTTGGGTAGTTAGAAAAAAATCATTATCTTCAATAAATATTTGGTCTAGAAGACTTCAGCTTTTTTCAGCTGCAATGTATAGCTTGGGACATGGAGGAAACGACGCACAAAAAACAATGGGTATCATAGTAAGCCTGCTTTACGCTGCAGGACTTGTGAATAATTTTGATATTCCTTTATGGGTAGTTCTTAGCGCTCACAGTGCAATTGCATTAGGCACAATGTTAGGTGGATGGAGAATTGTAAAAACAATGGGACAAAAGATAGTAAAACTTCGTCCGATAGATGGCTTTTGTGCTGAAACAGCAAGTGCTGTAAGCATTTTCATAGCTACATATCTAGGAGTTCCGGTAAGTACTACTCATGTAATTACTGGCGCTATTTCAGGAGTAGGTGCAGCAAAAAGATTCTCAGCAGTTCGTTGGGGAGTGACACTTCGAATAGTTTGGGCATGGATATTTACAATTCCATTGGCTGCAACAATTGCAGGATTAATCCACTTCCTACTTCTTCAAGTTTTCTAAATATTTTACGGCAGCTTCTTTCTGAGTGTCGATCTTTTTATCTGCGTCTTTTTCGTTTTGTTCAACGTTCACGTCTGGATTTAGACCAACTTTATTTACAGTTCTACCGGTTGGAGTAAACCATTTTGCCACAGTCATTCTAATGCTTGAGCCGTCTTTGAAGGTTTCAACTTCTTGAACAGTTCCTTTTCCAAATGTCTTTGTTCCCATAATAATACCTCTTTTTAGGTCTTGAATGGCACCTGCAACGATTTCAGACGCTGAAGCGCTGCCATCATTAACCAAAACAACCAAAGGAACCTTAGGCAATTTTGGAGTACCCTTAGTCTCCATGTTCTCATTATTTCCATCTCTTTGATGAACCTCAAGTACCTTTGTTTTATCTGGAAGTAGATAAGAAAGAAGATCAACAGCGATATCTAAATATCCACCGCCATTATATCTAAGATCAATAATTATACCTTTTGGTTCTTTGAGAACGATGTCGCTAACAGCCTTATCAAATTGAGTCAAAGTCTTGTCATTAAATTGATTAACGCTGATATAGAAAATATTATTTTTTAACTCTTCTAGAGTAACGCTATCAATATTAATACTGTCTCTGACTATAGAAACCTCAAAAGGATCCTCAACGCCTTTACGAATAATGGTTAGAGTAACAGTAGTACCTTTTTTCCCACGAATACTCATAATTGCATCAAAAAGACTCAAATCTGCAGCAAATTTATCGTTAATTTTTAAAACGACGTCTCCAGGAAGTAATCCTGCTTTTTTAGCTGGACTATCCTTCAAAGGGGAAACAACGATAAGTTTTTTATTTTCAATAGTTAATTCAGCTCCAATTCCTTCAAGAGTGCCCTCTAAACTCTCATTAAACTCCTTACTCTCCTTTGGATCCATAAACACCGTATAAGGGTCATTTAAAGACTCAGCAATACCCTTAATTGCACCATATATCATGCTTTCATCTTTTACAGCGACTTCATCCACGTATTTCTTTTCAATTTCTCCCCATACAGTCCAAAAAAGGTCTAAATCTATACTGCTAGAATATTCATTACTATTTTTATCCTTACTATCCTCATTTTTAGTTACTTCAGAAGTTTTTGAATCAGTAGGTTTTTTCCCGCCAAGAATTCCATAATAATCAGCCTGCCATCCGACGACAAAAAATATAATGGCGACTATTACATAGATAAAAATATTATTCTTCTTTGGATAATAGTTGTTATACATGGTTTAAAATTAAATTTTTTATTTTAATTAAAATACTGAACGTACTCCACATTTAAAGCTTTCTTTGTTTTTTCGTCAAGCTCTATAACTACAGCATTAAAGACCATAGTCCCTTGGTCTTCAACTTCATGTTTTACAGGAAGTTGAGTCAAAAATGAATGAAGAATGATTTCTTTTTTGACACCAATAACTGAATCCAAACTTCCAGTCATCCCCACATCGGAAATGTATGCAGTTCCTCCATCAAGTATTCTCAAATCTCTAGTTGGCACATGAGTATGTGTGCCTACTACAGCGGAAACTCGACCATCTGCATAAAATCCCATCGCATATTTTTCACTTGTAGCTTCAGCATGAATATCTACAAAAACACCAGCCAAATTTTCATTTTTAGTCTCTTCCAAAATCTCATCTAACTTTCTAAAAGGACAATCAAAATCTCTTTTTATAAATACCCTTCCAATCAAATTAATAACCAAAATATTGTTTCCATTTTTATCTTTTACGATCGCATATCCTCTTCCTGGAACATTTTTTGGAGGATAATTCGCAGGACGAATTACAGGAAAATCCTTGTCGTCAAGCTTTGTTGAGCCTTTTTTATTATCCCAAGCATGATCTCCAGAAGTAAAAAAGTTTACTCCAAGCTCTCGCATTTCTTTAATAGCATCAGGAGAAAATCCATTACCATGACTTATATTTTCAGCATTGGCAATTATTAAATCGGGAGAATGTTTTTCTATAACATTAGGAAGAAATTTTGCTACAGTTTCCCTTCCAGGACGTCCTACAATATCTCCTAAAAATACAATCTTCATAATAATTAATTAAATTTTCCTTAGAGGCGCGATACTCATAGCTAGTTTTTTTACGCCAACTTTACTATCTTCAAAAGCTACAGTTACGACTCCTCCTTGCACGGCCACAACAATACCATTTCCAAAAACATTATGGTAGACCCTATCTCCAACTCCAAGCTCAATTTCAAGTCCCTCTTCAGATTCAATTGGAACAGGAATTTCTCCAATTGTTCCGATAGTTTCTATTTGAGAATGATTTCTTCGGCCAAATCCAATATTTGTTTCAATCAAATCTTCATTTATATCAGCCAAAAACTGTGAAGGTGGATTCGATTTAAATTCTCCATAAAGCATTCTTTCACTAGCATGAAGCAGGAACAATCCATCCATTGCTCTAGTCATTGCTACATACATAAGTCTGCGTTCCTCTTCTAGCTCATTTCTATCAAGCAAGCTTCTGTTGTGTGGGAAAATTCCTTCTTCAAGTCCAGCAATAAAAACATAAGGGAACTCCAATCCTTTCGCGCTATGTACAGTCATAAACGTAACCGCATTATCCTGATTGTCGACCTGATCCAAATCAGTAATAAGACTGATTTCTTCTAAAAATATACTTAGAGAAGTGCCAGGATCAAGCTTGTCATATTTGGTAGCAACTGAAATAAGTTCACGAATGTTTTCTAATCTAGATTCATTCTCGACAGTATTGTCATCAAGCATTTGTTTGTATCCGGTTTTTTCAAGAACATACTTTATCATTGCAGAAGCAGAATGTTGTTTATTTAGCTCCTGTAGGTCTTTTATAAGTTTTACGAATTTTTCGATTGTCTCATTTTTCCCTTTTTGTAATTCAGGAATTTCATCTGCGAGTAACATTGCATTGAACATTGAAAGGTTGTGAGTTCTTGCAAAATTTTGCACAGTTTCTAAGCTTTTTTCACCAAATTTTCTAGATGGAACATTGATAATTCTAAATAGACTTATGGAATCACTTGGATTCTGAATAAGCTTTAAATAAGCCAAGATATCCTTTATCTCTTTTCTGGAATAGAACTTGATTCCACCAACAATTTTATAAGGAATCGCATATCTCATGAAGACTTCTTCGAGGATACGTGACTGTGCATTTGTTCTATATAAAACAACGAAATTATTATAATTTGGATACTCACTATCTTGTAGCAAGAACTCGATTTTTTGAGCAATAAGCTCTCCTTCATGTCTCTCGTTTTCGGCCAACATATACTCTATTTTTGGTCCACTTTCTTTTTCAGTCCAAAGTTTCTTTTCCTTTCTTTGCGAATTTTTACTGATAACACAATGTGCCGCATCAAGAATATTTTGAGATGATCTGTAATTTTGCTCTAAAACTACCACTTTAGCGTTCGGATAATCTTTTTCAAAATCTAGAATGTTTTGGATTGTAGCTCCACGCCAACTATAAATACTTTGATCTTCATCTCCAATAACACACAAATTTTTGTATTTAGCGGCCAACATTTTTATCAAAAGGTACTGAGCTTTATTAGTATCCTGATACTCATCCACAGAAATAAATCTAAATTTTTCCTGATACTGATTCAAAATATCTGGAAAATCTTGGAACAATTTTACAGTGAGCATGATAATGTCATCGAAATCCAATGCGTTATTTTTTATCAAATTTTGTTGATATACAGGGAAAATCTCAGCGACTTTTTCTGAGAAAAAATCGTGAGCATATTGTTTGTATTCCTTGGAATCTATAAGTTGATTTTTTGCATTGGAAATGTGTGAAAGTATGGCTTTCGGATTGATTTTTTTTGAATCCATCATCATGTCTTCCATGATCCTTTTTACGACTATTTGTTGGTCAGTTTCATCATATATTGCAAAAGAATTTTCATAATCAAGTAGGTGAATGTGCTTTCTCAAAATTCTTACACAAATTGAGTGAAAAGTTCCAACAGTAGGCAAATTTCTATCATGTCCGGTGAAGTCAGTTACAGAAATTAAATCCTCAAAATGTCCACCAAGTGGAACCTTAGCTTTTATAGCTAAAAGTTTTTCCATTCTAGTCTTCATTTCCTGCGCAGCCTTGTTTGTAAAAGTAACCGCTAAAATATTCCAAGGGCTTATTTTTTTTTCTTCAATCAAATAAGCGATTCTGTGGGTTAACGCGCGAGTTTTTCCACTACCAGCGCCAGCTATAACAAGAAGAGGCCCCTCAACATGGGTGACAGCTTCAAGCTGCCTATCGTTCAAATTTTCTAGTATTTTACTCATAAAATCCTTTTTTGGACTTTGATTATATAGCAAAATTTTAGTAAAAAGAAGGTTGGGCCTTGCATTATGGCAAAAACATGATACTATAGTATTCTGTGTGAGTTTTTAACCCATATATTTTGACAGGATTTAAGCGAAAAATTGCTAAAGCCTTAGCTAAATTAATCTTAGTTTTAGTTCTGATAACAATAGTATTCGGAATTTTTACATTTTTCTATATTGGAAGCGTTTTAGGAGACGTAAGAATATTTGTTCCAGAATTCAAAAGGCTTACTGGATTTTCAGATAGTCAAAAAACATACTTGGTTATTTTCCAGAACAACAACGAAATTCGTCCGTCAGGAGGGTTTATAACCGCATATGGAATTATAAAATTTGATAAAGGTATTTTGCAAAATATAGAAATAAATGATGTATATGTGAATACAGATGGTCACGCATACGTGACTCCACCATACCCACTAAATGAATTTTTAGATAAAGATAATAGAAAGATAAGTTTTTCATTTCGTGATGCAAATTTTTATCCTAGTTTTCCAGATTCTGCCAGAAGTTTAGAGAGAATGTTTTTACTAACCAATAAAGACGCAAAACTAGATGGGATTTTCGCTGTAAATTACTCGTTTTTAGAAGATCTTCTGGAGAGTATTGGAGAAGTAGAAGTAGATGGCCAAATTTTTGATAAAAATTCATTATTTTCAAAAGTTGAATACAGCGTTAACGATATTGATAAACACAACATAGAGGATTTAAAAAATAGAAAAAATATACTAAAAGATTTTGCGAATGAATTGTTGGAAAAAATAAAAGAGCATCCAGCTTTATTAAAAAATCTTTGCGATGTTACTAATGAAAGTTTAAACAAGAAAGAGATTCAGCTTTATTTCAAAGATGAAAAACTTGAAAGTTTAGCTCTGTCGAAGTCATGGGGTGGTCAATGGCCAACTTCAACAAGTATAGATTTCTTGGCTTTCAATGAGGCAAATTTAGGTGGATTCAAATCTGATCGCTATATGAAAAGAGATGTAACTTATCATCTAAAAGTAACAAAGGATAGCACTCCAAATAAATTTAAAATGACTGCAAAAGTTGATGCAAAAATATCTCATTACGGACTAGATAATGTTCCAATCAGTGGAAATTATGAAGGATATTTTAGAGTGTACGTTCCAAAAAATTCAAAACTTATAGAAAATAAATCGGCACTAGAAAAATTCCAAGAAAGCGATAAGGGATTTTTCCATGTTTTTGAAGGAATGATGAAGCTAAAACCGGGAGAAGAAAAAGAAATTTCTTACACATATCAACTTCCAAGCACACTCATAACAGACAACAAATATTCACTATATATTCCAAAACAATCAGGCACTGAAAATGATTTTTATACAGTCGTTATAGAGCTTCCACAAGGGTATAGTGTGAAATCTGATTCATTTGAAAGTAGAGAAAATTTAGCTGTATACAAAGGAACCCTTGATAAGGATTTATCTTTTGATTTGGAGTTTAATTCTGATACCAGTGCACCATACGTCATATATCAAAACATCGATACTTTAGGACAGATCACAGTAGGGTTCAGTGAGAATATTTCACAAGCATCAGCAAGTATTTCAAATTTCAAAATAATAGATACGAATGAAAAAAACACAGGCGCTCTAGATTATCCAAAAGTAACCAGTCTAACCAGTGACGGCAAAAATTTAAAATTATTTATAGAAGGAATGACGGTGCAGAATGAAGAAAGATACTCATTAGTTCTTTCTAATATTAAAGATTTAGATGGAAACAAAATATCTCCAGATCCTAGAACGGTAACTTTAGTTCAGAGAATAAAATAGAAACTATCTTTTTGATAGAACTGTAGTGTTGAAATTCTCAAAGGTTGAATACTTCATTGATTTTCCAAGCATTGTAATAACTTCTGCGCGAGTTGCTTTGTCATTCGGACGGAATTTTTTATTACTAGTGCCAATCACGCCAAGATTAGCCAATTTATTGATGTCGATATAGTAAGTATTTTTGAAATCAATATCCTCAAATTTTAAACTTTTATTCACATAATCATTCGGTAAATCATTTACATATCTTGAAATCAAATGAGATAATTCACCACGTTTGATAAACTTATCAGGTGAATCAATCGGGAATAAATTATCAATAACTCCTTCATCCTTTAGGAATTGAGCTGCTACTTCATATCTATAATTGCCATCTTTGCTTTTATATTTTTCAGACTGATTAATTCCGGAAGCCTTAGCTATCATAACAACAACTTCTGCTCTTGAAATATAATGTTCTGGGTTAAAATCAAAACTTGAATATTCAGGGAATATTTTTTTCAGAGCCAATTTTGTGACATATGGATAAGCAAAATGAGTGTCAGGAATATCTGCAAAATAAAATATTTTTGAACCGGATTTGACCAAAATATCCTGTAACATTGAAACTGGAACATCTTTTGGTTGAACATTATCTATTACAGAAATAGCTGCAGCAGCCCCAACAGCTTGTCCTACCTGCATTACAACTGGTTGTAATCTAGTAGTTCCATTTACGAGATGACTTACGGAAATGTTTTTTTCTGCCACCATAAACCCATTAATATTTCTTGGAATAGTTACTCCATAAGGAATTTGATAAGGAGGAATAGCATAAAAAATATCATCAGTACCTGCGGTGCAAAAATGTAAATCAATCGGATAGTCGCCAATAGCAATACTGTCCTCAAATACTTTAGCTCTACCTTTTGAATTCGGAAGAACGTCAGATTCAAGCATTCGATAGACGCCTTGAAGTCTACGACTTTCTCGAACATAAGGCATTTTTGCAAAACCATCTGGAGTATTAAATTCATCAACAAGTCCATAATTAGTTAATCCAAGTTCAGTTTGTAGAAAGTAGATATATCCTTTTGTGTACTCTTTTGCCAAATTTAATACATCCTCGCGACTAAATTGATCCAAGTCTTCTTTTGTAGCATGGAAGTCATTTCCATAAGAATGACTCGGAATATTGATCATTAATTTATCATTTGGAAGTAATCCGTAAATCATTAGTCTATTCATATCAAACTTCGAATTTGATTTAGGACATGAATCATTTTTAACAGTACATTTATAGTTTTTTCTTGAGTAATCTTTTGGTTTTTCAATTGTAGAGTCTTTGCCAAAATCTTTTAGTAAAACGACATATGTAAGAGGTTGAATACATTGTTCAGCAATATTAGAATGAGGCTCTTTAGAATTTTTATCTGTGCCAATATCATAAGGGACATTTCCCAAAAACATCAAGTCTCCAAACTCAGTAGCATCTACAGTTACGTGGGCCGCAGCTACATATTCAGATCCATCATTTGTTTTAAATTTTACGCCCTTAATTGTATCTCCATCTCTAAATACATTTGTAATGATTGAATTGTAATAAACATGAATATTTGGAACTTCAGAAACCATTTGATTTAGAACAAGATTTCCTACTGACGGTTCAAAACAAAATGGACTAACATCACATTTTCTAGTCTCAGCAATCTGTCCTTGAGATTCATAATATGCACTAACTCTTTCTAAAAATTCTCTAAAAATTCCAGAAGCTTTTGCTGGGTCGCCATCAACTCCAGAAACTCCGGCGGCAGTCAACATTCCACCAAGCCAGTCAGTTTCCTCAATTAAACACGTTCTGGCTCCAAGTCGTCCGGCTTGAATAGCAGCTGCGGTACCTCCTGCACCACCACCAGCGATTACGACATCACAGGAAATAACAGTAGATCCTTTTTTATTTAAGTCATCTTCTATTGAAACATTTTGAGATAACAATTTTTTCTCTTTCAAATCGAAATCAATAAATAAAGAAGATTGCATCAAATAGCCAGAATTTCTGCTAAAAACTATGGAAAATAAAACTATCAAGACTCCCAATACTACAATCTCAGATTTCTTTTCAAAAATTTTCATTATCTTTGAACAGTTACTTTTGTGCTACCTATGTCAGCGATTTCATAAGCTAAATCTGCGTCTTCTGGAAGCATTCTTATACACCCATGACTTACAGGTCGTCCGATATGACTTCTAGCTTCTGTCCAAAACACTCCACCATCATGAGAAAGACTTGGTAAGGCATGAAAGCCATAGCCTCCACTTCTAAACATCATAAATTTAGGCATCACGTAGTGAGGAGGTTTAGCTCCTACTCTAACATTCTGTTTTAACATGATTTTATAATTGCCAACTGGTGTAGGAGTTTTTGCTGCTCCAGTACTTACTCTAAATTCTTTTATAATTTTTCCATCAAGATTAAATGTCATTTTTTGCTCAGATAAATCCACAAGGAATTCTTTTTCTCCATTCAAATTTACAGACATTGCAGATCCACTTTCTGGAAAAAACATAATTCTTTTTCGAGTAGTAGAATATGATTCACCGGTATCTCCGACTAAAACCTCAATTGAAAAACTAGCTTCCCTAAGCCATTCATAGCCTTCAACGATTGGAGTAAAATACTCCTTCATTACATCAGGATTATTTGGAGCTTTTCCCCAAAAAGTGAATGATCCTATTTCTCCAGGCTCAACTTTCTTTTGATCCATTTTTATTCTATTTTCAGAAACCCAATTATTATCACTCTTTTTAACACTTGAATTATATAGGACGCTTGAATGATTAGGTTCTTTGTCTGTGCCAAGATAAATTCTTGGTCCATTTTCAGGATTATCTTTAGAATACCAAGCAACATTTCCATCATTTCTTAAGAAAACCTTAACCTTAAAAGCTTCCCCCTCTTCTACCTTGAATTTCTTTCTTACATCAATAAGAGTAGCTTTATACTCAGGAATAACGGCAGGTTCTACGACCGCATCTTCGGTAACAGGAGCGTCAACAGTGCTACCATCTGTAACATCTTCTTCTGCAGCAAATACGGGATTCAAAGCAAGCATGCTAGGAATCAAACACAGAATAGAAAGAATGAGGATTTTTGATTTCACCATAAATATTTGTTTTAATTTTTATTTTGGAATACTAAATTATACAACAAAACACCCATAAAAACAAGGGCGTGACAAACAATTAATAAAAGCCTATTTCAAGAGTTTTTGGAGTTCTTTTTTGAAGGTTTCAATATCCTTAAACTGTCGATATACAGAAGCAAAACGAATATATGCAACTTCATCTAAATTTTTTAGAGCTTCCATTATTCCCTCACCGATCACTTTACTTGGGATTTCTTTGCCATAATTTGCCCACATCTCTTCAAGGTCATTTATAAGTTTTGTGATTTGTTCATCAGTGATTTTTCTTTTTTCACAGGCTTTCCAAATGCCTTTTTCTACTTTTTCTCTATCATAGCTCTCTCTAGATCCATCTTTTTTAACAACTATAAAAGCCGTAACCTCTATTCTTTCAAAGGTAGTAAATCTGTGGTCACAGTGCTCACATTCACGACGACGACGGACAGCCTTATGTCCATCTGTTTCCCTCGAATCAAGTACTCTAGTGCTATCTTGTTTGCATTTAGGACAAAACATAAAAAGTATTATTTATTACCTACAAGTTTTTCATATTCTTTTACTAAAAACAAGTCGGTCATGCCTGCTATATAATCTTTTACTCCAATTACAAAGTCCTTTTTATTTTTGGATTTTATTTTTTGTGGGAAATTATGTGGATTTTCAATATAAAAATTAAACAATTTTTTAATCATCATTTTTCCTTTATTTACAGCTTTTAGGACTCGTTTATCCATGTAGAAATTATTGAATAAAAAGATGCGAAGTTCTTTTACTAGAGCTTTCATTTGAGGGCTAAAACAAGCCAGCATTTCGTGATGGCTTTTGACGTCTTCAAGTGAGTTTACGTTATGTTTTTTGAGAATTTTTACGGTGTGTTCACAGAAATCAGTAATCATCATGGACATTATGATACTTATAGATCTGGAGATATTTACACTCTCTGTTAACTTTTTTTTGTATTTTTTTAATACTTCTTTTTCAGCCAATTTCCATAGTTTGATTTTTTTTAACTGTCGAAGGGTTATGAATCCGCTGCGTAGTCCATCATCCATATCGTGATTTATATACGCGATTTCATCAGCTACATTTACGACTTGAGCTTCTAGATGTGGTGAAAACTTGAATCCTTTTCCTGGCCTATCGAAGGCAGTTTGATGCTTAATTAAGCCATCTAATACCTCATTCGTAAGATTTAGTCCGTCAAAATCTGGATGAGATTTTTCTAATTTAGAAACAATAAGTAGACTTTGCTCATTATGTTCAAAATTCATTCCGTATTTTTTCATAACTTCATTCAAAGCTTCTTCTCCACCATGTCCAAAAGGAGGATGTCCGAGATCATGAGCTAATGAAACAGCCTCACAGAGATCTTCATTTAAACCAAGTCTTCTTGCCATATCTCTGCTTATTTGAGCCACTTCTAGTGTATGAGTAAGTCTAGTACGATAGTGATCTCCAATAAGAGCCATGAAAACTTGAGTTTTTTTATCAAGTCTACGGAAAGCCTTGCAATGAATAATTCGTTCTTTATCTTTTTGAAAACAAAGTCTGTTATCGTCTAGTTTCTCCTTAAAAGTTCTACCTTTGCTTTTCAAACTTTTTACAGCATAAGTTGCCAGATTAGCGGCTTCCATTTCAGCCAAGACTTTTTGTGTTCGAAGTAGATTCATGATTTGAAATTTAGCTACCAATATGATATACTAGTCAGAACAAAATAAAAACATTACTAACTCAAGAAACATATGGTACCACAAACTACACCATCTCAAGCGCCAGAAGCAGCTAATAGTAAATCAGAGTCAAATCTTGCTCCATCAGCAATTTTTGTTAAGGAAAAAGTATTAAATAAATACTATCCAAAACTTCAGGCAAACGGATTAGTTACTGAAGCTAATACTATTATTGACGCAGAAGGAAATGAAAACGATGTTAGATGTATAGAATTTAAAATCGCTTGTAGAAAAATTGCACAGGAAGAAATAGACAAAATCCCTGCAGATTATCCAGATCCAGAAGAGCAGAGAAAAACAAGAAATGCTTGGAACAATTTTACATCTGGGATGGTTTCAAATGTAAAACCAAAAGCACCGAAAGCTGTGGCATAAAGGTTTAAAAAAGTTATTAAATATGATAGCCTTTAATTAAATTTAAAGGCTATTTTTGTACACATGGAAATTTCTCACTACATCAAAGAGTTTTTAGAATATTGCGAAATTACTAAAAATAAATCTTCAAAAACAATAGAAAACTATAAACATTATTTGAATAGATTTAGAGAGTTTTTGGCTGAAGATATGGATCCAAAAAATCTAGATTTAAAGAAAATTCAAAATTATAGGCTATATCTAAATAGGCTGGTAGATGAGAAAAACAAGAAATTGGGAACAAAAACTCAAAATTATCACGTCATAGCGTTACGAGCATTTTTGAAATATTTAATTAGAAATGATGTTCGGACACTTGCTCCGGAAAAAATTGAACTAAGTAAGATTCCGGAAAGGACTGTAGAATTTCTTACACGAGAGGAATTAGATAGACTTTTTGCTACTCCTGATCAGACAAGAAAATCCGGTCTTCGTGATCGAACAATCTTGGAAACATTGTATTCAACAGGTCTTCGCGTAAGCGAATTGGCATCTTTAAATAGAGAACAAGTTGATCTAAAGAGAAGGGAATTTATGGTAAGAGGGAAAGGAAAAAAGCCTCGTATAGTTTTTCTTTCAAAGAGAGCCGCTGGATTTATTGAAGATTATTTGAAAACCAGAGAAGATAATTTTAAACCATTATTTATTAACAGCGGAAAAGGACAGAAGGTAGATATTTTAGATGAAGAAAAACGTAGACTTACAACAGTGAGTATTGAAAACTTAGTGCGAAAATGCGCTCTGAAAGCCGGGATTATTAAAAAAGTGACTCCTCATACTCTACGCCATTCTTATGCCACAGAGCTTCTTTCAAATGGTGCAGATATTCGTTCAGTTCAGGAAATGCTTGGACATTCTTCAATCACAACTACTCAAATTTATACTCACGTCACAAACAAACGTCTTCGTGAAATTCACGACAAATACCACAAATAGCAAGTTTGCCATAAACGAAAAACGATGGTATAATATACGATATAATAAATAACAAAAACAAACATGACAAAAACCACGAAAGTCCTTTTGGGAGTGTTGGTAATAGTCTTGGGAGTGGCAGCAGTTTTATATGCCTCGCCAGGATTATTAAAAGGGCAAATGAGACAATTTAACAGGAACGTAGTTAACTGCGATTCTGCTCAATGGTCTCTAGTTTTTTCAGGAAAAGGGGCTGACGGATCTAAAAAATTAAATGTATCAACAGAGATTTCAGAAGCCAATTTAATAAATATGGTAAATTCATCATGTTCATTCAAAGTAGTTAGAAAGGATGAAGGTGGTGGTAGTTATTGGATAAATAATTATGAATGTAACGTTGCAAGGTATCATGAGTCGACAAATAGTTTCGAGTGTTTAGGCGCAATAGAAGCCCCAGGATCAGGATCTGGACTAGGAGAAAATGCATTGGGTCTAACTTTTATAAAAGCTGGAGCGAACGTAGAGTTATCTAGAGTTACAGGAGAAACAAGCACGACGACAGTTTCTATATACACGAGAAACTAAAGTGAAATAAAAATTAAAGGGGCCTGCCTAAGGCGGGTCCTTTTTATTTAGCAACAAAGCTCGTAGCTCCAAGCCATGAGAGATTAAAAATCGCTCTTTCAGTATTTGCATAAATATTACTTTCAATAAGGAGTCCGATAATTTCATCAGGATTTAGAGAAATGATTGCGACTTTGTTATCATAGATATTGATCTCGTATTCAAACAAAAATTGTTTAGAATTCACGAATAAAATTTCTACCAAATCTCTATCGAAATTTTTTGGATAATACTTGCCTAGATATTTTAATGCTTCTTTGGATATTGGCGACAGCATGCGGGTTTTTATCCTTAAGTCGAGTTTTCTTTTTATGTAATCTTTTAAATAATCTTCGTGGAGAACACTTGGCAAATTTGATAAATTTGTATATCCAAGAAGTTCAGTTTTTGTACTTAACGTATCTTCGAAAATATTTTTTATTCCATTTAATCCTTCATAATATTGTATCTTTGGACGATAGGCGGATTTATTCATCAATGCACTTAATTGTGGAATAAGACTTTCGGTTTTTTTTAACAATTCTTTTTGTTTATCAACCAAAACTTTTACATTTTCAACGGCAAAAAATTTAACTTTATTCTTTTCAAGACTGGAAATTATCCCCCGATCTAAAAGTTTTCCGAGAGTGTGATAACAGGCGACGCGATTTATTCCGGCCTTCTTTGCAATAGTGCTGACGTATCCTCCGCCAAGTTCTAAAATAGCCAAATAAACTTTTGCTTCCTCTCCGGACATTCCCAGTTCCGTCAATTCTATTGGCAGCATTTACAGTAATTGTAAAAAATTTTCTACACTAAGTTTATATGCAAAATAGACCTATTTCAAGGCAAAATAAGCAAAGCTGAAGAAGTTAAAATAAGTGACAGTATGGACAGTTTTACAGTTTATGTTACTATGTTGACAGAATATTTAAAATAAATTCTACTCACATGTCTACTTGTACGCAATGTAAATCGCAATTCGAAATTTCTAAGGAAGAAAAACTATTTCTAAAGAAAATGGATTTCAAATATGGAGATGAAACGGTTGTAATGCCTGAGCCGACAGAATGTCCAAATTGTAGATCTCAAATTCGAACGGCACATAGAAATGAGCAATATTTGTATCATAGAAAATCAGACATGTCTGGAAAACAACTTGTGTCTCTATATAGTCCTGTTCACTCTTGGGGCAAGCCTTACAAGATATTTACGACAGAAGAATGGAATGGTGATAAATGGGATCCAATGGATTACGGGCGTGATTTTGATTTTTCTAGACCATTTTTTGAACAGTTTTTTGAATTGGTAAAAGATGTTCCAAGATTACCATTGATGCAGGTTGATAATGAAAATAGTCCATTCACTACCGGAACTGGTTACTGTAAAAATTGTCATCTGATTAATTCGTCAGAGTATTGTGAAGACTGTTATTATGGCAAGCTGTTGCAGAGTTGTAAGTCTTCAATGGATTGTAGTTATTTATATGACAGTGAATATTGTTATGAATGTTTCAGTGTTTATAAAAGTTATTACTGCGTTTATTTATCTTATAGTGCAAACTGTTCGGACTGTTGGTTTTCTGAAAATCTAACAGGTTGTAGAAATTGTTTCTTGTGTACGAATCTTTCTAGAAAAGAATATTATTATATGAATCAACCTCTTTCGAGAGAGGAATATGAAAAGCGTTTGGAGGAATTCAAAGGCTCATATACAAATTTTGAAAAAGCAAAAGAGCTCTTAAATAAGCTAAAAAAAGAACGTATTCATAAATATGCTAATGTAGTTAATTCTGAAAATAGCACTGGAGATTTTATTGAAAATTCAAAAAATTGTTTAGATTGCTATGACGTAAATGGTAGTCAGGATTGTAAGTACGTGATGGTTGGAGTGGAGATAAAAGATGTATATGATTGTTCAAATATGTATGTAAAACCAGAGTTGAATTATCAGGTTTTAGGAACGATTGGGACATATCATGTTGCATTTAGTCTTTACGCATTCCATAGCCAAAATGTGCTTTATAGTGAACAGGTTTTCCATTCAAAAGAATTATTTGGATGTGCTGGATTAAAAAGAAA
>Ga0172368_10002273_pt1 | contig 24728 bp, 20 predicted proteins | sample Lak11m_FD_114540 | JGI IMG/M metagenome (GOLD analysis project Ga0172368, IMG submission 114540) | Freshwater microbial communities from Kabuno Bay, South-Kivu, Congo - kab_022012_11m | ecosystem: Environmental > Aquatic > Freshwater > Lake | place: Democratic Republic of the Congo: South-Kivu...
AATTGCTTTGATTATCTCATTAATCCGGTCTTCTTCAAACATCACGCGGTATATATGTTTTCATTATATATAAATATATTGCGTATATTTTCGTTGATATTTTGATTTAGCCGAAATTCATGTTATAAAGATTTTGATTAATTAATAGTTTCAATTTAGTAATATATATTTAATAAATACCAAGGCAGTTTTGTCATTAAATAACAAAAATTCAATTCGTGGAATATTTTATTGAATTGTTTAAGTGAAATAAGAGTCTTTCATAATCGGTTGATATTGCTAAAGGAATATATATATTCATGTTTTTTTACATATTCCTATTTTTGACGTTCACTTATTTTTATAGGAAAGGACATATTATCTGGAATTCCATCACCATCAGTATCTGGATTATTGGGGTCTGTCCCAATCTCTAATTCCTCAAAATATCGCAAACCATCATTATCCTCATCCGAAAGATCTTTTTGTGAGTAAATGCGCCGTGTCTCAATTACAGAACTGACAGGTATATTTGTACCCCCAATAATTCCAGGGTAAAGAGTATATTGATAAACATATCTCCCTTTAACTGGAAGTAAAGTTGATTTAAAATTAATTATTTTAATAGTGGCATCATTGAATTTAAAATCATAATACGCCACAACATTCGAATCACGCTGCACCTCGATCATAAAATTTGAATAATTACCCAGATTCCTTACAGTAACTTCAAAATTCTCAGGCTGCCCTTCCATAAGAAATTCAGGTGTGGCGTTTGCTTTAATTATTTCTCCCTTAATATTACCTTCTTCAAGTAAATTTTGGGTGTCAGATATCATAAAGAACAATACTGCAATGACCAATAATATGCCGATTTCTTTTAGAACCATAATTATTAGGACAATAAGATGATATTGATTATTTGTCAGAAGTTAGTATAAAGCTTCTTATTCAAAACAATCTTATTTTTTCCATGCAAACTTTGACTCTTCTTTCCTTATACCTTTTGTAATATCTTCTTTTAATCGTTTTTTAAGCTGGGAAAGAAGAGGATCTAACATTTCATGCAACATTCCTTTTTTTTGTAAGGCAAAAAATTCACTTGTCATTGGTTCTCGTTTCTTTAATCCAATTATTGGCAGGCTTCCAGTTGCAGCATATAAAGCCCATAGATAATAAGTGAAAGTGTATAATCCAACAAATAAATATATCATGGCAAGTAATATATTATAATTTAAAAGATTTGTCAATAGCATGACTAAGACAGGCACAACAAGTACTGGGAAAAAAACCATACCCCATGCCATAGAGTCCTTCTACAGATTATATTCATTTGTAATAAATCCCCACCACATTACAAATATCAAAAGGACGGTATAGTGTGTAAGACCAAGCAACTGGAAATTGATCAAAAACATAAACATCGCCATGGTGACCGTTACCAACAAAATAGTTTTTACTGCAAATTTAATAGACGTCCCCACTGCAATCGGTTCGTCCATAAATTCACGAGATTTTACGTCTCTGCTATACCCTTGTTTTAGGACATTCTGTACTTTTAGATCCATATTTTCCAGGCGGTCAAGGATCATATTTGTATCAATTTGTGATTTGGCAATATTTTCGATCAATGGACGCATTCTTAAATATACACCCTCCTGAAAAGCCGTATCGATCAAAACATCAGCAATTATTCTTCTTTTAAAGGTCTTGACAATAAAATAGATTGCTCCAAGACATATAAAATTGATAATTATATCTATCAAAGCATATGTATAATTAGATTGGATAAAAAAATCTACATAAAATGAATAATCTGAAATTGCCATGATCAATATTGAAATGATAAGGGCGCATATTAGTCCAATTTTTTCAAAAAAAGATAACTGCTGGATCGGTACTGAAGATATATCTTCAATTGTATCCAATAACGGATTCTTCATTTGGTCAAGGGTATTGTTGCGTTCCATTAACATATATTATTACCTGGGGTTCGGTATACAATTTAAAGTGTAATGAATCATTCGGAATAGGATTCCCAGTGTTTTTACAGGCTAGACAGAAATATCCCTGAATAAATGCCGGCTGAGAACTTATAGAATTCTCAATGTTCCCCATGTTATTACTATTGTATGGAGGTGTTTTCATCGCTCCATTGATGTCTACATAAAGGTTTCCTGATTTGCCATGGCAATCCATGCATGATATACTCATAGAGCTATGGATTGGCAGATTGAATGGATTAGCCGGATAAGGTGATATCCCGAAATTGTCCTGTGTCTGGGGCCTATGACAGGATCTGCAATAGGAATTAAGATCAGAATAAGCCGTATAACTATGCTTTTTTCCCCATTGTTCATTAGAATGTCCCCCTGCTATAACTGCTATTTTTATATCTTCATGACATGAAATACAATTTACATCAGTCCTACCCAAATCAATATTGTGCAGTTTCCCATCTCGATTCGCAGTATTATTTATTTCATTAACTATTTTCAGTTGTCCCATTACAAGATTACTTATCGTCCACGTTCCTGATGAATTTATTACATCCCATTCTATAAATTCCGGTCTCGTAATATTTACATTTTGATTAAAAGCACTATGGCAGGATATGCAGGCTTCATTCTCACCTTCCATCAAAGTATTCGTTAAAGCCCCTCTGACAAAAGGATTATGAGATTCTGCATTTATTATGTTTTCCCCGAATACTTTTGCTAAAGGGGTCAGAAAAGTATTATTATTCAAATCGGTTACAATACGCAAAGGGAGAGCATGGCAATCAAGGCATTGAGAGCTTTTGGCGCTGTGGGTCTGGTTGGAGGAGAAATTCGTAGAATGGCAATTTTCACATGAAAAATCAGTATGATGTAGTGATGAATCCAGTTCCTGTTTGATATCAGGATGGCATTTCAGGCAATAGGATATATCCGAATTATACATAGTATGTTCCCCGGAAAAAAGCGAATAAACTGAAGGCAAAACAAATATCAATGATGCAATTAATGCCACTATGAGTAATAGATGCCTTTGTTCCATATCATATTTATACGTCGTTAGCCTTATCTATTTTGCCATGACTTTTTCCTGAATGTCAGGGCAATATAAAAAACCACACAAAGAACTACAATAACATATCCGTATATCTTTATTACCTGGAAGAACATGAAATAAGCTCGATAATCACTTCCAAAAAATTCCAGGTTCTGGGTCTTTTTATCTACTATGAAGAATCTTCCATATCTTTTTATCAATATTGGTTTTCCCTGTATCAGGACAACTTTTCCAAGAATATCTTTTTCATTGATCTTCCAGCCATCCATCACACCTGTAAAATCTCCTGCCGTCCTTACCACCCCCTTTTCAATACGAATGATCCTGTGAGTGGTTGGTCTCAATGTAAAAGGTTCAATAAACATAATAATATCACCGATTTTGTATGAATGATCAAAATTTTCTATCAAAACAAGATCATTTTTTTCAAATGTTGTTCTCATACTATCAGATACTACTGCAGTAAAAAACATCATTTTTGAAGCAAGAATGAAAAGAATTACTAAGAAAGTAACGAAGATTATTACTTCTCTGAAAATTATTTTCTGAGAATCGCCTGGTTTTTTGGAAACTTCTTTTATATAATTATTTATTTGAAGATTTCTGCCATATGACGAATAATACCGTTTAAAAGGTTTAAAAAAGTTCCGGTCAAGTATTACATTTTTGAGTATAACTAAAAATATCAATAATAATATAACAAATACAATTTCATTAATTGATAATATCATTAAAAATAAATAAAAGGAAAAAAAATTCCTTTTATTTTACAAATTTCTTATGGGGTTACTGATCCGACTCCATTGCCATCAGCTGTTACGTTGGTAAATTTGCTACCGGTAGCTGCGAAATTGTCAACAGTCCAATATCCAGTGGTGTTAACTTTTGCGTTAAAGCTGAGGTTTGTTGGCTTGTTCCATGAGATATCAACTGATACGTGAGTATGACATCCGACACAAGCTTCATTGGCTCCTGTTAATAACTGATCTGCGCTTGCCTGTTGCACAAAGTCTTTATGGGCCTCATTTGTACCAACCAGAATCGATGTTGCATCTATGGCACCACCGTAGAAATATGTTGATGAATCTACGGAATTATTTCCATGGCAATCCAAACATGCTGGAGCTGCTGCTGCGTGAATGGTTCCATTGCCACCTACTTTATCGCCTTTTGCTAATTGCGATACAACGTGACATTCTTCACATCCGGTGTTCAAGTGTACTGCATTATTTGCACCATCTATCTGCTGCTGTACATCAACGTGGCATTTCATGCATGGCACACCATATTGACCTGTTGCATTTCCTTGATCTATTCCATACCAGGAGTGCTGATCTGCGAACAAAGCCAGTGTTTCTGGCAAAGCTATCAGGCCAACTGCTAGTATTGCAATTCCTAAAATAACTATTTTATTTGTCATTTCTATTTTCACATCCTTTCCTACCCATTACTAAGTTCTTACCCAATTCGGGTCTAATTTGGGTATAATTAGTAATTATCATATTCTAATATAAATGTTTCTGTTTGTGTTAGCAATTAATGTTTTCATTATCATTTTCTACATACCACTATTCCCATATCATGTTATGAATGGTATATCCGATTCTGGCACCAGTTTTATTCGCAACCATTATAGTTACATGCACATTGTCACCAGGTTCAGGATAATAATCCTCGGCCATACCTATGTTAAATGAGTATGTTCCATTTCCCCTATAAGGTAAAGACTCCCACTGGCCTGTACCTAATGTACTCGTTTTTGTATTATTCCTCGTTACCAATGTTCTTCCGGAGATGACAGGAAAAGTCGTAACCGGATTATTTGGTCTTGCTGCATAATCCACCGTACTCTGGGTAAATGTTGCATTTTCTCCAACCACAAGATTATCCCTTTCCACTAAAGTAATATTCACTTTCACTACTGGTACTTGTTTGAGTGGATTTTCTATACATCCTGAAATAATTATTCCAAGAAGTAATAAATACATTATTTTTGATTTCATGATTCACCTTCTTATTTGCATTATTTGTTCAAGTAATTTTATGATCAATTGTCCGATTGTCTGATATTCATATTTATCCGGTCCAGATAGATTTGATAAAGAACTGGGTATCATTTCATCTCCCGGTTTAATACTTTTTGTGGCATATTGTTCCCCGAATTCCCCATGGCATGCAGCACATAATTCTTCAATCCTTTTACCATGAACAACATGCGGACTACCACTATGGCAATCTGAACACTTATTTTTCAATGGCTTTTTATACGTACCATTTTCATAGGTATGGCAAACCAAACATGCGGTTTTTTTCATAACCCTGTGGAAATCCGCTGCCGTTAAATTTTTTTGGGATTGTGATCCTACATGGCACCGAATACACACAATATCTAAATGAATATTTTCTATACTCTTCATATCTAATTTTTTGTCCGTGGTTACAGTATAGCCTTTAATGTGGTATTGATGACAATTCATACATGAATTTGATATAGTTCTGGCTTTTTCGGTTCCTAAAAGCATATAATGACAAGGTAAGCATATTTTTGCCTTATGCCAGTTTGATCCCAATCCATCCGTAAATTCAGGCCTCTCATAAGCATTGGCAGAAGTTATAGAGAGAGAAATATATATAATTATACTTAAAATAATAATATATTTTTTTATTATTATCAGTCCTGTTTTTTTTCTTGTGGATTTATCTTTTTTAAACATCTATGACCAGTATATTCTTTTATTGATATTCACTAGTTAAATTTATATTTTTCTTTTAGAGTTCTTTTTTTTATTATATTTATTACCATGAAAAATTACTATGAAAATAGTAATTAAAATGTATCCCTGGAATCCGGGTGTATATTTAGGTGTTGCCATCACAGTCTCTTCAGGAACAGGGGTACTTGTACTTTTAGGGATCACTGTCGAAACGGGTGTCCGTATTATTTTGACAAGTTCTTGCTGCCGGGAGATCTTTTGTTCCTTTACACTTATGCTGATATTTTCTGAATTTATCCTTTGTGTATATCGCTCTTCCCGGTAAAGGAACTGGTCCAGAACGGTAGCTTTTACGGGAGGGAGAATAAAAATACCATTCTCTTTTATATTTATTAAATATGAAAAGGATGTTGAATTCCCTGCACGAAGTACTACTGTTCTTAAAACCTGTGAAAATGACATATTTCCTGATTCCAATGAATAGTTCATAGGAACCTTATCAATGATCTTGACTATCGCAACAGCATTTCCCAGGTTTTTAGCTTCTAACGTTATTGTAACATTATCTCCTTTCAATGGATTTTCTTTATTAGCAGATTTTGATAGCACCACATAAGGACCATTCACTATCAATTTGTTAAGCTTTTTATCAAACTCCAATCCACCCTGGTATTCGATCCTGGTACTTCCGGGCGGAAAATAATAGGTACCGGGTTTTTCTGGTTTAATCTTGTAGGTTATGTATTTTTGCTCAAATGGCCCTAATGAAAAATTCCATGACACGTTTGTATTTATTGGTATAAGACCTCTGGAAAGAGTTTCTTCAAGAGTCAGATTATCAATTTTTCGACTATCATTATTCTTAATATATATTGAAACAACTGCAATATCCCCCATGTAAACTTTTTCAGTTACATATTTTTTAATATATAATCTTTCTACTATATTATCTGCTTTTTTTTCGACCTGCGGTTTTACTTCTATATCTATAGAATCAATAGAATAATAGGTCTTGGCAAATACATCTATTCCACTGGCTTGCGCAAATATCTTAAAATCCGTCGTATTTTCCACATAAGGAGCCCTGAAACGAACTGTTATAATCCTCGATTCATTATCGCGTTTTATATCGAGTAATTCATAATACAATTTATCATCAAAAAGCAGAGACAAACTCGAATTGATCTTTAATATTGTATCTTTTAGAACGGCTTTGCCATCATTTCTAACGGAAAAATTAACTGATATCTCTGAACCTGGTGTGAATGAGCGTCTCACCACCAATTTATCATTGATCCTTTCTTCAATGGGAGAAATTGAAACTTTTGGAATTGGTCGCCCTGCCACTCTTGTTTCAATCCTCACCCATTGATCGACCACCACATTTAATCCAAGGCTTGCACCAATGTTCCCTACCTTTTCCGTAAGATTTATTATTGATATATTCAAACTGTCATTTATTTCCATCCAGTCATCGAGACGGGTAATATTTCTTGAAATTAAATTGTGTGAGGTATCATATACAGATATAAGGGCGCTATTATCATAGAAATCCGAAGCTTCAATGATAAAACCATCCCTTATGACAAATTCCATTAGTCGCAATGTTTTTTCCTGCGGATCCGCCCATTCTATATCGTCTTTTGCCAATGCTGGCACAATGAACATGAAAATAATAATTGAAATTATGAATATTTTATAAGGATATTTCATCAATTCACCAATATTGTATTTCCATTTAAGACATCATTTTCCGATATATTAATAAAGCGTGTCGCATTGCCATATTTTAACGTAAAACCTTCAAATAGCCTTGTTTTATAAGGACTTTCTTTTGAATACGGAACAATAAATTCAAAATATCCTTTGTCATCAGCTACAGTTTTTTGCTTATATTCAATTATTCTTTTTTGGTTTGTTGTTATTATACCTGAAAGCTTAACTGTTTCATTGGATGTCGCATTTCCAGATATCTTTGCACCTTTTACATATTCGAATATTTTAATATTCCTGCTAGCATTGCCAAAAATATTGTAATGCATTTCCTTTGATTCATATATCATCCTGTAGTTTTTAAGCCCTGCGCCGTCAAATACATGCATTTTTGAATACATTGTCTGGAAATAGTTATTATTAGGAAAACCATTTTTATCAAAATACATTGCTATATCTTTACCTGCAAAATCTGCAATACTAAAAAATGTTCCCTGTATACTGATTTGATTTCCATCCTGGAACTTATTCAGTCCCATACGCATATCCATAATAATGTATCTTGCTTTTCTGGTATCCATTATATTATTTGCAATTGTCTCATTATCCTCAATGAAAAACCTGGCCGCTTCATCCCCACCTAATTGGAAATTATTAGCAATGACAGGACGTTTTGAAATATATAATATCCAGTTCCCATAATCCCACCACGCCATAATGCCATATTGAGGGCTTTTTCCCTGATCCGGACTGTTTTCTCTTAACCATACCAGTGAATCATACCAGTCATCTGTTGGTTTTGGAGGGGCCTGCGCCATATTATATGCCTGTATGGCATTTGGAATAACAAGGACTGCAAGAATAATCATAGCGATATGACCCGATTTCACATCCAATAGTTTTAATTTAAAAATACTATTAATAATATTAGTAAGATGAAATGTGATCATATCCACGAGAAATCCCGCTAATATCGCAACATTAACAGCAAGCGTATACGTGAACCGTCTCTGGTATAGTGCAAGTGTCAGGACTATTAATGTCCATATCAGGAGAAACAATGTTCCTTTATCTATTCCTTTTCGAAGATAATAAAACAAAAATAAAAACCCGATGATCGCAAAATAGAAACTGAGAGCGAATTGATACCATACAGGATTACTGAAGAATCGCCAGCCCAGAAAAATTCCATCAAACGTATAAAATAATGGCTGTGCCTCTATTATTTGTTTCAAGGTAGGAGCATCCCTTAATAAATACCCTATACCGTTCATTAAACTGTCATAAAAAGATGGAAAACTAAAGACCACGATCAAAAATAAAGCAGTAAAACTTATTAAAATTATTAATGGATATAAAAACCATTTATGATTTTTCATTATACGGGAAATTATCCCTAAAATAATTACAATTATTGCACAAATAAGAACGTATAATGGCTGAAAATATGAAAGTGTCCCTGTTTGAACTACTTTTTGCCATGGTGTCCATAGATAAAAAATTATGATCGTAAAAAAGGCACTGAAAAATGAAAGAGTACCACTTTTTAGAAGATAATCAGATCCAACATTGGATTTTTTATCTATTATGAATTGAATGAATATGTAAGATAATATTATCCCGATGAAGATCGGAGCTCCGATCCAGGTAAGAAAAGATAATCCGATCATAATCCCGGATAAGATTGAAAACTTATATGAATCGTTTTTCAACGATCTGATGAAAAACAAATAAGCCAGAACTGAAATGAGTACCTCTGCAATATGATGGTCAACAAATCCCACAAACGATATCTGGGCATGTGCCGGCATCACTGCAATCAAAAGGGAACTATAGAGACCAACACGTTCATTAAATATTTCTTTTGCGATGTAATAAACTGAGATTATTGAAAAAATCCCTAAAATAACAGGCATAAAAGCCCCTATTGTTTCAACAAGATACATGCCAGGATTACCGAAACCTGCAATTAAAGAGATAATTGCGATAATTTGATCTAAAAGGGGTGGCCATGCGACTAATGCGCCATATGGATAATTTATGAATGGATCGAAAAAGAATGTTCCGGGGAAAGTATCGATAAAGGAAAATACCCGCCACATATGGTAATATGGATCTGCTTCAAGAAACACTATTCGACCTTGTTCAAATACCTGTGGAAAAGTAAAAAGCCTTATTTTAAAACCGATCAAAATTATTAAAAATAATAAAATAGAATTATTAGCATCCGTCTTGATATTAATCCATTTTTTCATTTTTACTGCTCTAATCTCATATCATCAATAGTATATATATATTCCAGAACTTTCAAAGAACTTACTATTATTATATCCAAATTTTTCCATTGAGATGTTTTGTTGAAGTAATTACGATTCCTTTTGTTTCATAAGGATGAACAAAATTCCATATATTTTCCGAGTATTTTGAATCAAATAAATAATTTAACTCAACTACCATGCCTTTATCACTCTGAAATAAATCATATTCCCTTAGATACCACGGCAGTGGCCAATTTATGCCAAAATAATTACCTATCGGTGATACGAAATAAATAATCTTTTCTTCATTTTTATTTAATTTAATAAATTGTGTTATTTTTTCATATTCATTATTTTTGTTCATTATAAGTGGATTATTAACAAAACTCGACAGAATAAGTATGAAAATTATTATTGAGGTAAGAATGAATCTATTATTACGGGAGAATCGCTCTATCATATCCCCTAAAAAAAATCCGGATACTATTGCAAAAGGCAATACCATATTTAAAATAAGATCTGATGTTTTATATTGGATCGCTGAAAATATTACTAAAGATGTTATCGCCCAAAAAGAACAGAATAAGATAAAGAAATTTTTTTGCCTTGCTACAAAGTAATACAAGCAACCAACCAAACCGGAAATAAAAATTAAAAATTCAAAATTTATTAGATTAGATAAATAATAATAATATGACGGATGTAGGATTTCTTTTTTGTCAAAATCCGAAGAATATATCTGGTAAATCCAACTTTTAATTGCCCTTATGAACCCATCTGTTATGTTATTATAAAATAGATAATTAATGACCAAAAAAATGATTGTAATATATAGAATATACGAGTATATTTTATTTATTTTCAAAAAATTTTCTTTTGATGCACCAAATATTTGGTTTCTATTTAAAATAAAGAAATAAATAAGTATGAACATAAATATATAAGTAGTCGGTTTTATAGCCATTGTAATTGCTAAACCTGTAAAACCTAAATAGAGATATAATGGCGAATGGCGTTCCAAAAACAATATCATACAAACTATAAATGAAAGTATGAAAAAAGCCAAAAAAATATCATGCCTTAATTGTCGTGAGAATATTATAAAAGAATATGAAAATGCGATCATACTTGATATTAATAAAAATTTTGTATCTCCCAGATATTTACGTATTGGAAGAAGTAACAAAACCATCAACCCGCCAAATATAGCAGGCAATAATCTCGCTGAAAATATGTTATCTCCTAAGACCCGAAAGGCTCCTGCAGTAATATAATATAAAAATGGTCCATGAGAATTTGGATTGTAACTATAAATACCTTCTTTGAATAATAAAAATGATGTAAAAGCATGAATACTTTCATCAAAATCAAGAGGATTTTTTCCTAAGTTATATAAACGTATTGAAAAACCCGCGATGGCTATAATTATAAACATTATTAATGTTTTATCCAAATTTTTTAGATTTTTTAAGATCATTTTTTTCAGTACGAAGACCTTTGGTCTTTAATATAAATCTATCGAAAATGCGTGACCGTTACATTATATATTTGAAACTTTATTGTATTTAACCTTTTAATCGAACGGTCACTTATTTTCGATAGGTTTTTATTGTATGTCAAAGTTCTTCGTTATGGCCTTTATGCTCTTGAAATTCCCAAAAGAAATTGATAAAACATTGATTATATTTATTATAATCTCTATCACCGGTTTTTCAATTCGACTATATAATCTTGCCCAAAATCCCCTTGATTTTGATGAAAGCATCCATGCGTATATATCATTCCTATTATTCAAATATGATATATATACATATGAACCTACCACACATGGACCTTTTCTATATTATATCACAGCAGCAATATTCCATGTTTTAGGAGACAAAATATTATCGGCCAGATTAATGCCCGCCATATTCGGAGGAGCGATGGTTTTGTTATTTCTTCCATTACGTCGACACCTTGGAAATATAAAATTTTTATTAATATCATGCATGATCGCATTTTCTTATTCTTTTATTACATATTCCAGGCTGTTAAGACACGATATTTTTTTAGCCTTTTTTATTCTTGCATTTATAGTGTACATAATCTTATTTTTCGAACTTCATTCAATAAAATATCTATATTTGGGTTTTGCCTTTTTGGCGATAACGATGGCAATAAAACCGACAATATATATTTTTATATTTATCATGGTGTATTTCGTTATACTGAATAAAAACATTTTATATAAAATGTTTGAAATATTAAAAAGGCAAAAAATCAAACTTTATTATATTATAATTTCTGCTGCTTTTATTTTTATCGCGATCAATTATTTATTCTATAATAGCATGACAGATGGATTTTATAAGGCATTTAGTTCTTGGATTACTATCTATGCTTCTGACCCTAATAGAAAAGAAAGTCTATTTCCACCTTTTTATTTTTATATATCACATTTATTGAAATTTGAGTTCCTGGTTTTTGTTACAGGCTTTATTGGTGGCTTATATTATATATTTTCAAAAAATAAAAATTATTTCATTCTTTTCTGTTCTTTTTGGGCTTTAACATCCTTATTAATTTTTTCTATGATGAGTTATAAGACTCCTGAATTAACATTAAATATATTATTGCCGTTTATTATTATTTCAGGATTCTTTTTAGGAGATATAATTGAGAGAATGTTCTTTAAAAACAGAATGATTTTTATATTAATAATAATATTATTACTTATATTTTCGGTTTTTATTAATTATCCGCTTTCCTATAATACTAATAATGAATATGAAGAGATATCACAATTTATTAAAACAATTAAAGGAGACCAAAATGAGATTTATTTCTTATCGTATCTGGGAAATTTTTATACTATACAGTGGCCTCTTCCATGGTATTTAAGGGAATATAATTTATTACAGAGCGATAATAAAAGTAATGCTATAGAATTGAATTATTTATTTGACCCAAAATATTCAGACAATGCTAAGGATTTTGTGCACCCTTTTAGAACAAGAGGCATCATTATTGCGTCTGCATATATCACATCAATGGAAAAATTTGGATATAAAAATATTAAGCACTTTGAAGGTTCTGGTATCTATATCTATTATTGATATAAGTTGATTCTTAAAAAATAATTAAAATATTTTTTTTATAGAAATTATGATTAGACTAAATGAAATTAGGCAAATATAAACTGAAAATCCCGGTGTTTGCACCGGCGGTGTCTCCTCGATCACTGGAGGAATATATCTAACCATACGAATCTCAGTTTTAATATTTCCAGCTCTATCTACTGCCTTTATTGAGATAATATTTATGCCACTCGAAAGTGTCAATGTCGCACTCCAGTTTTCAGCCCCAGCCTCTATACCATTGACCATTACAACAATTATTCCGTTTGAATCCTTTGCTGTGCCTGAAACGATCAGTTTTTCAGAAGTAACATTTAAGGGTATAGGATTTATTTTAAGATCTGGAAGAATAAAATCCTGAACAACTTTAGGAATCGTTGTGACTTCTGGCGCTTCTTTGCCAAAAGCATAAACATGACCATCCTTTGATGTGGCATATAGCATGTTATCCGATATTGCCAGGGATATTATTCCACTACCTATCTCATAACTATCCACCAGTTCTCCTTTTTCCCTATCCAGGGCGTAAATAGTTCCATCATTTGAACCAGCATAAACAATGTCTTTTGTTACTATTGGTTGCGAATCAACCCATCCATTGGTTTTGAAATTCCAGATGATATCCCCATTATCCATATCTAAAGCATATAAAATGTTATCATTGGAGCCAATATATGCAATATTTTGAAAAACCGAAGGTGTGGATTTTACGATATCATTTGTTTTTTTTCGCCATTTCAATTCTCCACTATTTGAATCAATAGCATAAATGTAATTATCATTTGCACCTGTTAATACGATACCATTGATCACAGCTGGTGATGATGAAATGCTCCCGTCCGTAGCATATTTCCATCTAAGGTTTTTATTTCCTGCGTCAAGAGCGTATATATTATGATCATTTGAACCAGTGAAAACTATGCCCTGAGAAATTGCCGGTGAGGATTCGATCATTCCATCAGTTGCATATCTCCATTTTTCACTGCCATTGATGATATATATCGCATAAATATCCCGGTCAGATCCGCCATAGAGAATATTGTTATAAACGATCGGAGGCGAAGCTATACTACTCCCGATATTTGATTGCCACTTCATATTTCCGTCGTAATCTAGAGCATAAATATTATTATCAAAAGAGGCTGCATAAACAATTCCATTTTTTGTTGCTGGCGTATGGACTTTTCCCTGAGTTGAATAACGCCATTTCAATTCACCCTTACCAGCGTCTATAGCATAAAGATCGTTATTATCGGAACCCACGAAAAGTATTCCTTCATCAATTATGGGCGCTGAAATTTCTGTGTCCCCTGCTGTGTAGTTCCACCTTAATTCAAGAGGTATTGGATCGCTTTCAGAATACCCGCTATGCTGGAGATCACCACCATAATTCTGCCAGTTCCCGGAAGATACGGAAGGGAACAAAAATAATATAAAAAATATAGAGAAAAAAAACGAAATAATATGAACTGAAACATGCTTCTTCAGCGTGAGTTCGTATGAAGTTCGTACGAGTTCGTTGTTAATTTTTTTCATTTTACATACAACAATCCTTTACCATTACCTATAACATCACCTGTATATTTCCTATATGTAACGCCATCCACAACCTCATCGCCTTCTAGCTTGAAAACAGGCATCATTTCTTCAACTTTTCCATTCACGATTATTGTGCCTTTTGACATCTCGCTTCCAGGGCGGCTGGTATTGCCTCCGATCACGATCTTTCCGCCATTGTTGCTCAATCCCGGAAGTATGCCCGTGTTGCCTTTTACTAAGATCTCACCGCCGCACATGTGCTCGCCAACGAAATCAAGAGCATTGCCCATAACGGTAATTTTACCGCCGCGCATACCACATGACTCGCCGCGATATCCCGCGCCAAGGTAATAAGCAGCATTTCCTTCAACGATAAGTTCACCGCCTTTCATTTCCCTTCCTGCCCACGAGTCAGCGTTCCCGTTTACGGATATCTTGCCCCCGCTCATCTTTGCGCCAAGGTGCATGTCCACATTGCCATTTATCAATATCAAGCCGGCGGTCATTCCTTCGCCGATCCTCTTAACGCGTGAGAAGTCACCTTCAAGAACAATTTTTGTGTCTGCAGCAGGGCCCGAACCTTCCACTTTTACCGAAAAAAGCTCTCCGATGGTAGTTTTCTGGTTCCCCATCCAGGCAACAAGTGATTGTATCTCTTTCTCAGTCTTTCCGCCGAATTTATCTGGCGAGATATTTTCACCCTCAACTGATATTTTTATCTCTTTCCTGGGTTTTATAGTAACTGTCTGCATTTAGTTCACCTCCACTGGAACGGATCCCGCTTTTACAACCTGCGGATGAGTGACATATTCATCCTGGACCATGTAATTTGCAAGTTGTATCGAATAATAATTCTTGAATTTCTTGACTATATCCTTCATCATTTCATCATGATACTGCTGTGGGACTTTTGCGTCTACCCAATATGTCCTTCCAGGGGGCGTTGCTGTGATCTGTCCGTCCTTCACGACTACATTACCGCCTTTTATCGTATAAGCAGCAGATGAAAACGCACTCTTTATTTTTGCATGCTCAACTGATGGGTCGATCTGGTCTGGTTTGATGTCATATATTGAAATATCCGCATCAGCGCCTACGCCAAGATGGCCTTTTGTATCAAGAAGCCCAAGAACTTTTGCTGTACCGGCTCTTGTCATAATGGCAATTTCGCTAAAGTCAAGTTCACGGTCAAGCCCAGGCAATTTATTTTTTGCATGTACCGCTTCATGAACCGACTTGATCTCTTCCTGGCGCTTTTTATTGCTCATGAGAAGTGCTATGACCTCCGAATAATTCACAAATGGTCCACCGTTGGGGTGGTCAGTGGTCAATAGCATCTTGTACGGATCTTTAGTCAATAAAGCAAGTTCAAGACCGATTGCCCACATTATGGCATGCACCGATATCTGTTTTACATAATAAATAGGAACAACACCGGATGCATCCTCAAGTTCAACATCCCCATTGCTCCATTTTGCATGCAATAATTTTGCATTTGCATATTGTTTGGGACCATCAGCGGTCATGGTGGTCGCGCTGCCAAATATCATCTGTCCCATATCACCCGTAACATTATCGTGATTATTCAGGAAATTGGCGACCTCATCGGCTTTTGATTCAAAATCACCCCAGTTTGTCCCTCCCCATGAATTGAACAATAAATGAGTGACATGCATTACCTGCCTGTCCTTGCTGGCTTTAACCTGGTTTGCAAGTTCCATGCTTTCAAGAGTGGTCTTATAATTTCCCGGATTTCCAAGGTTATTACAATGCAGATGCACTGAATGTGGAAGCCCAAGCATCTCATTGACTTTCATTAAAGATACAATGATCTCCCTTGGTGTTACATCAAAACTCGGAACGATATCATCAATACCTGTGACATTCTTGCCAAAGCCCCACATCTCGCCTCCGCCGGGATTTACGCATTTGACACCAAATCCACGGCTTGCAAGAAGGCCCCATGCCACATAGGCAGCAAGTTTGTCCATATCCTTCTCGCGCACAAAGTCCATCGTTGGCCAGTTGCTCCCGAAAAGAGTTAGCGCGCCCTTGTCAATTATAGGTATTTCCTCGAGTTCCTCATGCGTGTGCCGCGCTTTCATAATAGCCTGCGCAGCTTCAAAAACAGTTGTATAACCCATCTGAGCATAGCGATATCCCATGGCATAAACATTGGGCACCGTGTATCCTGTACAGGGCCTTGTTATTTTTGTCCTGGGTGAAATACCTGATCTGCTATCCTCCGGTCGCATCATTCTTCCCACATTGACTTTTGCTCCGGCTATATGGGAATGGGCATCAACGCCTCCTGCCATGACCAGCCTTCCGCCAGCATCAATCACCGTTGCTTTTGTGCTGACCTTGTTTACGATCTTGCCATCTTTTATTGAAATATCGGTTTTATCTCCCTTATTGCCATTCACCGGATCAACGACCGCGCCGTTTTTTATCAGAAGTTCCATTTTATTCACCCCTTAATTCTCTCACTCGTTCTGTTATCCTATCAAGAACCTCAACATCTGTCGGCAGTGTGGGTTCGATCATCTTCCTCATATGAAGAGATACGCCATCCATTCTGTAAGCCGTCCCTGCCACCTCGACGCCGCAAATCGCCACCGGAATGACCACATTGGAAACCTCTGTTGTTGGATTCCAGTAAGGATCTATCTGGATCACAGGGATCCTTGCAAGATGACGTACAGAATCTGCGGGGAAATGAGCTCCTGCGTCACCTGCTATTATCATCGCTGCATCTGTTTCTTTCCTCATCAATACATCGTTCGCTGCGGTCTCGCCCGGATTATAATACGGTGCGCCGCGGGAAAAATCAACAGCAGTAGCAAAACCTGTCTCCCATGAGCATACCTGCCCGAAACCGGTGACATTATAGTGCCCGCGCATGGGTGTTATTACGTATTTCGTAAATGCATTCAACTCGGTTATGAGCGAAATGGCATTATCTATGTTCTTGTATCGGGATATGCTCTGGGTAAGACCCATACCGAAAAAGATAGAACCGAATTTTGCACTTTTTAGTGTATCCACGAGTTTTACAAGCTGTTCTTTTGGAACACCTCCAACCGATTCAGGCACAACATCCGCGTGCCCTGAAAGTATGGCACGAAGAGCTGAGATAACAAGGTAATCACTTCCCTGCTGCACCTGAATGAATTCATCTGCCATAGCTGCAGTTTCGGTCTTTCTTACATCTACCACTATGACCTTCCTTCCTTTTCGTCCTTTTTCCTGGAAGAATCCTTTTGCAAAGACAGAATATCGTCCCATATGCCTTGGGTGAGCGTGCACCGGATTGCTTCCCCAGAATACTGTGACATCTGAACGGTTCTTTATCTGACCAAGGGTTGCTGACGGAAGACCCTTTTCATGAACTGCAAGTGTTGAAGGAGCATGGCATACTGTTGCTGTATTGTCTATAATTGCCCCTGTTTCCTCTGCCAATAGAATACCTTTTTTATGGACTTCACATAGCGCTGAAGCCCAGCCGTACAATAAAGGTCTTTTTGATTTGAAAAGTATCTGTGCTGCTTCGTTTATTGCTTCTTCGTAAGAAACTTCCTTAAACTCGGATTTCTTATCCGCCCTCATCATCGGGGCTTCTATCCTGTGGTGCCCCATTATTTTTGCCGAACCAAGTTTGCAGGCATTTTTAATATCGGTTATTTTATTGTTATCCACAACAATTGTCAGGTCATCGCACAAACAGCCGCAGAACGGGCAAAGAGCATCTGTTATTACTGTCATTCCTTATACCTCGCGATCAAATCTTTCATAGATAAAACTTTAATTTCAGTAGGCTCTAAACGTGCCTTTATTCCTTTAAATCCAGGCATTCCACAGCCCTTGGTATCAGGATCAACTACGGCATTTGCCCATGGCCCCATTGGAATGAATGCCATCCCATCTGGATTACCATTGTTCTCTTTTAATTTTACAATCACATCACCATGATCAGTTTTGACTGATATGCGGCTTCCGGGCTTGATCCCCAGGAGACCGATATCCTTAGAGTTCAATTCACATAAGGCTGTCGCTTCCTGATAGTCCGAGGACGTCTTGTTTTCAATAGTTGCTCCCTGGTTTATTGTTCTTCCAGTTATCAGTATTGCATTTAATGTCATCTTACACCCTCTTTATTTAATATTCGTAAATTACTTCCTTGTTTTTTTATTGTACTTTAGGATTAGGTGTATTAAACATTTCGATAATTGTTATAACGTTATGTTTAATTAAACATATCGTACAGGCAGTCGAAACATAACTCTTTTAGTTGAAATGCTAATATAATTGATATTTGTTAAATGTTAGCCGTACTAATTTAATTAATCGAATAAAACCATTAATGGATTTTAATTGGTATTAAATAAACGAACTCAAGTAAGATGAATTCTTACGAGTTCGGTGTATATTTTTCAAACATTAAACAATACTAAAATTGCGCCATCTCGCTGACCGATTCATACACAACATTTTGATCAAACGTAAGGTCAATTTCAGGCAATATATCAACATAATTTACAAGTTCGTGATATATTTCATGCCTTGGACTCACAATTATTACGTGTGCCGGTGGATGTATCTTTCGAAGCCTTCCTATGGCAACGCTTGCCTGGTCTTCAAGTGGAACTATCGCAGCGGACGAACAGCACGCTCTTAAAGGACTTTTCATTATATGCGTCAGAATATTATCTGCAAAAGTTGGATCTAATTTTCGAGCCCCATCAGAAAATGTCAAATTTCCATATCTAATTAGGTCGTATAATGCTATTTTTACTTTAGACACATCATCTGCTCTTACTACAGCCATCGAATTCATTTTTGCCCCCATATTTTTGAGTTTTTCATAATTATACACACTTATATCTGTCACCAATACATATGCCGATGCTATTCACATCTTTCCATACTTATGATTAGCACCAATATATATGCTGGTGCTATCAAAATGTCACGGTAGTGCTACTCATATCCCACCCTGGTGCTATTATAACCGATATAAAAAAGTAAAAAAATATAAAGTCTTGAATTTTTTCGAAGAAAAGATATTTTATTACAAAAATTACGCTATAGTTTATATTATGCAAAATCTTATAGTCGCTGATGAAACAGGACTTCCTTCGCTATTTTCCAAAAAAATCATGCTATCCAAACCAACTGGAAGCAATGAATACAATCCAAGAAGCCTTATTAAAAAAACAAATTATCCTGTTCGAAGGAGCCTGCGGCACAGGTAAAACCCTGAGTTCCCTTGCTCCTGCCCTTCATATCGGGAAAATAGAGAAAAAAATGGTAGTCATTGCCACCAATGTTCACCAGCAGATGGCACAATTCATAGAGGAGGCCAGGGAAATACGTAAACTTACAGATATCAAAGTCGTGGTCTTAAAAGGAAAAATGCTGATGTGCCCGAAACCCAATATGGATTATGATACCTGCAGTGCAAAAAGAGAAAATACATATAAATTGCTGGAGCATGAAAAAGACTTCGGGCAATTGAAAAATGAGGTCAAATCGGTAAAAGACAAATTAAAAAGGGATAAAGATCCTACCTTGATCCAGCTGCAAAGGGAATTGAGCACAGAGATCGACAGGGAAGAAAGGCTGCTTCATGAAACCGAAAAAAACTCCTGTGACATGCTTCTTGAATTGTTAAAAAGCGACACAGATGACTTTCGTGAATGGCTGTTTGCGAGTGTGCGAACACCTGAAGAAGTGGCAGATTGGGCATTATCAAATAACACATGCGGGTATGAACTTCTGAAACGTTATATGAAAGAAGCCGAGCTTTTGATCTGCAACTACCACCATTTTCTTGATGAAGATATCCGCACAAATGTCCTGGGGTGGCTTGATAAAGAACTAAAGGATGTAATAACGATCTTTGATGAAGCGCACAACATCGAATCTGCCACACGTTCCCATTCGTCTATGACCCTTACTGAATATACATTAAACAGAGCTCTTGATGAGATCGAATCGAACGGGGAAACTGATATTTCAAATGATGCCAGAACACTTCTTGTTGTCCTTCTTGAAACCATTCGAGCGACATATAATATACTTCTTGATAAGGAGTTTGGCAAACGTGAAAGAATAGGCAAGGATTGGTATGACTTAAGGATAGCAGACCCACAAGAACGCACAGACATGTTCAGGGCAAAACTTATGGCTGCACTGGAAAAAGCGGGTATTAAAAAGCTTGATGAATCGATCGAACATTTAAGAAGTTTCGGTTTGAAAATTGATGCGTTCTATGAAAAACAATTCAATGAAGGCAAAAGCCCGATCAAGAAAATATGCAGTAGTTTAATAACCGCAATTTTCCTTTCAGATTACGTCAAATTCTCAAACGACAAAAGCTATTATCCTATCTTGAACGTGAAACGCCAGAATTCTGAGATAACTGGCAGGCTTGAATTATTCACCTGCATTCCTAAAAATGTCACAGCGCCGTTATTTAATTCGGTTCATTCAGCCATCCTTATGTCAGCTACGCTTGCTCCTTTTGAAACCATAAAAGCTACACTTGGGATTACCAGGGATACGCGTGAATTATCTTTCGGACTCACTTTCCCGAAGGAAAAACGTCTTACAATAGCGGTCTCTGTTCCAGCTCTTTTTTCGAAGGACAGGGACAACCCCCAGACAAAAGAGATAATCACAAAAGTTCTGAATGATATAATTGAACAATCTGACGGGAACGTGATCATATTTTTCCCAAGTTTTTTTGAAGCAACCCAGTATAGGAACAGGATAAAATGCGATTGTCCCATATTCCTTGATGAAGTTGGAGTTTCAGCACAACCCATCAGGGATGAATTCTTCAAGTTGGGCGAATCCAGGAAAAAAGCCGTACTTATATCTTATATGTGGGGAACGCTCACGGAAGGCGTTGATTATAAACATGGAAGGGGGAGGACCGTTGTCATCGTGGGCGTTGGATACCCTGCCTTGAATGACAGGATGCGCGCCGTCGAATCTGCCTATGACTCCGAATTCGGGCACGGCTGGGAATACGCAATTGAAATACCGACCATACGAAAAGTCCGCCAGGCGCTGGGGCGTGTGGTCCGTTCTCCAGATGATTATGGGGCAAGAGTGCTGCTTGATGGGCGTTATACGTCTGCTTCAGAGAAGCGTTATGGTAAATATTCCGTCTTTAAATTTTTCCCGGAAGAAGAACGTTCTGAGATCGTTGATGTAGAGCCTGAGCGCGTCAAGTATTCACTTATGAACTTTTTTAATGATATTAAGAAAAAGAATTCTGAAGGAAGAAAGAATCATTAAGTCAAATTTTCGAGTAAATGCTTTGTAAATTATTGGCATACAACCTTGTTAATATATATGTACCATCTCAAATATAAGTAACCATTTATGAAATAATATAGAAAGCTTTTTGTTTGATATATTATATAGAATTGTTCAGAATCTGGGATATTATTTAAGAGGTATATGGATACGGAGATTGATGGTGGTTTATTAAATTTAATAGATGACTACATAAGGTTAAAATATATTCAACTAAATTATTCAAAACAGGAAATACTTTTGGAGAATGGTTGGATATTAAATGAAGAAAAAACCGGCACGATCTATGGGTTTAATATCGATTCTGAGATTTTCAATAAAATAGATTCTTTAAATGGAGATTATTCTATAGAAATCGACTCTGTAAACCATACTTGCGAGTTAGTAAATTTAAGTGAAAATCAAGTCGATATTAAAATTAATAATTATAATAAAAATATTGTTAAATGCCTTTTCTTGATAGATTTGAGTTACATCCAAAAAAAGCAGATAGAAGCTTTAGAGAAATTTAAATCAGATAGATATCAAATCAGAAGAGAGAAACTCATAGGAGATTTACAGATCGAGGGAGGGAAACTACAACAGTGTATTTATAATGATAAGGAACTGAATCTTTATCAACAAGAAGCTATAAAAACCGCTGTAGGTGTTAGAGATTTTGTTTTGATTTGGGGTCCACCTGGTACGGGAAAGACTAAAATTGTTCCTGAAATTGCTTCAAATTACCTACATATTTTTGAAAATAAAAAAGATGGTAGAGCTACTAAGATATTAATTTGCGCTTGGACAAACACAGCCGTGGACAACGTTGTAAAAGTACTTTGCAAGCAAAAATGTGATGTTATAAGGTACGGAAAGCAAACGACGCTTGATGATAAATATAAGAATATTAAATTCGAAAATGTAGTGAAAGAATACATAGAACATATCGAAAAGGAGAATTTAGAGAAGATCAATAAATTATCGAAATATATTTCAGACAATGAAAAACTCATCACGATGTATAAAAAAAAAATAAAAAATTTTGAAGAAGAAAAATCAATTATTACATCAGAGATTTTTAAAATAGACGCTGGAATAAAAAAGATAATTAGAGAAGGACTTGAAAAGGATGTCTTACTCCGTCAGGATTCTATCAAGCGATGCTACAATAAAATAGAGAATATAAAAAATGAAATAATTAATTTCGAAACAGATATAGCAAAAACCAATGAAGTTATTAAACACAATGAACTTGAAATAGGCAAACTCCAAAGAAACATCAAAATTTTAGAACAGGAAATTTCAAATCAGTTAAATATTTTAGAACTTGCAAAAAAATATCTTCAATATATTGAACAAAATTCAATAAAATACTGGTTTTATTCTCATTCAGGACTAATGCCTCCGATTTTTCATAAGAGCCTTATGAAGTATAACCTTCAAAAGAAAAATCATATCGAAATCGTTTCATGCATTAACGAAGCTGATGCTGAAATCAACGAGTTGGAGTGTCGGCATAAAGAAATCATAATCAAGAGAAATGAGACCGAGCATGAGATGGATTATGCAAAAGAAAATCTTATTGGAGCATTAAATGCAAGTGCTTTGTTGAAAAATGAAATTAGTGAAACCTCTGAATTGAGGATAAAAGAAAGTGAAGAATTACAGTATATAAATAATTCACTTACTTCATTACAAAATCTTGAAGTAGATCAATATTTTAAAAATAATATTTTAAAAAATATGATGGTCAAACAAGTGCAAAATTATGAAAAAATGCAGAATTTAATAAAAAAGCAAAATGAGCTGGATGACAAGATAAGAGATAAAAAATTAGAACTTGCAGGAAAAGAAAACGAAATTAATAATGATATAAAGGAAGTGAATAAACTTAAGAATGATAAAGTAATTGACGAAAAAATAAAAACTGCTGAAGTTGATATTCTTAAAAAACATCATATTATAGCAACCACAAACATGCAAGCGAGTAAGCTTTTTGAGATGGTTAACTTTGATCTGACAATCATGGATGAAGCAGGTGCAATTGATCTTCCAGGAGGTTTAATCCCTATTCTTTCCGCTGAAAAGTTAGTACTTTTAGGAGACCATAAGCAACTGGCTCCTATTATTGGTAGAAAAGAAAAAATAGATGCATTTTTCAATGAAAAAGGAAAGGAAATTCAGAAAAGATTAAAATCCAGTATTTTTGAATTGCTGTTCGATAAAGTAAAGAATAATACCAACTGTATAATTAAACTTAGAAAACAATATCGCATGCGAAGGGAAATATCAGATTTTATAAGCAAGTATTACGAAGGGAATTTAGAATATAATGTTGATTTTGATTTTAAATTAAAAGGCATACAAGACGAAATACTCGGAAGTAAACAACCATTTATCTGCTTCAAACGCAATTTTTTTAGTTTAAAAGGGAATACTGGATGGAAATCAGAAAACGAAATGTTGTTAATTAAAAATATTGTTGAATCTTTCAAAAAAGAATGTGGGATCAAAATTCTTATGAAGATTGGTATTATATCAGCTTACAGTGAACAAGCCAAACTCATAAGAAATGAAATGAAATCGTCTGGATTAACAATAGATTGCAGTACGGTTCATAAATATCAGGGACAAGAAAAACGGATTATTATATTTTCAACTGCAGGACAATCTTCAAAATTTTTAGGAGGTGAAGATGGCTGGCGTTTATTAAACGTAGCAGTTTCGAGAGCGAAAGAGAAATTGATATTAATAGGTTCAGATGAGTTGTTTAGAAATATCCCTGATTATAGGGATTTACATAGATATATTCAAATGGGTAATGGAAAAATATGCCCCAGCTATGAAGAGACAATTTTCGATCCTATAGTTAAATGTAAAAAATGTGGAAATAGCGTATCTCCCGAAAATCTTTTTTGCCTAGTGTCAAGTCAACTTTCAAGAGTCGGATAAAGTCTGGATAACTTTATCCTTGCATTATCAGTCGTGAATTGCCAATTGACTTTGGCATTTTTGTTATTTCGGTTATTTTCCCACGCCAA
>Ga0172368_10002277_pt1 | contig 24715 bp, 16 predicted proteins | sample Lak11m_FD_114540 | JGI IMG/M metagenome (GOLD analysis project Ga0172368, IMG submission 114540) | Freshwater microbial communities from Kabuno Bay, South-Kivu, Congo - kab_022012_11m | ecosystem: Environmental > Aquatic > Freshwater > Lake | place: Democratic Republic of the Congo: South-Kivu...
CCACCGCCACCCGCTGGCGCTCGCCCTTGGTCATGGTGAAGGGGTTGTCCGCTTCCCGTCCCTGCAAACCGACTGCCGCCAGCGTGTCCGCCACCCGCCCGGCTCGCTCTTCACCCGGCACACCCAGGTTCTTCGGGCCGAACTCTACCTCCTCGCGCACTGTCTGCGCGAAGATCTGGTGATCGGGATTCTGGAAGACGTAGCCGACGCGGCGCGCCATCTCCGACAGCGCCCGCCCGCCCACCGGCTCCCCGCGCCAGCGCACCGTGCCCGCGGACGGCGCCAGCAGGCCGTTCAGGTGCCGGGCCAGCGTGGTTTTGCCGCACCCGTTCTGCCCCAGGATGGCGAGGATCTCTCCCTCGCCGATCGCCAGGTCCACGCCGCGCAGCGCCTGCGTGCCGTCCGGGTAGGCATAGGAGAGGTGTTCCACCGCGAGGAGCGGCTCACCGGCCGGCATCAAGTCCGGCTCCTCCACGCGCCGGGTGCGCCAACCGAGCCGGGGAAACAGCGCCAGCCCGTCCTCGACGGTGATGGGAATCTCTGGCGCGCCTGCCCGCCCGAAAAACTCCGCCACCTGCGGCGGACGCACTCCGGCCTGCGCCAGCGCCAGCGGGCGCGCGAATACCTCCCGCGTGCTGCCGCTCATGACCGGTTGGCCGTCCGCCAGCACCTCGATGCGGTCCGCCGCCGCCAGATCGTCCACCTCGTGGTCGGTGACGATCATGGCGGTCCGCGAGCCTTGCAGCTTGCCGGCCAGCCGCATCACTTCCAGCCGTCCGACCGGGTCCAGGTCGGTGGTCGGCTCGTCCATCACCAGCAGATCGGGAGCCAGCGCGATCACCGCGGCAATGGCCAGCCGCTGCTTCTGCCCGCCGGAGAGCATCGCCGGCTCGCGCTCCTCGAAGCCGGTCAGCCCCACCAGCGCCAGCGCGTCGCGCACCCGGCGTGCCATCTCTTCGCGGGGCAGCCCCAGGTTCTCCAGACCGAACGCCACCTCCAGCAGCACGTTGGTCGAGAAGAGCTGCGACTCGAATTCCTGGAAGACCATGCCGATGCGCGGCACCATATCATACACGTGCTTGCCGGCAATGCTCTCCCCTCCCACGCGCACCCGCCCGCGCAGGTCACCCTGGTGAAAGTGGGGGATAATGCGGTTCAGGCAGCGGCAGAAGGTGGTCTTCCCCGCGCCGCTGGCGCCGACCAGCGCCGTGCATTCGCCCGCGGCCTGGCGGAAGGTGATGCCGCGCAACGCATCCTCCGCGGCGTCGCGGTAGCGAAACGACAGGCCTTCCACTTCGAGAAGCGGCGCCGCGATGTCTGCGTGCACGGAATCGGCCATAACCGGCTTTCGTTATCCCTTCAGCTCCGGCCTGGCAGTTGGCGCCGTTTCGTCATCGAGATCACTCTCGGTATCCCTATCGGCGGCGGCAAGTTGATGATAGGTGAGCCCGAGCGCGCGCACGGCGGGATACAGCGCCAGCAGCAGTATTGCGCCGAAGATGAAGCTGACCCCCGTGTTGTTGATGAAGATGGCCGAAGCCACCGCTTTGAACGGCGCGATTTTGCACAGGTCCACCCCGTATCCGATGACTACGGCGCAGACCGCGGAGCTGATGACGCACGCCGCCAGGTAGATCGGGTAGTGGAGAATGGCGCGCATGTTCGGTTGGGTGCGGGTCAGACCGCGCCAGATCAGGAACGGCAGCAGGCCGTAGAGGAAGTTCCCGACGAAGCCGAACGGCGAGGAAGGCGTCAGTGTGCCGCCAAAGACATCGCCGACCAGGTTGCCGATCGCCGCTCCCCAGGCCGCCGCCGGCCCGAACAGGATCGAGCAGACCACCGGGATGGCCGCCGCCGGGCGCACCTCCGTGATGCCGGGGATGATGACCAGCACCTTGAACGGGATCAAAATCGCCGCATACAGCGCCGCTGTCACCGCCACCAGCACGATCATACGCGTGTTTTTCCACATGGAGAAGAGGATCATATCGGGCCTCCAAAGAAGCGACATCCACCGTGCAGTTTCGCCCTGGCGGAACGAAATCCCTGCTGAGATCTACCCATATAACCTGTGCCGATTAACGAGCAATCCCCGCCGCGTAGTCATGCCGTCAGGCGCATGCCCGTTCCCGAAGATAAAGCTCGTTCCCAGACAACGAGCCGGAGTGTACCTATAAATTGGTCACGAGCTCCCTGGGCGTAAGCGTGCACGTTCCGTGCGAGTCCGTCTCCGCCGTCTGCCCGCGATAGCGCACCGTTACCGGAAAGGTCTCCTCCGCGGAGAAGCGGAAGGCGGTCTCGCCGCCCTGTTGCTCAATCCGCACGGTCAGCTTGCCGTATGGCGTGTTGATGATCTGCTCTGCCGGCCACCATCCCGGGTCGCCGATGGGGTTGAGCGCGATGCCGGTGCCTTCCACGATGGCGCCGAGCTGCAGCGCGTCATGGTAGCGCGGGTGGATGAAGTTGTCGCCGGGGCGCCCATCCGTCGTCCACTCCGCGACCGGCTTGTCGGTGCAGGTGTAGGCGATAGTCAGGCCGGTCCGCGCCGCCGCTTCGTCACCGCCCAACCGCAGCAGCTCCGGGTAGGCGCGCAGGGCCAGCGTGCTCCAGATGGTGTGCTGCCGATCGCCCCAGTCCTTGCGCTGGTGGCCGAGGTTGCTCGGGAACAACTCGATGTCGTCACGTGTGAAATGGGTGGAAAGCCGGGCGAGCATATCATTGATGACCGGCAGGTTCTCCGTGTTCCCCTCTTCGACCTCCGCCTCTGCGATCTCCAGCAGGCTGGTCATACACACGCCGGTCATGTAAAGCGACGAGTGGTAGCCGGGGTGTGGGCCGGCGCCCATCTGTCCGCCCACCGTGCCGCGGCTGTCCAGCAGCGACTGCAGCATGCGCTGCATCTCGCGGGTGCGCTCCTTCGCGTGCTCGGTGCGGAAGTAACGCCACAGCATCGCCCAGCCGCCGAACTCGAAGGCGTCGCGGCCGACGGTGCAGCGCGGCCAGTTGGCGCGGAACCACATCCAGTAGGAGTCGGCGCAGTTCTCCACCGTGTCCAGCAGGTAGGGGTCGCCGGTTTCCAGGTAGCCGAAGATCAGGTCGCGGAACTTCGAATACGCGCAGGTCTTCCAGCCGAAGCCGCCCACCCACTGGTGGATGGAGAAATCGCGGTGGTCCACCATCAGGTCGGCCCAGAAATAATCGTAATCGAGGGCGTCGCGCAGCAACTCCGGCCGGCCCGTCTGGTAGTAGTTCTGCATCAGCCCGATGCCGGCAAAGCCGTCGTTGCCGAACTGCGCCGACCCGCCATCGAAGCGGCCGCGCACCATTTTGCCGCGGATATGCTCGGCGGCCGCTTCGCCCATCTGCGCGTATTTGCCTTCAACCGGCAGGAAACCGAACGGCCACGGCTCGCCGCACAGCGCATACCACCAGCACGGCGCCGTGTAGCGGGCCACCGCGGCGGGGGCGTCCGACAGGCTCAATTGGAAGCGCACGGTGCGCGCGAAGCCCGCCGCCCACTCCTGCTCCGACGCCGTCGTGCCCGAGGGGTTGTAGGTCTGATCTGGGGAGGCGTATTGCGGGTAGAACGTGCGGTCGAAGGGCTGCCAGTGCACTGTGCCGTCCACCGGTGTCATGCGAGCCGGGTGTTCCTCGCTGCAGAGGATGGCGGCATCCGCCGCGTTGAGCCGCGCGATGCCCAGGTCGAACGACGTGCCGTCCTTCGGCAGCTCGGTGGTCACCGGCTGCAGGCCGTCGCCGGCCAGGCGAACCACCGGCAGCCCCTGGAAATCGTACCCCTCGATGTGCAGCTTGGTGTTGACGAAGTGCAGACTGGCGTCCACCACGCCGTTGGTGAAAAGCAGCAGGTACAGGTCTGCCCACAAGTAGGTGTCACCGTTGTAGATGACGCCGCCCACCCGTACCGCCTTCACCACCTTGTTCTGCCACAGGTGATCCACCTGCACGTTCTGCCACCAGTAGGGACCGCCGACCGGCCCGCTGGCGCCGCACTGCAGCACCAGCGTGCGCCCGCCGTATCCCAGCAGCAGCTCGAATTCGATGGTGGTGCAATCCTCCGCCGGCACACCACGCAGCGCGGCGATGTCGCGGAAGTCATGTCGAACGAAATCCGGCTTGTCCCGCGAGATGCGCGCCTCCACCGTCCACGGCGACACGGTCTCCGCGGAAGCCGGTTCTCCCTGCTTCAGCTTGAGCGTCGCCGGCACCGCCGGATTACCCAGCACGAAAGCCAGCGCGCGGCGGGGAACTGCATGGCGTTTCCACCAGCCCACCGGCTGCAGGGCGGCCCGCGCCCCGTCGATTGTCAGCGTATTTGCCAGCTCCCGCGGTAGCGGCAGCGAGATCATCCCCACCGCCGCATTCGGATCGCCGGTGCGTTCGAGTATCAGTCGTTCAAACGGGATAGCCATCGAGTTCCCCTTTTGAATGCAAACGCCCGGATGGTAGCTCTCCCACCGTGCGCTGTCAAGCACCGTAAAATATGACATCATATGAAGGCAGACAAGATCAGAAGGCAGGGAAGCCCCAGTCCTGAAAGGACGCCAGTGAATAGCCAGGGGTAAAGCGAAGCGGAATCCCTGGGACGGTAACAGGAAAACGTCAAGTCCTGAAAGGACGACAGTAAGCTCCTGCCACCCTTTCAGGGTTCGGGCATCTCTACGATCCAATCCCAGGGGTTTCGCTTCGCTTCACCTCGGTCGCGGAAGGACGCGCGACCTTCTGGCTATTGACTGGGATCCCTTCGGGATTGGCGCTGTCACCCTCAGTAAAAACAGGCGCTTTCCAAAAGATGCCGTCCCAAACTTTCTCATCACTCTCGTGTCAAAACACACCGTATCCCCACCGATGTAGGAGCACGAGATGCCGCGTTGGATGCTGTTGTTAAGCTTGGTCTGTGGCCTTCTGCAGTCCGGTCCGTGCCGGGCGGCGCAGGCGATCGAGTGGTTTGGGACAGCGGACGGCGACCGGTATGATTGCCGGCTTGACTTCACGCTAGATCAGCATCTCTCAACCGGCTCGTCGCTCGCCGTGCTGCTGGAGGCAGCGGAGAACGGCGATGGGGTGTGCCTGACGCTGACGCGGCGGGAGCTGGCGGTAGAGGTTATTGACCGGGGGAAACGCAAGGGCTACATCAAAACACCCTGCACGCCGGGAGAGAAGCTGCAGTTCACCGTCATGCGCCGCGGCGGAAAGCTGGGCGTGCTGCTCGGTGACGTGCTGATCCCCTTCACCCCGGTGCCGCGCGGGAAAGGCGACCGCGCCGGGACGATCGCCGGAACCGGCTGGACCGTCGAGGATGCGCGCGTGCAGCCCCTCGAACCGGTGGTCTTCGCCGACAACTTCATGCGTACCGCCGATGAGAGCGGTGGCTGGACGATCAACAGAGGCCAGTGGGGTCTGCAATCGGCGTGGGACCGCGATCCGAAGGGCGGCAGCCTGAAGTTCAGCTACGCCGAATATGCGCTGAACCCCTTCGCCTGGGCGGGCCGCGCGGAGACGGGTGGGGCGCTCTGCACGGTGGGCCAGCCGTTCTGGGAAGATTACACCGTCACCGCCGCCGTCTGCCCGCCGCTCGACGGCTCCGCCGGCGTGGCGGTGAATTACGCCGGACCGGACTGCTACCTGCTGGCGCGCTGGACCCCGGCCAACGACCGCGGCCCGCGCGGGAACCGGCTCGAATTGCTGCGGGTGACGGCCGGCAAGGAGACGCTCATCACGTCGGCCCCCGGCGGGTATCTGCCTGGCCAGTGGTACCGGCTGTCGGTAGATTCCACGCTGGACGGCGTGCGCGTGCTGATTGACGGGCAAGAGCGGCTGGTCGCCCACGGCCTCGATCTCTTCCGCGGCGCTGTCGGCCTGTACGTCGAGGGGGCCAATCCAGCCACCTTCGACGACGTGACCGTCTACGGGCACGCGGTGAAGACCGATTTGATCGCCGAGCAACAGCAGGCGCACCTTAGCGATCGCTTTACCGAGGATCACAAAGGCATGGGCGAGTGGGTCGCCGCCGGCAGCAACTGGACACCGATGCCCGGCGCGCCGGGCTTCCGCGCGCACCGCCTCGACTTCTACGGCGACCACTGGATGACCGTGCCCCTCACTGCGGGCGCGCGGGCGCCGGCCTTCAGCGCGACGTCACCGGCCGCGCAGCCCGCCGCTAATGCGCTGACCATGATATTGAACGGCGACGGCGCGAGTAAAGACGCCGGTTATCGCGCCATACTGGAACAGAGCGCCGACGGCAAGGCGCTGGCCTGCGCGCTGTACCGCAACGCCCGCAAGCTCACGGAGAAGCAGTGCCCACCGCTCGATCCCACGGAAGCGTATACCGTCCGCTTCGCGCACATGGCGGGCCGGCTGCGGCTGGAAATGGACGGTGAGCCGCTGCTGGACGCGCCCGACGGCGGCGCGCTGCCCGGCCTGCGCCCCGCGTATGGCGCGAGCGGCAGCCTGGCCCGCGTGGGGGACGTACTGGTGCTGGGGCGCAACCTGCTGGATTACTCCTTCACCGATTCGCCGGTGGACTGGCTGACGGAAGGCGCCTGGATGGCCACCACGCGCTGGTCCTGCTCCAATCAATGGTCCTTCCTGGGCGGCTGGAGCCGCGGCGACGCGGTGCTCTGGAACAAGCAGCGCTTCACCGGCGATCAGACCTTCGAAGCCTACGTCGCCCCCAAGATGGAGTACCCGCGCGAACAGGAAACGTACTGGATGCGCTACCGCGACATGGGCATCGTCATCTGCGGCGACGGGCACGACGCGCGCACCGGTTATACCGGCATCGCCGGCGTGCCCGATGAAGCCGGCAATCCGAACCGGCGGTCCATTTTGCTGCGTAACGGCAAGATCGTCGCCACCGCCGGCTGGCAATTCCCGGTCGCGGGCGACGGGCACACCATGTGGTTCGACCTGATGCTGCGCAAACGCGGTAACATCGTCGAGTTCTGGATCGAAGGCCGGCCTGTGATCACCTTCACCGATGACCAGCCCATCGACAGCGGTGTGCCGGGCGTGCTGGCGGTGAACAACGGCATGGCCGTTGCTCGAGCGCGTCTCGCCTTCGCCAACCCGCCGGCCCCGCGGACCGATCCCCTGCTGACGATTGACGACCCCTGGTATCCCGCCTGGGCGAACGTCGGGAGGCCGCTGTCGCTGGATTTCCCGCATACTTTTGACACCACCGGTAAACCGGTCCACCTGGAGGCTGTGCCGCGCGAAGTGCCGGCGGCGGAGAAGGCGACACCGGCGGTGGAAGGCACGCGCGTCACCATCGTCCCGCAGGCGCCCGGCGATCACTGGTACCAGGTGCGCGCGTCTGACGGCAAATACGCCTCGCCAGCCTTCCACATCACGCTGCCGGTCTTCACCCCGGCGCTCGGGCGCGACGACTCCCACGCGGTGGTGCTCTACCGCTTCGATGAGGAGAAGGGCAACATTATCCACGACCACGGCGCCGGGCCGGCGGCCGACCTGGTCATTCCCGACAACGCGCCCGTCGAGTGGCATCCCGACCAGGGCATCACCATCCGCGGCGCGGGCCGCATCATGACGCCGGGCGGCGTGCCCAAGCTGATGGCCGTCGCCGAGAAGAAGGCGTGCTCGATCGAGCTGTGGATCGCTCCGGACACCATGTATCCGCCGACCTACTGGCTGGGCGGCCTGCTGGAGTGGGGGCTGCCGAAAGAAGTGCGCAACTTCGCCGTCGCCCATCTCTGGTGGGATGTGCTTGTCTCGCCTTACGGCACCACCTTCCGTCCCTGGCGCGGCGGCGACTTCGTGAGCAAAGAGGTGCTGCGTACCGGCCTGCAGCACATTATGGTCACCTGGGACGGCGCCACCACGCGCAGCTATGTGAACGGCCGTCTCGTGAGCACATCGCGGATCTCCTGGCATGAAACGCAGTGGCATCCGGAAGCGCCGCTGATCGTCGGCTCGCTGGCGGACGGCCAGCCCAATTACCACGACGAAATCGCTCGCGCCTACAGTATCGGGGATTGGATCATGCCCAACCGCCCGGAAATGCAGCACTGCTTCCTCGGCAGCATCTACCTCGCCGCCGTGCACGACCGCTGCCTCCCGCCCGACGAGGTGCTGCGCAATTATCAAGCGGGGCCGTCGGCGCGGTAATTTTGAAAATATATTTCAAGCATTTCACTGTATGGTTGCATTCCAGCCGTATAAATATCTGGAAAGCGATCAAGCAGGCGAACTGCAGAGTAGAATGTCGGATTGATCCAATTAATCGCCTCAGACAGTTCCTGATGCCGTTGGGAGAGGTTCGGCCAATCCCATATAGGTTCGTGGTGGAACACTCTGTTCCGTAAGTGGCGCATGTCATCAAGCCGTTTCAATACCTTCTCGCGCATACGAAGGTATTTTGAAACGTAAGGGAATGCAACATTTACCAGGTGCGGCCAGTTAAAATCCCAGTGATAGTGCCTGTCGAGAAGGCTGGTCCAAAAACCGAATCCGAGAGCTGCCACAATATTACTACCAGAAAAAGGTTTTCCTGCAATTCGAAGGTGCGTCTTTGCGGCCGCGATATCATCCAATTCGCCTTTTCGTAAAAAGGGTACGGTGTCAAACCATAAATCCGTGCCTATCATGTTAGTGATGTTATTGTGGAGGGTATTACGCAGTGCCACTTCAAGGCACTGCAACGGGGCATATAAAGATTCACATAATCTGATATTCCAGAAATAACGACCGAGTATCTCTAGCTCCGTATCGGTGGCGGAAAGGCTATATCGTCGTAACCTATCGGGTGAAAGTGCCTGCTCGATCAACGAAAAGTTTCCTTGTTGCATCGAATTCCTCCCAAGGATATTGTATAATATTTCAGAAGGTGGTATATTATCATTGCAGTCCCCGGGTGTAGCTCTCCCGACCGCGCAAGTGAGTCGGTGACCAGCCCGGGGTTTACTTTTGGTATTCTTCTCCTCTGTAATCTTCTTCTCTTCTTTTATGCATCTTCGCATCCCCAGTATACTGTTTTGAAAGGACCCATGTCGATGCCGTCGAATAGGTGCATGGCGCCTGCTGTGCGCTGACTTTCCAAACTGGGAGACGATATGACGACTCGCGAGCGCATCCTCGCCGTATTGCGGTATCAACCATACGACCGGCTGCCCGTGTTGCATTTCGGTTACTGGGGGGAGCTGCTGCAGAAGTGGGCAGAAGAGGGGCACATCACCCGGCAGGAACTGGATGCCTGGGGCGACGGCAGCCCCGCCGATTTCGCGGTGAGCAGCCGGCTGGGCTTCGACGCCAACTATTACACGGTGTCCAGCCCGAATACCGATATCGATCCCGGCTTCGAAACGCGGGTGCTGGAAGTGCTGCCGGACGGTGGGCGCAAGGTATTGAATTCGCTGGGCGTGGTGGTGCTGCAGAAGGATGATGCCGGCGCCATCCCCATGGAGTTCGACCACCTGCTGAAGGACCGCGCGACGTGGGACGAACACTTCCTGCCCCGGCTGCAGTATAAGCCCGAACGGGTGAGCAACATGCGCGTGCCGGCCGGCGACCGCGACCTGGCCTTCGGCGACGGCGGCAAAGAATATCTGATCGAGAACAAGCGCGACCACATTATCGGCCTGCGCGCCGGCAGCCTCTACGGCATGATCCGCAACTGGCTCGGCATGGAAGGCTCCGCCTATCTCTACGCGGACGATGAAGACCTGTTCACCGAGATCATCGACACCGTGGGCGAACTGACCTACCGGTGCACGAAGGAGGTGCTGGAGTCGGGCGCGCAGTTCGACTACGGGCACTACTGGGAGGACATCGCTTATAAGAATGGCCCGCTCATCGCCCCGTCGGTCTTCATGGAGAAGGTCGGCCCGCACTACCGCCGCATCGATGCGTTAATGAATCAGTATGGCCTGGACATCGTCTCGCTGGATTGCGACGGCATGATCGACGCGCTCATTCCCACCTGGATTCAAAACGGCGTCAACACCATGTTCCCCATCGAGGTGGGCACCTGGAACGCCAGCATCGCCCCCTGGCGCGCGCAGTACGGCAAGGAACTGCGTGGCGTGGGCGGTATGGACAAGCGCGTCCTCGCCTATGACTTTGCCGCCGTCGATGCAGAGATCGAACGGCTCAAGCCGTTAGTGGATCTCGGCGGCTTCATCCCCTGCCCGGACCACCGCATCCCGGTGAACGCGACGTGGGATAACGTGCGGTACTATTGCGACCGGATGCATGCGGTGTTTGGGTAATTTATGATTTCATTCACAGAGGCAGTATCTCTTGCTGCGAAGAAGCATGCTCGCCAGACCGACAAGGCCGGCGAGCCATATCTCGGCCATCTGTTGCGGGTTGCTGATCGGCTTGATGATGAAACCGCGCGCATTGTGGCGGTGTTGCACGACATCCTGGAGGATACCGATACCACGGAAGACGAATTGCGCGCCTGTGGCGTCGATGACGAGATCATCGACGCAGTACGCGTCTTAACCCACCGGAAGCACGTATCCAATGATGATTACCTGCAGGCCATTGCGAAACACCCCCTCGCGCGCCGGGTCAAGCTGGCCGATCTTGCGGACAATTCCGACCCCGTCCGCCTTGCGCGACTGCCGGAAGAGACGCGAACGCGGCTTGAATCAAAATATCGGTATGCTATTGAGCAATTGAGCAAGGTTTGACCAACGACTCCGTTACAAATACCAGTCCATCGGGAGCATCCACATGAATTTCCGTGAAGAAGGCCTCCGCCGCGGCCGCGCCGCCGGCACAGAGGCGAAAAAGGATAATGTGCGCCGGCAAGTGCAGCAGGCGCTCGCTGAGATGTATGTCCTGTATCCCACCGTCGATTTCGACCTGGCGCAGGCGCTGGTCGATTACGATAAGGAACGCCTGGCCTGCGAGCCGGATTACGGCAAGTTTCCCGAGCTGAAAGGCCATCTCGAGCTGCTGCGGGCGGAGCGCGAAGGATTTACGGAGGCGTCCAGCCTGGGCGACCTGGAGGCGGCCTACACCTTCTCCATGTGGTTCTTTAACTCGCGGCGCATCAACGGCCGCCACCTGGCCCGTTATGATATCATCATCGCCGCCGGCTGCACCAACGTTTTCATCCCCGGCGGAAAAGATGGCGTAACTATCAGCGACAACCGCGACATCGGCCTGCTCGACGATATGAGCGGGCTGGCGAACCTGCACCCGCATTTCGTCTTCCGCATCAACCGGCACGGAGTGAACTGGCACCAGGGTGGCGTCTCGGCGGCCGTGCTGCTCGACGATGAGCCGGCCTGCTCCTTCCCCGGCGACCCCTTCACCTACCAGCACCTCATTCCGCCGGAGTGCTTCGACGACATCGACCTGATGATCGACTTCATGACGCGCTATAACGAGTTCTACGGCCCGGGCAACAAGATCCTGGTTGATACACACCTGAACGCGGTGGCCATGGACAAATCCAATTGCATGGTTGCCTTTCGCAAGCCGACGGTCAACGGCGCCATCGCCATCACCGCCTGCGCGTATCTCGACCCCGAGTTGAGCGCGCACCAGCTCGCTCGCGCGGCGAAGGCGGCGGAAATGAAAGGCGAGAGCCTGGTCGAGAGCGCGGACCGCAATTACCACCTGGGTTCCCGCAAGCGCTACCAGCGCCTGGTCGATCTCACCAACGAAGTCGCGAAGGGGCAGCCCACCATTTGGGACACGCTGGAGGTGGTCGCCGACCACGCCGTGCCCTACCCCGACCGCGTCTGCCTGGCCGGCGAGTCGTGCCACTCCGCGGAGCGCAATCCGAAGGAAAACTGGTCCGTCACCCAGCACGCCGCCGTCATCACCGGTCCGCGCCGGCACTGCCTCTACCGCTCGATCCAGAGCCGTGCAAATCCGCTGCCCGTCTATGAATACACCCCGAAACTCATGCTCGGCCCCGGCGTAGCGATGCAACCGGAGTGGCAAGCGGAAATCGATGACGGGAAGTGCGAGCAGGGCGCAATGTTCGAAGAGTGATCCCTGGGAGCGCCGGCATCTTTTGCCGGCCCGATTATGCGCTCGCCTCCGAATTTAGCGCTAATCGCGCACCGTCTTTTTAAAATGCGCTATAATCCGGAAACAGGCTCATGATCGTGCCGGCAAGAGATGCCGGCGCTCCCAGGGAGAGATATTCTATGTCTTACCCGTCATTCGCTCACTTGCATGAGCTGCTGAATCTGCTCGAATTCTACGCCCAGCTCAAACACGAGCAGGGCGCCGCCGGCATTTCCGAACAGGTGGCCGCCATCGAGGCGGAATTGACGCTGGCGTTGGCCGCGGTGCAGGCGCTGCCGGGTGATCCCGCCCTTGCCGCGCGGGAGCCGGACAATCTGGCTGCCATCCGCACCCTCCGCCCCGCTGCTCCGCGCGCCATCTGGCCGTCATTTGACGAAAAGGAATACCGCCGCCGGCTCGAAGGCGCGCTGCTGGGCCGTTTTGCCGGCTGCACGCTGGGGGCGCCGGTGGAGGGGTGGGCGGTTAATCGTATGGAGGCGTGGGCGCACGAGATCGGCGATGCCTTGCCGCCGGTGGATTACTGGAGCGAGATTCCCGAGCGGCATCACTTCCGCTACGGCGCCAGCCGTTGTGACGCCTACACTCGCGGCAAGATCGATGGCGTGCCGGTAGACGACGACATCACCTACACCATTCTCGGATTGCTCATCGCCGAGGACTACGGGCTGGATTTTACCACCGCCGACGTGGGCCGGGCCTGGCTGCAATACCTGCCGGTGGCCTGCACGGCGGAACACGTGGCGCTGGAAAATCTGAAGAAAGGCATGCCGGCTGAGCAGGCCGGCGAGACGGACAATCCCTATGCCGCGTGGATCGGCGCCGACATCCGCTCCGACCCGTGGGGCTATCTTGCGCCCGGCCTGCCGGAGAAGGCGGCGGAGATGGCCTACCGAGATGCATACCTCAGTCACCGCCGCGCCGGCATTTACGGGGAAATGTATTTTTCCGCCGTCATCGCCGCCGCCTTCACCGTGGATGATCCGGTAAAAGCGCTGGAGCTCGGGCTGGCGGAAATCCCGGCGGAGTGCGCCATGGCGGAGGCGGTGCGCTGGGCGCTAGAGGCGGCGCCGACTGTCAACAATTATCGCAAAGCCCGCGCGCTGGTGGACGAACACTTTGCCGGCATGCACACCGTGCACACCCTCAATAACGCCTGCCTGACCATCTGGGGCCTGACCATCGGCGGCACGGATGTCACCCGCGTAATCGGCGAAACGGTGGCCATGGGGCTGGACAACGACTGCACCGCCGCCACCGCCGGCAGCATCATCGGCGCCATCGTGGGGAAAGACGGCATCCCCGCCCACTGGTCCGCCCGCTTCCACAACACCGTGCACACCTACATTAACGGCCATCCCCACCTGGCCATTGACAACCTCATCGACCGCTTCACGCGCCAGGCGGCACGGTTGCTCAGCACCTGAATGGTCCGGTGGTTGAGTAGGCGAGTAAGCTGATTGATTCTTTCCACCGCTTCCGCGCCGTATCGAAACCACCGCGGGTTTCGGTGAGCTTTCCGATACTCGCGGTGGCTTCGATACGGCGCGGGAGCGGTGGAAAGAATCGTAAAAGCTTCCCTGCCTACTCAACCACCTGGCCGGGCGTTCTCTCTGAAAAGGGTGAATATAACACGATGACTCGCTCCAACTACTCACCACTCACTACTGACTTATTACTTATCACTTCCAGCGCGGGCAGGCGCAACGTGAAGGTGCTGCCGCTGCCGAGGGCGCTGTCCACGGAGACGGCGCCCTGGTGAACCTGCACGATGTGCTTGACGATGGCGAGGCCGAGACCGGTGCCGCCGAGCTTGCGGCTTCGACCCGTATCCACGCGGTAAAAGCGCTCGAAGATGCGCGGCAGGTGCTCGCGGGCGATGCCGCACCCCTGGTCGATGACGCGGATGACGGTCGCCGCCTCCTCCCGCGCGATGTCCACCGTCACGCGGCTGCCCGGCGGGCTGTATTTCACCGCGTTGTCGATGAGGTTGACGAAGACCTGCTCGAGCAGCGCGGGATTGGCGCGGACCGCCGCGTCACGGACGCCGGTCACCTCGATCCGGATTCCCTTTTCCGCCGCCTGAGTTTCGCAGCTCTGCAGCGCCGCCTCGAGCACCTCGCCGACCAACGCCGTCTCCAGCGCCGGCGTTGCCTCGCCGTTCTGCCCCTCCAGGCGCGAGAGAGCGAGCAGATCTTCGAGGATGGCGTCCATGCGGTCGGCATGCCGCGCGATGATGCGCAGGAAGCGCTCCGCCTCCTCCGGATTATGCATCGAGCCGTCCAGCAGCGTCTCCACGAAGCCTTTGATGGAGGTGATGGGGGTTTTCAGCTCGTGCGAGACGTTGGCGACGAAATCGCGGCGTACCGTCTCAAGACGCCGCAGTCGCGTCACGTCATTCAGCACCACCAGCGCGCCGATGCGCCGGCCCTCCTCGTCGCGCAGCACGGCGCCGTGCGCCTGCATGTCCCGCGGCTCGCTTGCCTGGCGGAAGGGAATATCCGCTTCCAGCGGCTCGTCGCTTGCCAGCACGTCGGCAAGGAAGCGCTGCAGGTCGATGTTGCGCACAACCTCCTGGATGCTCCGCCCCCGCGCGGTCTCCTCGTCCACGCCGAGCAGGCGCGCGGCCGTCGCGTTGAGCCGCAGTAGCCGCTCTTCGTCATCAACGGCCAGCATGCCCTCGACCATGCTGTGCAGCACGGCTTCCTGCTCGGCGCGCTGGCGGCTGATGGCGCGGATGCGCGTATCCAGTTCGGCGGCCATGGTGTTCATCGCCTCTGCCAGCCCGGCCTGCTCGTCGGAGCCGCTGACCGGCAGACGGCGCTGCAGGTCGCCGCGGGCGAAGCGTTGCGCCGCAAGGCGCGCCTCCTCCAGCGGGCGGCTGAGGCGCCGCGAGATGACCAGGCTGACCAGCGCGGAGAGGAAGGCGATCGCGAGCACCTCCAGCGCCAGGTGGGCCTTCAGCAGGTTCAGCGCCCCGTAATACGCGGTCAACGGGATGGCGGCGCGCACCACGCCGCGCACCTGCCCGCCTTCGATCACCGGCACCGCCACGTACATCATCGCCTCGCGCAGCGTGGCGCTGTCGCGCACCATCATGCCGGTATGGCCGGCCAGCGCGCGCCGGATTTCCGGGCGGGTCCTATGGTTCTCCATGGTGGCCGGATCGTGGTCGGAATCGCCGATCACCTGACCGGAAGGCAGGATGACGGTGATCCGGGTGGCGGCGGATTGCCCGAATTCCTTGCTGTGCGCGTCGATGAAGCCCATATCGGCGGCTGTGAGATGCTCGGCCATCATGCCGGCGGCCAGCCGGGCGCGGGCTTCCAGATCCGCCCGCGTTTGCACATAGTAGAAGCTGCGCAGCGACCACCACATCCCCCATGTCACCGCGAGCAGCGCCAGCAGGATGATGCCGAAGTAGCTGAGGTATAAATGCCAGAATAGCCGCCGTCTGCGCACGTCACCCTCCCATACGGTAGCCGACGCCGCGCACCGTCTCGATCATCTCCCCGGCAGGTCCGAGCTTCTTGCGCAGCGCGGCGATGTGGACGTCCACCGAGCGTTCGGTGACCGCGTAATCGTCCCCGCGGATCGCATCGACGATCTGATAGCGGGTGAAGACCCAGCCGGCGCGCCGCGCGAGCAGCAGCAGGATCTGGAACTCCGAGTAGGTCAGTTCCACCGGCTCGCTGTCCGCCAGCACCCGGCGCCGTCCCGGGTCGATCACAAGATTGCGGATATTGACGGTCGCCGTCTCATCGCCGAGCGGCAGCTCGTGCCGGCGCAACACCGCCCGCACCCGCGCCAGCAGCACCTTCGGACTGAACGGCTTGGTGAGGTAATCGTCGGCGCCCAGCTCCAGCCCGGACACGATGTCCGTTTCCTCGCCCTTCGCCGTCACCATGATGATCGGCACGTCGCGGGTGGACACCTCCCGCTTGAGGAAACGGCACACGTCCAGCCCGTCGATGCCCGGCAGCATCAGGTCGAGCAGGATCAAGTCCGGCGGCGCCGCCCGCGCCAGCCGCAGCGCCTCCTCCCCGGAGCCGGCCCCCCGCACCTGATATCCCTCCTTGCTCAGGTTGAACGAGATCAGCTCGAGGATATCTTCTTCGTCTTCAATTGCCAGTATGGTGCGTCCGGCCATCGTCTTCTCATCTCCGCGTCTTTTTCGTTATGTTCATAATACACGGTTAATGTTAACAGAACATCAGTGAATCGTTAATATCCTGTGAGCAAGTCTATTATAACCTTAAGTGAAAATCTTATGTTCACACGGCCCAAAATAGCGCGACCCGGAGGATTCCTCCGGGTCGCGTTTCTCTGCCAGCCGATTGTACTAGAAGGCATAGCTGGTCGGGTAGTCGTCCTCGGCTTTCGCCGGGAAGAAGCTGCTCTTATACAGCAGGCTCTTCGTGAAGTCACCGGTGACGTAGGTCATAAAAGCCTCCGCCGAGGTGTTGGTCCCGTTTTCGACGTTGTAACGGCCGAACAACGGGCGGATCAGATACCAGCCGTTCTTGGCGTTGTATTTGCCGCTGTTTACGGCCGCACGGGAGTATTCCTGGACCGTCCCGTCGGACAGCTTCAGGCTGAGGGTTTTCACCTTCAACGGATCGATCTCGCCGAGACCGGCATAGCCGATACCGTAGGGATCATTCGCGACTTTGGCGATCATCTCCTGCGCCGAAGCCACTACCGTCAGCGTCGCCTTGGCATTGGTGAAGGTCCAGGAACCGAGGTCGGGAAAAACGTTGCATCGTTCTCTCCTTTTTCTGTGACCGCGGGATGAATTTGGCAGTGCCGTCCCGCGGAACCAGCCACAGAATACGGCGGATATGTTGAGGACTGATGAGGCGACCGTTAGGGTCGGTGAATGTTTAATGAATGTTTGGTGTGTTACCATCCACAGGCTTTCCGTTGGGGATAATCCCCCGGAAAGCTTGAGATTAACACAATTTTCACAGAGCGCTCATCAGCAGCACACGGAACGCGAAGATACTGCAGAGGACTGAACGTTTACATTTTGAACGGAGGAACCCTATGCCACACGTGAAACCCACGCTCGCACACCTGCTGCGCCTGCTGATCAGCGCCTGTATGCTGCTCGCGGTCGTCACCGTCTCCCATGCCGTCGATCTCAACGCGGCGGGAGCCACCTTCCCCTTCCCACTGTATACCAAGTGGTTTGATGTCTATGGTGAAAAAGGCATCCGCATCAACTATCAGGCCATCGGCAGCGGCGGCGGCATCAAACAACTGCAGGCCGGCACGGTGGACTTCGGCGCCAGCGACGCACCGCTCTCTGATGAGGAGATGAAGATGATGCCCAGCGCCGTGGTGCACATTCCCACCGTCGCCGGCGCCGTGGCGATCTCCAACAATCTGCCCGGCATCGGGACGGGCCTGCATCTGACCGGCGGCGTGCTCGCCGGCATCTTCCTGGGTGAGATCACGCAGTGGAACGATAAGCGCCTGACTGCGCTGAACCCGAAGATGAAGCTGCCGGACCTGCCCATTATCGTGGCGCACCGCTCCGACGGCAGCGGCACCACCTACATCTTCACCCATTACCTGGCGGCGGTCAGCCCGACGTGGGTGAAAAAAGTCGGCAGCGGCAAGTCCGTGAATTGGCCGGTCGGCCTGGGCGGCTCGGGGAATCAGGGCGTGGCGGGCATTGTCAGTAAGATGCCGGGCGCGCTGGGGTACGTCGAACTGGCCTATGTGATGCAGAACAAGATGGCCTATGCCCTGATGAAGAATAAGTCCGGCGTCTACGTCGCGCCGACCGTCGCGTCGACCACCGCCGCGGCCGCCGCGGCCAGCGTAATTAATGCGATGAAGAAAGACGTGCGCGTCTCCATCGTCGATTCCGCCGGCAAGACCGCCTACCCCATCGTCGGCTTCACTTACATCCTGCTTTATAAAAATCAGGCGGATCAGGTGAAAGGCGGGACAGTGGTGAGCTTCCTCTGGTGGGCAATCCACGCGGGACAGGCCTATGCCGCGCCCCTGGTCTATGCCCCCCTGCCGAAAGCAGTGGTGCAGCTCAACGAAGTGGCGCTGCAAACCGTCGTCAGCGGCGGCAAAGCACTGCTCGCGAAGTAAAGCACTCAAACCGGCGCCGGGAAGGCGCCGATCCTGTCCTGCCCCCGGGGTTGCCTGACGCTGCCCCGGGGCATGCGCGTGACGGCCCGCGGTTATATACTGATCTCAGCCTCGCCGGTCAGGTTTTTCGATTGTGCTTCCGGGCGGGAGCCGATGATCTCTTCCATCATATCCATCTGCAGTGGCTGGATTTCGAGCAGGCGCTGCCACTGGTGGGTGATAAGTTCATCGAGAACCCCCCGAAGAAAGATTGTTTGCAGGTATCGTAGACGCTTCGTTCCCCGCCGTCAATCCCGTTCGGGAGTCCGGGGACTGCCCCCGGACAGGGTCTATCCGTTATCTATTCGGAAAGGGAAAATCCGGTCGCCCGGCGAAAGAGAGGGACGGCATGACGCACACCTCCACGGGCCGGCGCGAGACGGTATTCACCCCGGGCGACTTCCCCGTCCGCGTGGGGTGGTATCTGGGCAAAAGTGGAGCGGCGCCCACGCCGTATTATCACCGCGAAGTCGAGTTTCAGCTCATCTGCAAAGGGCAGGGGCAGTATTTCATTCACAACCAGGTCTACCCCTTCCAGCGCAACGCGGTGCTGATTATCCACCGGGATGAAGTGCACAGCTACCTGCCGCACCCCGATGCGGTGATCGAGCGCGTGAACCTGCTCTTCTCACCCGCGTTGGTGCGCGAGCGCCCGGCGGCGGCGGAGATCCTGCGGCAACTGTTGCCGCGCCGGCTGCTGCAATTGTCGGAAAAGGCCGCTGCCACCGCGCGCCTGCTGCTCAATGAGCTTGCCGACGAATGCCGCGCGGGGCAGCCACACTGGCGGGACGCCGTGGTGAACGACCTCGAGCAAGTGCTCATCCTCCTCTCGCGGGCGGTGGATGCCCCGGCGGCAACGACGCCGGGCAATCCGGTAATCCGGAAAGTGATCGATTATCTGGAAGAGCGTTTTCCGGGTCGGGTACTCCTGCCCGCGGTGGCGGAGCACTTCCACCTCTCACCCTACGCGCTGTGCCGCGAGTTCAAGAAATACGCGGGCATGGGCTTCAAGCAGTACCTGCTGCACCGGCGCATCGTGCAGGCCAAGGTGCTGCTGGAGGAGACGGAGATGAAGATCGCCGCCATCGCCATGGCCGTCGGCTTCGACGACCTCTCCGCCTTCAATCGGGCCTTCAAAGCACTGGTCGGCGTCACGCCCTCCGATTACCGCAAAATTTCCCAATAACCCGGCAACTTCTACCTGGAAACGGGATGGCAGTCGGAGTATGATGAGATTACTGTTATAGTGCCCGGTCTGGTGGTTGAGTAGGCAGGTGAGCCTTTCGCATCTTTCCGCAACTCCCGCGCCGTATCGAAACCATCTCTGCGGCGGTACTCCGCCGCATGCGGGAATAGATAAGCCTTTTATGAGCGGGCACTATACGTGCTGTGGTTTCGATACGGCGCGGGAGTTGCGGAAAGATGCGAAAGGCTCACCTGCCTACTCAACCACCGGACCGGGGACAGATCCATCAGGCCAATGATGGAAGGAGAAATTTATGGCGCTCGAACTGCGTGAAATCCCCTTCATCCCCATGGGCGGCGTCTATGAGCAGGACGACCTGGAGGCGGCGACCCGCGTGATCGCCAGCGCGGTGGAGTCACCTGCCGGCTTCTTCCCGTTGCCGGAGGAAAACGCATTCCAGCAGGCGCTGGCAGCGCATGAAGGCGCGCGCAAGGCCGTTGCCGTGAACTCCTGCGGCACCGCGCTCGACTGCTGCATGATGGCGTTGGGCATCAAGGAAGGCGACGAGGTGATCACCACCCCGCTTACCTTCGTCTGCACTGCGGGCACGGCGGTCGCGCAGGGGGCGACGGTGGTCTTCGCCGATATCGATCCGGTCACCTGGTGCCTGGACCCGGCGCAGGTCCGCGCGCGCATCACCCCGCGCACAAAGGCCATCATCCCCGTGCATTTCGCCGGGCTGGCCTGCGACATCGACGGCTTCGACGCCATTACCGCGGACACCGGCATCCCGGTCATCTACGACGCGGCGCACGCGGTGGGCACCAGATATAAAGGGCAGCCCATCGGCGGGCGGGGGCAGGCCTCCTGCTACAGCTTCCAGAGCAATAAGAACATGACCTGTCTGGGCGAGGGTGGCGCCATCACCTCCGACGATGAAGCGTTCGCCGAGAAGGTCCGCCAGTTGAAAACCTTCGGTTACGTCTACGGCGGTTCCTCCGTGCGCGTGGCGAGCATCGGCTTCAACTACCGCGTGACCAAGGTGCAGTGCGCGGTAGGCGTCACCCAGCTTGCCAAGGTGGACCGCGTGATTGCCGACCGCCAGGCGCGCATGGTGAAGCTGAACAGTCTGCTGGCCGGCGCCCCCGGCATCATCCTCCCCGCCGGCCACGGCGAAGGCCACGGCAGCCACCTCTATGTGATCCGCGTGGATACCGACGCCGTCTCCTTCTCGACGGCCGACTTCATCGCCCACCTGAAAACCGCCTATAAAGTCGGCACTGCCAAACATTATCCGCCCGTCTGGAGCTGGGAAGCCCTGCAGATCCTCGGGTATAATAGTGAAGGTTGCCCGATTGCCGAAACAGTCTGCGACCAGGTGGTCAGCCTCCCCGTCTTTCCGCGGACGACAAACGAAGAGCTGGAATACATCGCCTGGGCGGTGAAGCAGACAGCCGAAGATTTACAATAATCCTGGGACCGCAGGCGTCCCGCGCCTGCCAAGTAAGAAAGCTTACCAATCAAAGGCAGGCGCGAGACGCCTGCGGTCCCAGGAGGAGTTATTATGAACACCGTTCGTTGGCTTTTAGTCGGTGCCGGCGATATCGCGAAGAAGCGGGTGGCGCCGGCGCTGGCGGGGATTCCCGGATCGGAGATCGTGGCGATCTGCGATCCGCGGGCGGAAACGGCCATCGAGCTGGCCACGCAGTACGATATCGGGCGGGTGTATTCCGAGCTCGAGCTGGCGCTGCGGGATTCGCCGGCCGATTGCGTCTACCTGGCCACCCCCGTCGGACTGCACGCGGAGCAGGCGATTCAGGTGCTGCAGGCCGGCCGGCACGTGCTGATCGAAAAGCCGCTGGGGTTAACGTCAGAGCAGTGCGCCCGCGTCGTGGAAGCAGCGGAACAGGCCGACACCTGGGCCGCCTGCGCGTATTTCCGGCGCTTCTCCCCGCGATATGAGCACTTGAAGGAGATGCTGGCGAATGGCGAGTTCGGGCAAATCATCGCCATCAACATGACCTATCAATCCTGGTTCAATCCGGCGGCGGACGACCCGAAATATTGGCGCGTGGTGCGCGAGAAATCCGGCGGCGGGGCGCTGTCCGACATGGGCTCGCACATGTTCGATGTGCTGGCGGGGTTGTTCGGGCTGCCGACCCGCGTCTTCTCCCGCTGCGAGAACCTGACACAAGGGTGGGATGTGGAGGATTCCGCCGCTGCCGTCATGCAGATGGCAAACGGCGCGCTGGCCACTGCCTCCTTCAACTGGAACTCCAAGACCTGGCGCCACGAGTTTGACGTGATCGGCACCGAGGCGCGTGTCACCTGGCTGCCGTATGACAGCGGCCCGGTGGTGAAAACGGTGAGGCGCGAGAAGGAAATGCTCGACCTGCCCAACCCGGAAAACGTCCACTGGCCGCTCATCGAAGATTTCGTCGATACTGTGCAAAACAGCCGCCCACCGCGCTACCCGCTGGCCGAGTCGGCGGCAGCGAATACGATTTTAGATGCCATCTATCAGTCTGCGGCGGAAAGCCGAGAAGTAGCGGTGATGGAAGAATGGAAGGATGGAAAAATGAATGGGTGAGTGGAGGAATGGGAGAGGTAATATCTTTCGCCCACTCCCCCATTTACCCATTCTCATCCTTCCATTCTTCCAGCCTTCCAATCGGAGATAAAAATGCAGTTCGCGCCAATTCCTGAAAACGACTTCGCCGAATTCATTCGCATTTACTACCACGAGTGCCGCAGCCGCTTCCCCGCCATCCAGGCGATCGGCGGGAAGTGGATGTTCCGTGACCTGCTGCCGGGGATGAGCGACTTCGATACGCGCTTCATCTGCCAGGACGGCATGACCGTTGACGACTGGTGCGCCATGTCCGCCGCGGTGGGGGACGCCCACCTGCAGATGTGCCGCGAATACGCCTGCTGGATGCGCAACCTGGAGCATTTGCCCGGCATCAATCTGACGTGGAACGAGCTGACCTCGGAACCGCTGTATTACCCCGAAAGCCGGCAGTGGACCTTCTACACCTCCGAAGACCCCGCGGCGCTGCATCAGGCGGTGACGGACCTGCGCGCACGGCCGTGGGATGTGAAGGATGAATATTTCTTCCTGAAGAAGTTCTGCCTGTATTATGGCCGCTACGACCGGCAGATCGATCCACCCTGCAACATGTATCCGCACGAGGCGCGCTACCCCATGCACAGCCGGGTGATGCACTATTTCGTGCCGCCGGCGCAATCGGCGATGTGCCTGCTGGAACGGCGGCATATCGCCGGCAAGATCGACACACTCGAGCGGGCGGAGGCGCGCTTCCCCGGACTGGCGTGCTGGGAAGTCATCCGCGAACTGCTCCATGCGCACTATGAAGTACCCCGCTGGTACGATGAGCCGTACCTGTCGCAATTCGAGGACATGCTGGAGGAGGCGCTGCGCGAGATGGCGCAGGCACTGCGAGAAGTCGTCACCATCATTCCGCCCGAGGCCGGAGTGGACATTCAACAATGGAAGGCCGCGCTGAAAGCCTTCCCCATCGACCCCGCCTTTTACGTGTTCGACAATATGCGCTTCTCGCGGCTGATGAAGGGACGCCTGCAGTTCTACGCCGACGCACCCGACTATTTCGACTCACCCTGGTTGATCGAGAATGAGCTGAAGCGCATCGGCAACAACTTCTTCACCCAGCCCTTCCGCATCTTCTGGAAGCTTTATGCCGGCGAGGAGGTGGCGGACCCGCTCGACATCCTGGAGAAGCTGCGGGGCGATATACTATCGTCGGAAGAAATCGCCGCCACCCGCGAATTCGCCCGCCTGTCCTTCCTCCCCTGGGCGACCGGCGAGGAGCGCCGGCGCGCGCGGGAGATCGCGGCGGTGTATGACGGCTTTTATCATGCGCTGCACAAGATTAGCGAAGTATTGGGAGCGCGGACCTCAGAGTCCGCGCGTGGTGAAGGTATAATATGACCGATTTCCATATTTGCTTTACCATGGATTGCGAAAGCGTTCGCCCCGAGATCGATGATCTGGCGCTGGGCCGCCGGGCGATGCGCGGGTATGCCGACCTGCTGGAGTGCGAGGGGTGGCGTGCCACCTTTTTCGTCGTGCCGGAACAGATCGAGCCGATGGCGGAGCTGCTGCATCGCCTGCAGGCGGAAGGGCACGAGATCGGCTTGCATTTCCACCCGGAAACCGCCGGTTATTCGTCACCTTATCTCGGAACCTTCTCGGCGGAGGAGCAGGCGGAAATCATCGGCAACGGCGCGGAGGAGTACCGCCGCGTGCTGGGGTGCCAGGCCGTCAGCCTGCGCCCCGGCTTCTTCAGCGCCAATGATGCCACCTTTCCCGTCGTGTATCAGTGCGGTATCCGCCAGACCAGCCTGTCCTGTCCCGGCCGGAAAATGTCGCAGGTGGCTGCCAACTGGGCCGGCGCCCCGCTCTTCGCGCATTACGCCCACCCGCACAACCGCTTCCTGACCGGAGGGCTCGACCTGGTGGAGATTCCGCCCTCCGTCGATTGGGAGACGATGATCTGGGGCGGCATCCACCCCCAGGACCTGCGCCTCGAATTCACCGACGCGAAGAACCACGGCTTTCTCATCCGCAAAGTGATGAAGCGCCAGTGCGACGAAAACCTGCCGCTGAAAGCGCTGGTCCCCCTCACCCACGACATCTTCGACTATTCCGACCCGGCCAATTTCCGTTTCGAGACCCTGCAAGGCGTCATCGCGGAGATCAAACGCTGCGGGCAAGAATTAAGTGTCGAATTGATTGGTTCTACGCTCGCTGAAGCCGCAGCAACTTATCGCAAAAATGCGAAGCAATAGTATGTCTCTGTGCCTCTGTGTCTCTATGGTTCAACTTTTTAAGGAGAAGCGATGCAGGTAATTGCTCATAAGCTCTACGATCATGACTTCGGCAACCGCTGGTTCGACGAGATCGAGGATCACTGGGATTACGCCGATTTCAAGCGCGACCCGGCGTGGCGGCGCGAGTGGATCAGCTTCGACTGCGCCCTCTACCGCCCGGAGGACGAGCGCATCTACCTGGGGATTACCTCGTTCGACGCGGATATCTTCAAGGCGTTCGACCGCAACACCGATCAATTCGTGGACCTGGGATACGCAAAGATCGCCGATCCGTATGATGCCAAGTTCCACCGCTCGCTGGTGCGTGGCAATGACGGCTGCATCTATGGCGCCATCGCGCTGCTGCACGACCTGGATCATTACTGGGATGCCCCCGGCGGGGCGATCGTGAAATACGACCCGCGCACCGGCATACTCGAGAAGCGCTGCATTCCACTGCCGCATGTCTACGTCCAGGCGACGGCCTACGATGCCTCG
>Ga0172368_10002280_pt1 | contig 24707 bp, 19 predicted proteins | sample Lak11m_FD_114540 | JGI IMG/M metagenome (GOLD analysis project Ga0172368, IMG submission 114540) | Freshwater microbial communities from Kabuno Bay, South-Kivu, Congo - kab_022012_11m | ecosystem: Environmental > Aquatic > Freshwater > Lake | place: Democratic Republic of the Congo: South-Kivu...
GAGGCCGTGAGCGGCCCGCGCTGCAGCGCCTGCAGCAGCATGAAGCGCGACTCGTGCGCCAGCGGGGAGAGCAACCGCTCCACCTTCGCCGCGGTATCGGCATCCACGTCCAGCGACTCCGCACCCTCATGGGTATGGATGGACAGCGAATGCCAGGACAGGCCGTCGCGGTCCGAATAGCGCGTCATGCCAGCCCACAGGATCACGCGGTCGCCCGGCTTTTTGTTATACAACTCGCCCCACTCCTGAATGATCGGCGATGGGCCTTCCGCATCCTTCCCGCCGAACGCCTGCTCAGTAATCGGTCCAATGGATTCTTCGTCCATCTATCTGTACCTCCGTAAGTTTGTAAAACTGTAATATTGTATAGCAGTATTTGTGCTCTGTCAAGAAGGATCAGTGCCCGGATTGTTCCAAACACAGGAGATCTTGTCGATACCGCAACAAGGCCTTACACTGATACAGGCACGCTTCCCTGTTTATGGGAACTGACCCGCGACCGGGTGGAAGATCGGTAGCGTGTGGAAATGCGGGGTCAGTCCCCAATACCGTTTAAAAAGTCTCCGGATGTCGCTATCCGTTGAGCGTGGAGATGATACCACGAATCAACGTAAATGAGACTTTTGAACGGTATTGTGGCTGTCCCCTATTTCCCCCGGTGTAGACATTCCCAAGCTGCAGAGAGCCGGAAAGCTGGCAGAGCGAGAGTCGTACCGATGTACTACACTTTTTTCAACTGCGCCGCTTTTGCGACAGCGAGAAATACAGGGGACAGGTTCAATACCGTTCAAAAGTCGCCAAATGTCGCTATCCGTTGAGTGTGGAGATGGTACCACGAATCAACGTAAATGAGACTTTTGAACGGTATTGGGTCAGTCCCCGGGCTTTTTCATTTTATCGGGAACATTTTCGCCCGGCTCGCCGTCAAACGGATATCGAGAACACAGGAGGTCGACATGAACGTTTCTCCGGTTTCGCGTTACGCGAACCCGCGCTACCCGGCGCGGGAGATCCTCGACGAGCACCCCGAGCTGCTGCGCCTCCCACGGCGCTGGCGGCAACATGCCCTGGTCCTTGCGGCGCTAACGGCGGTGGGGACGCTGGCGGCCGGGTGCCGGCCGCAGGCGGCGGTGGCTGAAATTCCGACGGGCGGCGCGCCGCCGCCTCCCCCGGCGCCCGCCTTCGCGAAGGTGGCGCCCATCTTCGAGTACGGCACGGGGCACGGGGCGTTCGGCGGCATCGGCGGGAATTCACCGGTGTTTCTCTCCGAGGACGATGCGCGGCAGGTGATTGTCGATGAAAGCAAGCGCGCGGGCATCACCTTTGCCGCCGATGGCAAGCGCTTCACGGAGTTCAACATGCCGGTGACATGGGTGAAATATGGCGGCGACAAGGAGCACGCGCCGGCGTTGCAGCGCCGCGAGCTCGTGTTGGATGGCATGGATGCGGCAAAGGGCATCGGCTACGAATACGTCTCGAAGGACGATTTCACCGCCTGGCAGTCGAAAGACAACCCGATGCACTCTACTGCCTGGTCTGAGGACCTGCTCGCGCCTGCCCGCCAACTGCGCGATGAGCTTGTGAAGGTGGAGTCGCCGGGCGCCTACGGGGTGTTTTATGACCCCATGGTCGGCATGAACCGCTCGCAGCCGGAGTACAAGCCGGCGCCGTTCAGCGAGCAGACGCTGATGCCGGCGAATCTCTGCGACTGGTACCTGACCGCGCGCGCCGACATCGGGAAGGACGGCGTCACCCTGGTGGGCAAAACGAAGACCATCGTGCTCAAGGACGGCAGCGCGGAGGCGACGGTGGACGGCAGGACGGTGGCGCTGCCCTGCAAGGTGCGCATGCGCAACGGCATGCCGTATGTACCGCTGCAGTGGACGGTGGAGCAGTTCGGCGGCAGCACGCACTGGGATGCGCGGTCGCACGAGGTGGCGATCATCCGTCCGGACGGCCGTGGCAAGCCGGAAGGCCCCGTGCAGGAAATCGTCTTCCCGGGAAGCGACAAGCCGCTGTCCGTCGCCTTCGCGTATGCCGATTCGATGACGATTAACGCCGTCACGAAGGAAGCGGCGCGGGAGGATCTGCGCCAGCAAGTCCGCGATTTCATCACCTGGCTGAAAGCCGAAGGGGTGATCTAGACGGAAGGAGGTTGTCATGGATATCAAACCGTTGAAACGTTATCACGAGCCGGGATTCCCCACGCGGGACATCCTGAACGAGCACCCGGAGTTGCTGCGCCGCCTGCCCAATCGCTGGCGGCAAAGCGCGGTGATCGGCACGGCGCTGGTTGCCGCGTGTGGCATTGTAGCGGCGGGATGGCAGGCGGCACAGGCGGCCGGGGAGCCGGCGACGAAGATTGCGCCGATCTTCGAGCACGGAAAAGGTCAGGGTGCCTTCGGCTGCGTCGCCGTCACCCCGCCGATTTTCCTGTCGGAGGATGAGGCGCGCCACGTGATTGTAGAAGAGGCAAAAACAGCCGGCATTATCTTCATTCCCGACGCCCAACGGCTCGATCTCGACCTGCCCATCACCTACTTGTATGGTTTTCTCAACGATAAAAAATCGCCGCTCACCCGGCGCGGCCCGCTGGTGCTGGACGGCGTCGATGCCGGCAAGCATATTGCCTACGAATATGTGTCCTCCGCCGATTTCTACACCTGGCTCGATCCGAACGAACAACACATGGCTACCGCCTGGGAGGTTGATTTGAAAGGACCAGCGAGCCTTCTTCGCGCATCGCTGGCGAATGCGAAGCCGGGTGGGAACTACGGGGTCTTTTATGATCCGGCCGCTGCCAACCGGTATGACATCATTGGCGGCAACAGAGCGACGTTCAGCGAGCTGACGCTGGCGCCGCTATCCTTCTTTACAACCCTTGATGGGAAAGGCGCTGTCAACTTTTATGAGGAGAGGGGATTGATCGAGGTGCACGTGGGCGGCAAAAATCTGAACCTGCGCCTCGGGAAGGTGGATGGTTTTGCCGACGGTAAAGCGGTGAAGCTTCCCTGTGCGCCCATGCTGTATAACCGCACACCATACCTGCCGTTGAAATGGGTGACTGAGCAACTCGGCAGCACGCTGGCGGTGAACGACCGTGCCACTGAAGTCAAAGTGCGCGCGCCGGGCACCGAGTGGGATATGAGGAGTCCTGTCCGCTCCCTGGCTTTCGAAGGTCGGCAGGAACCTGTGTCCGTCGCCTTCACTCACTATGATCGCGAGACCGCCGATATCCTCGCCCGCAATACCGCGCGGGAGGAGTTGAGACAGCAGGTGCGGGACTTCATCACCTGGCTGAAGGCCGAGGGTGTGATTTAGGCTGAAGGAGGTTGTCATGGAGATCAAACCGCTGAAACGTTATCGCGAACCGGGGTTCCCCACGCGGGACATCCTGGACGAGCATCCGGAATTGCTGCGCCGGCTGCCGAACCGTTGGGGACGCAGCGCGGTGATCGGCACGGCGCTGGTGGCCGCCTGCGGCATTGTGGCGGCGCGGTGGGGGACGGCGGCCGGGGCGGCGGGTGATCCGGTTGCGAAGGTGGCCCCCGTCTTCGTGCACAGCGAAGGGCATGGCGCTTTCGGGTGCCAGGTGGTCAACCCACCGATTTTTCTCTCCGAGGACGAAGCACGCAAAGTGATCCAGGAAGAGATGACCCGGCTGACACCGAAAGGCAATATGCTGAAACTCGAGTCGGATGTCCTGGTGCTGAAACCGTTCCTGCTGCCGGAGACGAGTACGATGGGCGAAAAGGACTTGAAGAACCGGGAAGATAAGTTGACGCTCGATGGCTGGGACGGGGAGCGCAAAATCGGATTTGAATACCTGTCGCAAAGCGACTACCGGGCCTGGGTGAAGAAAGATAAGGTCACGGTGGTATCGTCGGTGTCAAGGTATGACATGCTGACGACTGCCAGACGATTGCGCGAGAGCCTGGTTGCTGCCAAGCCGGAAGGCGCCTTCGCCGTGTTTTACGACCCGCTTGTTCGGCCTGCAGATACGCGAGACGCCAGGGAGCACCATAGTGATGCCCAGAACCAGAAGAATGCCGAAGCGCGCGCCCGCAAGGAGCTCCGCCAGCAGGTCCGCGACTTCGTGAAGTGGCTGCAGGCAGAAGGAATCATTTAATTTCACGCAAAGGCGCAAAGAACTTTTCTGTGCCTCCGCGCCTCTGTGGTTCAATAAAGGATAGATCATGCATTTGACCTTGCACCTGACCGCGCGCTGCAATATGCGCTGTAAATACTGCTACGCATCGCCGCACGAAGGCGGGGACATGACGCTGGATGTGGCGACGTCGGCGATCAAGCTGGCGCGGGAGCGCATCGAGCGCGACAATCCGGGGCAGAGCCTGGGGGTGATTTTCTTCGGCGGCGAGCCGCTGCTGATGCGCGATTTGATCCGGCAGACGGTGCGTCACTGCAAGAAACTGGAGGAAGAGACCGGCCAGCTTTTCCACTACAAGATCACCACCAACGGGCTGCTGCTGGACGAAAAATTCCTTACCGATCCCGACACCGGCGAGATCTTCGTGGCCATGAGCTTCGACGGCGTGCGGGAGGTGCACGATGCTCATCGGGTGGACTCCGCCGGCGCCGGCACTTTCCAACGGCTGGTAGAGAAGACCGCGCTGCTGCTGAAGCACAAACCCTACGCGCCGGTGATGATGGTGACCACCCCGCAGACGGTCAAATCCTTCGCCGAGTCCGTGCAATACGCCTATTCTCTCGGCTTTCACTACCTCATCACCTCGCTGAATTACGCTGCCAACTGGACCGAGCGCGATATGACGGAGCTGGGACGGCAATACCAGCGATTGGCGGACTGGTACTACCGCGAGACGGTGAAGGAGGAGAAGTTTTACTTTAGCCCCTTTGAGGTGAAGATCGCCTCGCACGTCTTCCCCGGGAGCTGCCGCAAGGAGCGTTGCGAGCTGGGCCAGCGGCAGATCTCGGTAGCGCCGGACGGCGGCCTCTTCCCCTGCGTGCAGTTTGTCGGCGACGACGCCTACCGCATCGGCGACGTGCTTCGCGGCATCGACGAAGAACGACGAAAAGAGCTATTCGACGTGAATGCGGAGGAGAAGGACACCTGCCGCACGTGCGCCGTCCGTGAGCGCTGCAACCATTACTGCGGCTGCCTCAACCGCCAGTCCACGGGCCGCATCGACCGCGTCTCCCCCGTCCTCTGCGCCCACGAGCGCACCGTCCTCCCCATCGCCGACCAACTCGCCGCCCGCCTGTTCAAAAGCCGCAATCCCATGTTCATCCAGAAGCACTACAACGACCTGTTCCCGCTCATCTCGCTGGTGGAGGATACGGTGGCAAGGAGGGGGAAAGGTGAGTAGTGATAAGTGATAAGTCCAGTTGTCGTGCACAGGACTTATCACTTATTACTACTCACTACTCTAAACGCCTGGGAACGGCCCTCGAAGCCGTTCCCCCAGGGCGGTCGTCATGGTCACAGCGACTTGTGCCGTTCAAGGACTATATTACCCCCATTCAGCAAGCGGCTTGGTGACGGTAATCAACACGACATCCTGCAGCTCCAGCCGCTCCACGTACACTTCGCCGAGGGCGGGGGTGACGGTGAGTGAATCGCCGGTGATGGCGGAATCGGCGCCGAGGATGAGGCTTTCGTGGACGATGACGGCGATGTCGTGCACCGGCACCACCTCGCCGGGGGCGTGCAGGTAGTTGTTCCGCGGCGGGGTGGGGTAGGCGTAAGCGCTGCCGGGGGCGTTGTGCAGGTGCACGGCCCACTGGCCGTCGGGCTGCACGCGGGCGTTCATAGTGACGCACATGGGCGCGCGCAGGGTAACGCGGGGCGGGCGCAGGCCGGTCAGCAAATCTTTCAACAGTCGCAGCATGTGCGGGGTGGGCACGCGCAGGTAATTGGTGAAGTAATCCACGCCCAGGTAGATGGCCGTGCCCTGCCCGACCCGGCGCAGCAGCATACCGGGCGAGCGGGGGAAGGGCGCGCCGCCGGTTTCCAGCCCGTCCCAGCTCCCCGGACCATGGTCGGCGGTGTTGGCGAGCACCTCGGCTTCCGCCGCGGGGGAAGGCAGCGTATGCGCGCCCTGGAAGGTGACATAGCGCTCCAGCAGCTCGCCTGCAGGGCGCTCCAGCGTCGGCAGCGTGTCTTCGCCAGGTCGCCGCGTGGCAATACCGAGCAGCTCATCCAGCACCGGGGTGGAATGAGGATAACCGAGCGCATCGAGGATGCCCGCCTCGTGGCAGGCGACCAGCACGCCGCCCGCCTCCACGTAGGCGGTCAATTGCTCAGCTTGTTTTTCACAGATGCACGCTGCATTGCCCAGCAGGATGACGGGATAACGGTCCAGCTCTCCGCGCTCGATATGGTCGTCGAAGATCACCGACGACTGCAGGTGCGCATGGCGGCAGAACTCGTTGGCGCCGTGGATGCCATCCCAGGCGTCCGGTGGGGTTGCGTAGAAATCCATTGTGCTCTGCGAGACGAGGATGGCGGCATATTCAATCGTCTCTCCGCCCAGGTACGGCATGCGCGGGGCGGCGGCCTCCTCCATCTCGCGCAGCGCGTAAGCCATCGTCTTTGCGTCCACGCCCACGCCGGTGCAGGCCACCCCGCCTGCCGACACGCAGCCCAGCGCCGCCTGCACCGCCGAAAGCGGCTCGGTGTCCGGCACCCAGGCGTTCCAGTGGTCGCACAGCGGCCACCAGCTTTCCGTGCCGCGCTGCAGCCCGTAGGCCAGGTTGATCTTCATCTGGATGTCCGCCTGCCCACTGAAGCCGTCCAGCTCCCCGCTCATCAGTGCGTCCCATCCCAATCGCCGCATGGGAATGCCGGTGTTCCAGCCGAGATAGCTGCCGGTGCGCCGTCGGTAGTTGTTGAAGCAGACGAGGGCCGCCGGATTGGCCTCGCGCACCGCGTCCACGCAGCGCTGCCACAGGTCCATCAGCACGTCGTAGCGCCAGTTGACCCACATGCGAAAGTCCGGGCTGTCGAAATCCATGCAAGTCGGCAATTCCCGTCCGGTCTCCCGCTTGAATCGTTCGCGGCAGAAGTCGCAGGTGCACCCCGCCTGGAATGCCGGGCTGGAGTGGTGGCTGCTGAAGGTGGAGCCGTCGAACCAGATGCCGTCGAACCCCACCTCGCGCACGATTTCGGCGGCAAAGCGCGGCAGCATCTCGCCGTAGGGGGAGTTGGGGCAGATGTATTCGCTGGTCGGATGCGGCGTAAATCCCGGCATTTCGAGGAATTGCATCCGCCACTCCGGGTAGGCGCGCAACACTGCGTCCGAGTGGTTCACCGTCAGCCAGCTCAGCACGGGCCGTCCGATGCCATGCAGCTTGTCGAGCAGGTAGCAGAACGCCTCGAAATTCGCCTCGGGGTGGCAATTCGGCACCACCCTCGACGGGTACAGCGGCACGCACGCCTGGCTCACCGCCGAATGCCAGCACCCCTCCACCCCGGAGGCCAGAATTCCCTCCACCAGCGTATCCACATACTCCCGCGTCGGCGGATGGTCGCCGCGGTTTTCCAGACGGGTGGCGCAATTCTCGTAGCGTTTCATGTATATCTTTTCGGAGTGCGGCGGCTTGACACCGCTTTCATATTGCGTAAGGTGAACGAATTAGCATCACGCCAGGTCTTTCCACCAGTTAACATTCACGGCGCTATAGGTCCAGCGTAATACTATCTCGTTCACCTTACGCAATATGAAAGCGGCGTCGAGCCACCGCACTCCAAATCAGGTCCAATACGAATATAGATCCGCCTGCTTCATCTTAACCCGCAGGCTGACGTCCTGCCCGATCAGCGCGGGCAGGTTGCTCTGCGGCCAGCGCACCACGGCATCGGTGTGATCGCCGGTGATGGGGAAGGAGGGTTGGCTGCAGGGCCACTCCGGAATTTCCTTCCCGTAGCGATCGCAGACCTGCACCGTCACCGCGCCGGGAGCATCCATATTCAGGTACAGCTCCGGCCCATCCACCACGAAGGGGGCGGTGAGCAATTCGCCTTCCTCCTCCGCGCGCAGCGAGACGAAGCCGTCGCGGCGCCAATACGCCATGCCGACGTTCAGCTCCCAGGAGCCGGCGACGGCGGCGCCATAGTAGAAGCGCACCTGGTCCTCATGGGTGAAGATGCCGCCGGCGGGGCAGATGGTCCCGGTGAGGGAATCCTCGTCCCACGCGCCGGGCGGGGCCGGCTCCAGCATGGGTTGGCGATCCGCCACCCGCGACCACCGGCGGCCGTCGCGGCTGGCGGCAAGCTGCAGCGGCAGATGGGAATCGGGGTTCGGCCGCGTATCCACTTCCATCAGGCCGAGATACCAACCTTCATACAGATCCACCGGCATGCTGTTGATCTGCAGTGGATAGGGGTCATCGGCATCGGCGGCCAGCACCAGCTCCGGCTCGCTCCAGTGCAGGAAATCCTCGCTCTCGATGCGTGCCACCCCGCGGCCAATATTGAACAGGCCGCCGTTCTCCAGCCGCGTCAGGTTGAACCGTCCGAAGCCTACGTAGCGCTTGAGCTGTGGATCGTAGAGCGCCGAGTTGCCGGTGTCGCTGTAGCAGCGGAAGGTCGGGCCTGCTTGCCGTTCCCAGCGGATACCATCCGGGCTGAAGGCGACTTCCATGCCCCAGTCGTTGTATGGTTCCTCTGCGATGACATTCCCCGCTTCGTCACGCACGCGGCAGACGCAGTCGTACCCCCAGTTCTCGTATTCCACCGTACCTTGTGGCAGTAGCTGGATCTGTTGATCCCAGTAGAGCATTTTAAAACGCCGGGTCGGGTTGAGGTCATGGGGATCGCAGAACGGACCACCCTCGAAGCTCTGCCCCCGGTTGAACTCCAGCAGGTTGGTATCCGCGATGTCGTTGAAGCTCAGCTGGCCGAGGTTGGGCCGCTCCCAGTAGATGCCGTCTTCACTCTCCGCGTAGGCCGGCAGCGTGGCGTGCGCCGGCAACGGGCAGCCGTTGACGGCAATGCGCGCGGCCGCATCGTCACTCGCCTGCGCGATGTAATACATCCGGTAACGCCGGCGCTCGGGGTCAAACAGGATGCATTTCCCGTAGGTCTGCATACGCGCGGCTTCCCAGGGGAACCGGCGGGTCATCACCGGGTTGCCCGGGTAGCGTTTCGCCGGATGCGCATGGCGGGTCAAGCCCGCCATGCGCTGAATATTCCAATCATCGAGGAACAATTGCCGGTGCATGGTAGCCTTCTTTCGGAGTGCGGCGGCTCGACAGTAGGATTTGCCTGCTTCATTCTACTTCCGTGATGATAAACCTGCCGGCAGGACCGGGCGCCCGCACCGTGGAATTATACCTGTTGAGGAGTTAATCGTGAAAATCGTAGTCCTTGACGGTTATACCTTAAATCCCGGCGATCTGTCGTGGGACGGGCTGCGGGCGCTGGGCGCGTGCGACATTTACGACCGGACGCCGCCAGAGCAGGTGGTGGAGCGCGCCCGCGGGGCGGAGGTGGTACTGACGAACAAGGTGATCGTGGGCCGCGCCGAGATGGCGGAGCTGCCTGACCTGCGCTATATCGGCGTGCTGGCCACCGGCTACAACATCGTGGACATCGGCGCCGCGCGCGAGCGGGGCATTCCGGTGACGAACGTGCCCGAATACGGCACGCGCTCGGTGGCGCAGATGACCTTCGCCCTGCTGCTCGAGCTGGCGCAGCATGTCGGCCACCACGCGTGGACGGTGCGCGAGGGGCGCTGGACAAAAAGCCCGGATTTCTGCTACTGGGATTACCCGCTGGTCGAGCTGGCAGGCAAGACCATGGGCATCATTGGCATCGGGCGCATCGGCCGCGCGGCGGCAGAGCTGGCGCGGGCCTTCGGCATGACGGTGCTGGCCCATGACGTGCAGACGCCAGCGAGCCTGCCGGACGGCGCGCGCATGGCCGACCTGGAGACGCTGCTCCGCGAGAGCGACGTGGTCAGCCTGCACTGCCCCCTCACCGCGGAGAACAAGGGATTGATGAACCGGGAGCGCCTGGCGCTGATGAAGCCCACCGCCTTCCTCATCAACACCAGCCGCGGCCCGCTGGTGGTGGCGCGAGACCTGGCCGACGCATTGAACAGCGACCGTCTGGCCGGCGCCGGGGTGGATGTGCTGCCGGTCGAGCCCCCGCCCGCGGATAACCCGCTGCTCACCGCAAAAAATTGCCTGGTCACCCCGCATATCGCCTGGGCCACCGGCGCCGCCCGCGCCCGGCTGATGGAGACCGTGGTGGACAACCTCCGCGCCTTCCTGACCGGCCAGCCGCGAAACGTGGTGAACACATGAAGAAGGGAAGGCTGGAAGAGTGGAAGGATGGAAGACTACCGATTAATCGGCCACTCTTCCAGCCTTCCACTCTTCCAGCCTTCCAATTTTCGCCACCCGGCGGGTCTGCCACCTCCCGCATCTCCTCTACCCCCTGGGCGCGATAGCAGCAGATTCTCTTCATCAGGTGGTCAATTTCAGTTATTCCCCGCAGATCAGCGGGTCTAACGGTTTCAGGTTAAAATTTTATCAAATCGGTGAACAATTCGTTATGCCGCAAAGCGCAACTGTTCGCTGAACTCGGCCACCAGCGGCGGGCGCAACTGCTCGAGCGAGGCGCGCATCTCCTCTTCGACGCGGCGGCTCTGTTCCAGCAGGCGCACGAACCCCTCTTCGCCCAGCTCGTGGGCCAGCGCCGCCAGCTCGGCATAGCTGGTCACCTCCAGGGTGCTCATTTTCTCCGCTTCCAGCGCATCATTGATTTCAATCAGCGCCTGTGGGGGATTCAGCTCCAGGAACTGCCGGTGCAGGCGCCGCATCGCCTGGGTGATCGGGAATTCTAGCGGGCCGATCACCCCGCCCAGCTCGTCCACGATCTGCTCCAGGCTGCTGATCTGCTGCCGCTTCGGTTCATTGTGACGCTCGAAATAGCGCTTCAGCTCCGGCGCCCAGCATTCCTGTGCCATCAGGCTGTTGAGCTGCCAGACCTCCCGCTCCATCACGAGCAGTTCGGAGCACCGCCGATGAAAGTAATCTCGCAGGTCCATCGCCATTCACACACCTCCGGGCGCAGATTCACCGCGTGCCGGGATGCCAGTCTGTCCCGTTCACGGCATAATTGTGCCCAGTGTAAGCTATCCACCGCCCCCATGACGGACGGAAACGGCACAAAATCCCCATTCCGTGTGCGAAAGATGCGCCATGCCGCGACAGACAGCCATTGGTAGTCTGGGGAGCGGGGTATTGGTCAGCGGGTAAGAAGGGGTGAATAGCAAAGATAGCGAATCGACATCGCGGAGGCGCCCCTATGAACATAACCGATTCCCTTCTCGGCGAATCCTTCCCGGTGGCGGCGCCGGACGGCGGCGACTACACCGGCTTCGCCTTCCCCGGCAGCGTGGTGGTGCTGCCGAGCGGAAAATTGCTGGCGGTGTTCACGGGTATCCGCGGGCGAGGGCCGCACCGGGGGGTGGGGTGTTATTCGGCGGATGGCGGAAAAAGCTGGTCGGCGCCGGTGGTGCTCTTTGGTGGGGAGGCGCCGGGAAGCGACGCGGGGGAGAGCTACGCGGACCCGAATATCGTGATTGTGAACGAGCGGCGGGTGCTGGCGTTCTGCGTGTCCCTGCAGTATGACGAAGAGGTGTGGGACCTCAGCCACACGCGCTGCTGGCGGCGGATCAGTGAGGACGGCGGGGAAACCTTCGGGCCGATCGAGGAACTGCCGCGGCATAAGCAATACATCGTGGGCACCACCCATCCGGGCCTGCGCCTGCGGAACGGCACGCTCATTATGGGCTATAGCTGGGACCAACCGGCGGAGGCGGGGCGCCCGGCGGACGGCGAAGGCACGATGGACCTGGTGGCCGGCGTGCTCATCTCGCGCGATGAGGGGATGAGCTGGCAGCCCGGCGCCGATTGTTACGCCGATACTTCCCGCGCCGAAAATGCGCTGGAGCACGCGACGAACGGATTGGACGAACCGGCGGTAGTCGAATTACCGAGCGGTGACCTGTTTATGCTGGCGCGCACGGGCACGAACCACCTGTGGCAGAGCTTCAGCCACGACGGCGGCCTGACCTGGGAAGCGCCGGAACCTTCACCGCTGACCAGCCACAACTGCCCCGCCGCGCTGCTGCGGCTGCCGGACAGTGCGGTGCTGGCGGTCTACAACAACCACCCCACCCACCGGCATAACCTTTCGGTGGCCATTTCAACGGACGGCTGCCGTACCTGGAGCGCCCCGCGCAAAATCGCTCCCATCGGCGGGTCAGAGGAGACGGACGCGGCCTATCCCGCCGTCTGCCGGCTTGCGGACGGCATGCTGCTGGCGGTGTTCTACCAGATCGACCGGCAGGTATCGGAGCCGCAGTTACACATTAATGCCGTGCGCTTTACGCGGGAAGCGGTATAATCCTGGGAGCGCCAGCAACTTGCCCCGATAAGTCGGAGTCTTTTGCCGGCACGTATTTTTCGAACACCGGCTCTCGATAGGCATGATTATGCAAAAACAGGCGTTATAATCATGCCGGCAAGAAGCTCGCTTCGTACCTGCAGTGAGCGTGATGCCGGCGCTCCCAGGGAGGTGTCATGATTAATGTGGCCCTGATCGGCGCGGGCGGGCATAGTTTAAGCTGCCATGCCCCGGCGCTGCAGTTGTATGCCGAGCAGCACCCGGATGAGGTGCGGCTGTCGGCTGTCTGTGACCTGGACGAGGGGAAGGCGCGGGAGGCGGCGGAGGCGTTCGGCTTCACGCGCTGTTACGCGTCGATCGACCGGCTGTTCGACGCCGCGCCGCCCGACGCGGTGGTGTCCGTCACGCCGATCCCCGCCACGCTGGCGGTCACGCGGCAGTTGCTGCGGCGCGAGGTGCCGCTGCTCATCGAGAAGCCGCTGGGACGGGACCTGGAGGAGGCGCGGGAGATCGCGGACATGGTGGGTGGCGCGCCGGTGATGGTGTCGATGAACCGGCGCTTTGATCCGGGACTGAACCGCGCGCTGTTGTGGGCGCGCGAGCAAGGTCCGATCCGCTACGCGCGCGGCGCGCAGCTCCGCCCGGGACGGGACGAGCCGGATTTTGTGTGGGGCACCGGCATCCACCTCATCGACGCGCTGAATTACCTGGTTGGACCGCTGCGCCTCATCCAGGCCACCGCCATGCCGGCGGCGCCGGGCGGGTGCTGGCGGGCGGCCACGCTGGAAGGGCCGGACAGTGAAATCGTCAGCCTGGAGATGCTGCCCACCGCCGGGCGCATCGAGGAACGCTTCCGCCTGGCCGGCGACGAATACTGTGTGGACGCCTGGACCCACTTCGCCCACCCCTGGCGCGTGGAGGCCTACCAGAATTTCGAATACGTGCTGCAGGAGCAAGCCGCCCCGGACATCCCTGCTTGCGTTGGCAATGGCACCTACGGCGAAACGGAAGCCTTCCTCTCCGCGGTGATCGATGGTCGCCCCCTGCCCGGCCCCAGCGTGCAGGACGCTCTGCACTCCTCCATGCTGGCCGCGGAGCTGCAGGCGATGTCGGCTTGACCTGGGAGCGCTGGCATCCTGCCGGCTGATTACGAGCTTGTTTTCGATTTTAGTGCTTTTCGAGAGCCGGTTCTCGACAGGCACTATCATTCACAAACGGACACGTGATCAGCCGGCAAGAGATGCCGGCGCTCCCAGGGGGGTCAACTTCCTGTTGAACAGTAGTGCCGCACCCCGATTTTCCACACCTGAAAGGCAATCAGCAGGAAGGCGACGCCGATGAGCGGGGAGAGGCACTGGAAGAGCAGGCGCGTGCCGAGGGGGTCGGGGCGACCGAGGATGGCGAGGGCGGGGAAGTAGGTGACGGTGGCCAGCGGGATGACGTAGGTCATCAGCCGCCGGAACCAGCCGCGGTAGATGGTCATCGGGTACTGCGAGGCATAGACGCCGCCGTAGGTGAAGGCGTTGAACATCTCCAGCGATTCCACCGTCCAGAAGGCGGTGGTCGCCTGTAATACGATGAGCCCGAAGAAGAAGCACGCCCCGCCGAGGGTGGCGGCGACGAGCAGGCCGATCTGCAAGAAGGACCAGCTCATCTGCAATTGGTGCATCGCCCAGATCAACACAACGATCCCCTGCGAGAAGCGGCCGATGCGGCGCATGGTCAGCTCCTGCCCGGCCAGTTGCAACACGGTGCTGCGCGGGCGGAGGAGCAGGCGGTCGAAATCGCCGGTCCGCACCATGCGCCCAAAGGCATCAAAGCCGCGCGACATAGCGTCGGTGAGGGAGAAGGCGACGTTCACCATGCCATACATCAGCGCCACCTCCGGCAGCGTCCACCCGTGCAGGGTGCCGAAGCGGTGGAACAGCGCCCAGATGGAGAGGAATTCGATCCCCGTCGCCGCCAGGGTTCCGAGCGTCTGCGTGAGAAACGACGCACGGTACTGCATCTGGCCGCGGATGGAGATGGCAAGGTAGCGGTAGTAGAGTCTGAAAGAGTTCATAGTTTGAAGTTCGGAGTTATCCGCCTTGCACGACAAGCTTTCTACAACCTCGAGCCAGCAGGAGGCGACCGAAAAAGACCAGGACGACGATCCAGACGAACTGCCTGGCGAGGATGCCGATCACCGCTTCCGGGGGGAGCAGGCCGGTATACAGGCGGAAGGGGGCGTCATACACCGCGCTGAAAGGCAATGCTCGCAATACGGGTTGCGCCCAATCCGGGAAGAGCGGCAGCGGCAGCACGATGCCTGAGCAGAACATGGCAACGGTGCCGATCAGATAAATCATGCCTTCACCAGTCAGCGTCCACATCATGCTGATAACCATGATCATATTGAGCGCGCAGGTAAGCAGCAGCGCGCCGAGCAGCGCCAGGGCGAAGGCGGCGCCGGCGGCGAGTGACTCCGGCGGGCGCATGCCGAAACAGAGCATGGCGATGATCACCATCGGCACGGAGCGCAACAGGGTAGGAGCCGTGCGCTGCGCCAGCGTGCGGGCGTACCAGTAGCCGTATAGGTCAAGCGGCCGGAGCAGTTCGTAGGCGACATTGCCGCCGCGAATGAGGGTCGCAATGTCGCCGTCAATGCCCCAGGGCAGCAACTGGAACAACGCCTGTCCCAGCCAGATGTAAGTGATCATCTGCGGGAGGCTCATCGGCGACGGCGCCTTCGAGGAGCTGATGAAGGCGCTGTAAATCATAATCATCACCAGGCCGAAGAAAGTCTGGCAGAATAATCCGGCCACCGCCGCCGCGCGGTACTGCAGCAGCGTGAGGAAGCGAGCACGCATGGTAGACCAGTAGCCTTTCATGCGCGCATCTCCGGTATCGTTCGTACTCGTTCTCGTTCCTCGTTCTCGTTCTCGATTGACTTTCGAGAAAGAGAACGAGGAACGAGAATGAGTACGAATGGATGATGAGAGGCTGCGCTCATACCTTCACCTCCTGATACAGCCGCGCGATGATCTCCTCAATGGGCGGGTTCTCCACGAACAAGTCGCGCACCGGGTAGCGGGCGGTAAGGCGACTGATGAGGGTGGCCGCCGGCACGCGCTCGGGGTCGAACGCCAGCGTCACGCGGCTACCCTCGCGGTTTTCGACAGTCGCGTCGGGATCGGCGATCTCGCCTTCCTCTTCCAGATCGATCACCAGCCGGCGTTGGGAGCCCACCGCCCGCCGCAGGTCGGCCAGCGTGCCGTCGGAGAAGATGCTGCCCTCGTTGATGACGATCACACGCGAGCAGAGCGCCTCGATGTCGTCCATGTCGTGGGTGGTAAGGATCACGGTGGTGCCGCGCTCGCGATTCAGGCGCTTGATGAAGTCGCGCACTGCCAGCTTGGAGACGGCGTCCAGCCCGATGGTCGGCTCGTCCAGGAAGAGGATGGGCGGGGCGTGCAGCAGCGCGGCGGCCAGGTCGCAGCGCATGCGCTGGCCCAGGCTCAACTGCCGGACCGGCGTATCCAGCAGCGGCGCCAGGTCGAGCAGCGAAATCAGCTCTTCCTTGTTGGCGGCGTAGTGGGCCTCGGGCACACGGTAAATGTCCCGCAGCAGCTCGAAGGATTCGATCACCGGCAGGTCCCACCAGAGCTGGGTGCGCTGGCCGAACACCACGCCGATGCGCGCCACGTGCTGCGTGCGCTGCTTCCACGGCACGCGGCCCATGATCTCGCAGCGCCCGCCCTCCGGCACCAGGATGCCGCCCAGCACCTTCACCGTGGTGGACTTGCCCGCGCCGTTCGGCCCGATGTAGCCGACCAGCTCGCCCGCCTCCAGTGTGAAGGAGATGCCATCCAGCGCGCGCACCTCCCGCGTCCGCCGGTGCACCAGCCCGCGTAGCGCCCCCCACGCGCCCGCCTGGCGCTCGGAGACGCGGAAAGTCTTCACCAGGTTGTCGACGAAAATCTGAGGCATGATGACCCTACCAAATGGCAATGCACAGGGACGAACGGGACGGATGGTTGGTGAAAGGAGCAATCAATAATACTGGATATTGCTGCCGGCGTCAACGCAGAGCACTGATGTTTATGCTGGCGAATGCATGGATGGGAAGACTGGGAGGAATAGGAAAAATGGGAGTTATGGAATCATTCGTCCTGTTCCTTCCATTCTTCTCATTGCATTCCTCCACCGCCTACGCCGCCAACTCCCCCCTGCCCGCCGCCGGGTGATACCAATACTTCTCGATCAGCGCCTTCGTATTCAGCACACCCAGATACTGGTCATTGGTGCCGTCGTAGAGGATGGAGATGACGCCGTCGTAGCCGTGCTCGGTGAGGGTGGCGAAGGCGCGCTTGTAGTCGATGTTGATCTCCTCGCCATCCAGGTCGAAGGCAGCGGTGCGGGCGTGAACGCATTTCGCCAGCGGCGCGAGTGCCTGCAGGTAGGCGTCACGGCGGTCGGCGGGCAGGCTGCCCAGGTCCACGCAGGCGCCGAAGAGCGGGGTGGGGACGCCGGCGATGATGGCCGCCATGCGCTCGGGCGGCGTCTGCGCGCGGGCATGATTCTCCACCGTCATGATAATGCCGGGCGCCTCCAGGTCGGGCACCGCGCCGCGAAAGGCCTCCAGCGCCCGCACCTCGCCCGACGGGGGGGTATCGGCCATACCCAGGAACACGCGTACCAGCGGTACATTGAGCGGCCTGGCCACCTCGTAGAGCATCTGCCGAAAATGCTGTACCTGCTGAAACATTTCGTCGGGATCGGGCGAGGTAAAGTCGCTATTGATCGATTGTGCGACTACCGTCACTTTCGCATGGTCGCAGGCGCGTCGCAGCTCGGTCAGGTAATCCGGCTCATGCGACGGGAGCTGTCTCTCGTCGATCTCGACGGCAAAAATCCCCTGGCTGCCACACCACGCGGGGAAGTGGACGAGCGAAAGCCGCGCCGGAATCTCCCGGCTGAAGCTGGCTGAGCTGCACGCGATCTGCATGGAACTGTCCTCCACACCGGCGTATACCCGCGGTGGGGTGGGGGATGGCAGCGGAAATGTATACGGGCTCACACTTCCTGCCAGTGTGTTAGATCCTGTAGCCGCACCCCTTTACGGGTGCGCCGCCCTTGCAAGCCGGTATTGGACGATAAGCTTTCCCGGCATGATGAATCGTCCGGTACCGGCTTTACAAGAGCGGCGCACCCGTAAAGGGATGCGGCTACAGGATCTAATGTACGATCAGACTTCAACTAAACTTCATTAAAAATGCTTCTCAGATCATTGCCGGGTGAAAGTCCTGATGGTTTCACACCTCCACCAGCGGCGGTATCAACTGTGACCACAACTGATATGCCCGGCTTCCCCCGCGCAGCGTGCGCATCGGGTAGCAGCCGGTGGCGTCGTAGAGGCGGATGACGGCGTGGGCGAGCAGGTCGCCCTGGTAGGAATAGTCCGGGTAGGTGGGGTTTTCCGCGGTCAGATCCTTCGGCACGGCGAGGATCGTCTCGCGTACTTTCGCATTCGGCATGGGGTAGATAATCGCCGACGGGCCGCCGGCGTTGCAGTGAATCCAGAACGCATCCAGGTTGGTGGCCGGGCAGTGGCGCTCAGCGTTGCGGAGGTCATCGATGTTGCCGCTGGCCTGTCCACCCGCCGCGGGATGCAGGCACAGGCGCGCGCCGCCCATCACGCCGGTGGTCCACACATCGCGGTAATGCCCGTCGTGGCACACGCCCAGCGCGATCTCCACGCCGTCCACGCGCTGGAAGTTGTACTCGCGCCCGCGCCACAGGCCTTCCTCGCAGGAATGTACCTTCGCCATCGCCGGGCCGAGGGTGCCGTCGGGCCGCACGAAGCGGTGGCGATTCACCTTCACCACGTCGGCGGTGGCTGCCTCGATCTGCGTGCCCGGCACCCACTCCGGGTAGCCGATGAGGGTATACGGCGCGTTATGGATCTGCGCCACCTGGCGTAGAAACCACTCCAGCGCCTCCTGCACGGATTGCGGGTTCTCGAAATCGGGCGCGCCCATGCGCAGGCCGGTCAGCGAGGTTTCCGGCGTCACCAGGATGCGCACGCCCGCCTCCGCCGCCTGCCGCACGCCTTCGATCAGTCCGCGAGCGTGGTCCATATTCGCCGGTTTATTGCCCTGGTGCTGCTGCCAGACGCCCACGTGCGTGTATTCGGGCCGGGGTCGCGGCCCGCCGCTGAGCGACCACGACGCCAGCGACGCCTCGCCCGGTCCCTTGAAGCCGAAGGTGGCCAGGCTCTCCGGCAGGTAATCGATCTCCCTCACCTGCGCCGCCGGCCGATCATCCAGCAGCACCGTCACCGCGCAACCTTCGTAAGGCAGGCCAGGCAGATCGTCCTTTTCGCGCAGCAGCTTCAAGCTGTGAAATGTCGTGGTGACCGTCGCCTGCAACCGCGGCTGCGGCTTGTGAAACTCGTGGGTGTAGATCGCCAGCGCGCCGGTCTGCAGATCGACCTCCAGGCGGATATACTCGAATCCCGCCAGCAGCCCGCAGAAAAACCGCCCCGCTCGCGCCGCGCCGGGCACGAAGTGGAATTCCATCACATCACCCGGCAGCGCGCAGGGTCGCAGGAAGATGTCGGCATTCCCCTCACCGGCGTTGCGCAGTCGCGCGCACCCGGGCGTCATGTCGAACGACCAGTGCTCATTCGGCAGCACCTCCCAGCAATCGTCCAGCGGAGCGGAGAAATCGACGAAACGGTGGTAAGCGGTGGTGGTAGTCATATAAAACTCCTGGGAGCCCCTGGGACCGCCGGCATCTTTTGCCGGCTGATCACGCGTCCGTTATCGGATTATAGTGATTTTCGATAGCCGGTACTCGACAGCGCTATAATCCGAGAACGGGCGCGTAATCAGCCGGCAAAAGCTCGCTTCGTACCTGCAGCGAGCGTGATGCCGGCGCTCCCAGGGATTATTTATCGACAAACATCCCACCCGCCCAGCCGCGCTCCGCCGATGTGCCGTTTTCCATGCCCTTCGGATATGTGTCATTACCACCTTCGTCGAGGAGGAAGGTGAAGTTGCGGGCGCGGCGGTCCTGGTGGTAGGGTGAAGCCGCCTCCGCCACTCCGACATTGCCGGTATAGGTGTCATCGCCGCCGCCGTCGAACAGCACCGCCAGTCCGCCATTACACGCCTGGCAGACGGTACCCGCTTGATAACGGTCGTTCCCCGCCAGGTCGACCAGCGCGGTGATGCCGATGTCCCAGTTGAACGCTACGCAGCCGAGGTCGCCCATATAGGTGTCATTCCCCGCATCGTCGAAGAGGTAGCCGGCGGCGTAGTGGCAACCGAAACCGTTGCCATAGCGCATGAAGCGTGCCTCCTTGCGCTCACCGCCGTCCCAGGCGGTGCGGGTGGAGCCGACGCGCTGGTCGTTGCCGCCGAAGTCGCGCGCGAAGCCGAGGGCGAACCAGTAGCCCGCGCCGTGCGAGAAGTAATCCGCCTCATAAAGATCGTCGCCGCCGCCGTCCAGCAGCACGCCGATGCCGCCGTTGGCGGAGCCGCGCGGTCCTACGCCGGCACCCTGCGACCAGCCATTGTAGCCGGGCGAGTCGTCGTAGCCGTCCGGATATTTACCCCCGGCGTAGTAGTGGTCATCCCCGGCGAAGTCGTCGAGCAGGCCGAAGCCCAGCGGGCCGCCTACGCCCTGGCCGAGCAGCGCGGCGCGGTAATCGTCGTTCCCCACGCGGTCGAGCAGCACCGCGACACCGCCCACCGCCGAACCCTGCACGCGCGTATCGGCCTTGTAGGTGTCGTTGCCGGCCAGATCCACCAGCATCCCGGCGCCGGCAAGGCAAGCGCCCTGCGCCACGTTGCCTGCGATATACGTATCGTCGCCCGCGGCATCCACCAGCAGCGACGCGCCGAGGATGGCCCCGCCCTGGATGCCGGGCAAGCTCCCCTTATACGTGTCATTCCCGCCCAGGTCGATGATGGCCAGCACCGGGCGCGCAGCGGAGACGGTGCCCTCGATATAGGTGTCATCGCCGCCCACATCGATCACCGCGCACACGTCCGGCATCTCATCCAGGCGATACTCGTTTTCTCCAGGCCCGCCGATGAGGATATTGCCCTTCGATGTTTTGATAAGAACGGTGTCTTTCCCGTGGAGTTCGCGGCCCGCGGCCTGCGCCAGTTGCGTTAAGAATTCCGGCTTGCTTAGCGAGGCAATCGCGTATGCGGCCTGCATCAGCGAAATGCGGTCCATCTTCTCCAAAAGATCGCAGACGCGGTGCCCTTCCTTCTGATCGGCAAAGAATGGCGCCTCCGCGCCGGGGCCGGTCGATTGTGGATAGAGCTGATTTTCCAATTCTTTTTGTTCGGCGTATGTCAGCGGGGCTAGCGCCTTGTCAAAGTAGAAACGGGTGAGACTCAGTTCCGCTGCCAATACGATCAACGCTTCGGAGTCTTTATATTGTAACGGCCTGGCGGGCGGCAGCCCACCCTGGAGGATCTGCGCGTCAAGCTTATTAGCCGCTATATCCACGATGCGGGAAAGCCCGTCCGGCTTGCCGGCGTTCTCGTGCAGCGTGCGCGTGAATTCGTCCGCCATGCCGATCGACTCGAGCGGGTGGCGCATCATCCAGTCGTACCAGGACAGCCGGCAGTTGCCCGTCTTATCGCTGAAGGTTTTCGACCCCGCGCTGTTATTCAGCCGATCGGCGAAGTAAGTCATCATGTCGAGGAACTGCACGTCGAGCTGCCGCTTCTGCAGCTCGGCGTTAAATGCCTCCTCCAGATGCTTCACCGGCAGGCTGACCTGGCAGTGTGCCAGCAGGGGCAATAGCAGCAATAACGAAAGCAGGATCAACCGCTTCATATCGCGCTCCTTTATCTGTTCCGTTCTCGAGCGGCAGTTGTTCGCACATAGGCAAACCGGTACGTAGTCAGCCACGCAGCCGTAGCGAAGTGGCGTCGTTTCCAGGAGAGCTTGCCTGTCAACGGACGCCACTTCGCTCCGCTGCGTGGCTGACTACGAACAACTCTCGCTCGAAAGGCATTCTTATTTTACACCGGCAACTGTCCGTTGATCCAAGATGGCTCCTTCGCCATTCGGGGTGATGGTATTGCCGTCCATCTGGAAATTGGTCAACTCCGGTCCGAGGAGGATGCCGGGCTTGTCGGGGCGGCGGGTGATGGTGTTGCGAGACAGGCGCACGCCGTCGGCGCCGCCCTGTACCCATACCTCCGCCTCGTTCTCCGAGTTGTCGTCCAGGCAGTTGCCGCCGATGGCGCAGTCCTCGAAGATGGTGCGGTGCGCGGCGTTGATGCGGCTGTCGTCGCGGAAGTGCATGCCGCAGCCGCCGTTGCCGCGGATGGTCAGAAAGCGGTTCAGGCTGTCGGTGTCGCGCGCGCCGGTGGAGACGCCGTGCTGGCCGTTGTGCTCAAAGGTACAATATTCCAACAAGGAATGCTGCACGCGCAGGCAGTAGAACAGCCCGCAGGCGGCGTTGCGCCGCGCTGCGCAGTGGTGGATATGGAAGCCGGTGCTGCCGCTGCCGGGGTGGTAGCCGGTGCCCATGCAGTCCTCCACCACGCAGTGGGCGATCTCCGGATCCTCGCAGGTCTGGAAGCTGATGCCTTCGGTGTTGGTGTCGTGGATGTGCAGGTTCAACACCTTCAGCCGCTTACAGCGCAGCGCGAAGACGCCGCCACCGCGGCAGCCGTTGAGCATGACCGGGTTCTCTGCCTTGTTGCCATCGATAGTCAAATGTTCGATGGTTGCGTCATCCGCGTCATAGGCGCTAACCGGCGGGAAGAGGGTGTGGACCACGGCGTGGGTGCGCTCAAGGTAATCGTGGGGGTGGGGGCGGTTGACATACCACATGTCGCCCTCGCGGCGGACGAGGGTGGCCACTGTAGTGTAGAAGCCGCCAGAATTATCGTCGCCCATCCAGATGCCGTCGCCGATGTTGAAGGCGTCCGGGTTGTCCACCGAGATATCGTAATGCCCGTAGCCGAGGAAGTTGTTGACCTTCGCCGACTTCATGGCGTTTTTGCGTAATATTGTCTTCTCGTCCTGCCCGACCACGCGCACGTTGCCGCGCAGGTGCACGGAATCCGCCAGGTGGAAGACGCCCGCCGACAACTCCACCTCGCCGCCGCCCAGCAGATGCGCGCGGTCGATGGCGCACTGTATCTGTGTATTGGTAAAGCCCGAAATATCGGATGTGGTATTGCCAACGGTGATGCGGTAGCGCTGCATGTTCATTCTCCCTTTCGGACAGTTATTCAGGTTCGGAGGGTGGGAATCCTTCTCGTGGGGGGAAGAATTGAAGCACAGAGACATGGAGGCACAAAAAGATTTGAAAAGAATAATGGGGTGGGGGAGGTGGCATAGTGAGGTTATCGGATCAATTGCCGGCGTCGGTTGAAGCACTGGACGCGCGGTATCCGTATGAAGTGGGGCACCGGCGGCAGGTGACGCGGCTGGCGCTGCGGTTATTCGATGAATTGCACCATGAGCACGGATATGGTGAGAACGAGCGTTTATTGCTGCATTGTGCCGGGCGGTTGCATGACATCGGCGTGACGGTGGATGCGGAGAAGCATCACAAAGCGGCCCAGCGCATGATCCTGGAGGACGATTTACCGCCATTCACCGAGCGGGAGCAGACGATGATCGCGCTAATCGCGCGGTATCACCGCAAGGCACTCCCATCGCCGAAGCACGAAGTCTATGCCGGCCTGCCGCCGGAGGATCAGCAGCGGGTGCGCCGGCTGGCAGCGTTGCTGCGTGTCGCCGATGGGCTGGACCGCACGCACACCGACGCCGTCCGCGACCTGCGCTGTACCGTCACCCCGGAGGAGATTCGCCTTACCATCCTCGCCGGTGGTCCGGCGGAGACGGAACGGGCGCTCGCTATTGAGAAAGGCGACCTGTTGGAAGACGTATTTGAGAAACGGCTGGTGGTGGACATCGAGCGGTCATAGGGTAGGGGAAGCGGCGCGCGTTCCCCTACCCTATGGACGTTTGGAAGATTGGAAGGTTGGAGATATGGACGGGTGGAAGGATGATTTCCTCACCAACAACGCATCCACACTTCCATCCTTCCAATCTTCCAACCCCAAAAACGCGCGAGGCCCCATCATCCGCAGAGCCTCGCGTATTCAGGAGGTGTCAATAATGGTCCCAGTGCGTATATTCCCTCATTTTGACCGCTGTACCCCTGTCCCCACCGCTTTCTCAACATCATTTCCGCCTGGTGCCCGATCCAGGCTATTCGTCCCCCACCCTTTGCCCTTGCCGACCGGCCAAACGCCTTGCCAGCCGGCGATTGAATGTAACCTTTGGGCAAAAGGTTACATTCGCTTCAATTGCTCGTTTACGCACATAACGCCCGTGCGTAAGTAAAAAGTAAGCCCCGGCTCGTAGTAGCGCCGTGCAGGCGCGTGCCTGTTCACGAAACTAAAGCCCGTGACCATGCTCAGGAGAAAAGTTTACTTCTGAGTTTGGTTACGAGCTTTAGACTCGTCAACGGGCACGCGCCTGCACGGCGCTACTACGAGCCGAGGTTTTCGCGTTGATTGCGCACGGGCGTTAAGTGCGTGAATGGCACGCGCCTACTCATGGCGCAACGACGAGCCCTGGCTCACCACTCACTTATTACCCTCCCCACCCTCCAATAAAAATATTTTTTCCAAACTTATGTATGTTTTCTATAGACTGAGGAATAAAGCGTTTGTATAGTCATATAACCATATATCGAGGAGGCAATGTTATGCGCGGGTGTCGGCCATTAAACGATGATGAAGTCTACGATGTGTCCCGAAGTTTCTGGGGCGAGCATGCGCGGCGGGACAAGGCGCTGTTTCTGCTGGGTGTGAAGAGCGGGTTTCGCATCTCCGAGCTGCTCTCACTGCGGCTGCGCGATGTGCTGCAGGCCGGGCGGCTGGTGGAGCGCGTATCGGTGGCGCGGCGGAATATGAAAAAGAAGCTCGAAGGTCGCACGGTGCTGCTGCACCCTGAGGCGCGGGCGGCGCTGGCGGCGTGGCTGGAGGAGTTGGGACAATACGCTGAGCTGATCGGCGACACCTTCGTCTTCCAATCGCGCAAAGGCGGCAACCGGCCCATCAGCCGTGTGCAGGCCTACCGCATCCTGCACGAGGCGTGTGACGCCTGCGAGCTGACCGGCAAGCTGGGCACGCACAGCATGCGCAAAACCTTCGCCAACAAGGTCTACGACGCGCTGGACAACGACCTGGTGAAAACCCAGCGCGCCCTCGGCCACCGCAACGTTAACTCCACCGTTCAGTACCTGAGCTTCCGCGAGGAGGAGATCGAC
>Ga0172368_10002283_pt1 | contig 24665 bp, 16 predicted proteins | sample Lak11m_FD_114540 | JGI IMG/M metagenome (GOLD analysis project Ga0172368, IMG submission 114540) | Freshwater microbial communities from Kabuno Bay, South-Kivu, Congo - kab_022012_11m | ecosystem: Environmental > Aquatic > Freshwater > Lake | place: Democratic Republic of the Congo: South-Kivu...
ACGACGATGCCCGACCCGCCGTTGCCGCCCGAGCCGCCGTTGCTGCTGTCGGTGGAGCCCGCGCCGCCGCCGCCGCCCGTGTTGGCCGTGCCGCCCGTGCCGCTGTTCTTGCCGCCCGGCGCTCCGCCGTTGCCGCCGCCGCCCGAGCCCCCGTATCCCAGTCCGTTGGCCGGGTTGTGCGAACCGCCGCCGCCGCCGCCGCCGTAGGTGACGTTCGAACCCGCGGTGTTGCAGACCATGCCCGGCCCGCCGTCGCCGATCTCGCCGCCCGAGGTGCCGTTCACGCCCACCCCGCCCGCGCCGCCGCCTCCTCCGCCCGCGTACGGGTTGCTGTAGCCCGAGCCGCCGTTGTTGCCCTGGCCGCTCGTGCCGGCTCCGCCGCCCATGCTGTACTTGCCCCCGCCGCCCGAGCCGCCGTCGAAGCCCGCGTTGTGGTCGTCCGACCCGCCGCCGCCGCCGCCCCAGGCCCGCAGCGTCCCGAAGTACGAGTCGTACCCGTTGCCGTTGTTGGCAGCCGTCGAGCCGGTGCCCGGCCCGCCCGCACCACCCGCGCCCACCGTCACGGAGACGGACTGGTTCTCCGTCACCGCGTAGCTGGAGTTGCACAGCACGCCGCCCGCGCCGCCGCCGCCGCCCGACCGGCCTCCTCCTCCTCCTCCTCCTCCCACCACCAGCACCTTGACGTTCCCCGTGAGACCCGACGGCACGGTCCAGCTCGTCGTGCCGGTGGATGTGAACTGCACCACGACAGGCGCCTTGACGGTGATGCCGAAGGCGCGATCCGCCGTGCGGTTGGTGTCGCCGCCCGCTGTCGCCCGCACCGTGAACGATGCGGTCGCGTCGCTGCCCACCGCGGCGGCCGTGCCCGAGATCAGGCCGGCGCTGTTCATGCTCATGCCGGACGGCAGAGATCCCGACTGGACGGCGAAGGTGACGGCGTCGCCGCTGGTGGCGGAAAGCTGGAAGGTCTTCGTCGAGCGGAGCGAGTCGAAAACGCTGCCGAGCGAGCCGGCCGCGGTGACCCACGACGGCGGCGGCGCGCTGACCGTGATGCTGAACGCACGGTCGACGGTCCGACTCGCGCTGCCGCCGGCGGTCGCGCGCACCGTGAAGGACGAGGTCGTGTTGCTGGAAACCGCCGTCGCGGTGCCCGAGATCAGGCCGCCCGTGCTCAGGGACATCCCGGCCGGCAGCGATCCGGAGGCGATCGCGTAGGTGATGGCCGCCGAGTCGCTCGCGGTGGCGACAAGCTGGAACGTCGTGGTCGAGCGCGCCGCGTCCGGAATCGTCCCGAGGGAGCCCGCCGCGGTCGTCCAGACCGGCGTCGCGTTGACGGTGAAGGCGTTGTCCATCTGCGTGGCGAGCCCGGACGGATTCGTCACGCGCACCGACAGGACGGTGCCCACGGTCATCGGAACCGCATCGTTGCCGGTCGTCGCCGTGAGCAGATTCGACGACACGCGCGTCACCGACGGCGAGCCCTTGACGATGGCGTTGGTGGCCGTGGCGATGAACGACACGGTCGCACCGTTCTTGAAGTTCGCGCCGTTGATCGCGATGGTCGTGTCGTGGTTCTCGTTCACCTCGCCGCTGACGCTGGAAATGGCCGGCGGCGGCTCGATGCCGATCCACCCTCCGGTCGTGTACTGGACCAGCTCGTCCAGGGCCGTGTCGAAGTACAGGTAGCCGACCTGCGGGTTGGACGGACGCGTCGCCGCCGTCCCGACCGGAATCTGCGCGGCGCCGGTGTCCTTGCGCACGAACATCGCGTCGGCCTCGGCCTTCGAGTACCAGGCCGGATCCGCCGTACACGCGACGCCCGTCCCGTCCGACGTACACCACTTGCCGGAGGCGAGACTGCCGATCTTCGGGTCGGCCTCCGCCGCCCAGGCCCCGTCGCCGCGCAGGAACGTGGAGGCGCCGGGCGTGCCGCCTGCCGAGATGTGCCCCGCCGTCACCTTGCCCCAGACCGGCGCGCTGCCGGCGCCGCCCGACAGCAGCACGCTGCCCGCCGCCACGCCGGCCAGAGGCGACAGCGTCGTCGACGCCGAGGCGTAGAGCAGATCTCCCGTCGTGAAACTGCCGAGTCCGGTGCCGCCGCGGGCCACGTCCAGCGTGCCCGTGGCGATGTGCGAGGCGTCCAGGTCCGGCAGATCCTCCTCCACGAGGCTGCGGAAGTCGGGATTGCCTGTCGTCCCCGTCGCCGGCCCCGCGAAGACCTTCCGCGCCTGAGCGCTCGAGGCGCCCGTGCCGCCGCTGCCCGTGCCCAGCGGCGAGCCGAAGTCGGGCGCGGCGGTGAAGAACTTCGCACCGCCGATGGACTGCGCGCCGGTGAGCGCCACGTAGCCCGACGACAGCCCGCCCACGTCCGCGATGGCCAGCGAGGCGGGCGTCCAGGCCGATCCGTCGAAGCGCATCACCTGCGCCTGCGCCGGCGCCGTCGCCGACACGGACACGCCCTGGAGGCCCGTCACGAGCGGCGACGGCAGCCATCCGCCCAGGTCGCCGCCGCACTGCGTCGAAGCGTCGTATTTCCCGTTGAATTTCGCCCAGTCGGACGACGAAAGGTATCCGTCGGCGTCGGCGCGGGCCTGCTCGATGCCCACGCTCGCCGTGGTCCCCACTCCGACGGCGCTCAACGGCGCCACGGCCGTCACCGCCGTCAGCGTTCCGCCCGAGTCGCGATCCGCCCCGGGCTCCCACTGCGTGCGCGCGGCGCTCCAGCGCAGCACCTGCCCGTCCGTCGGCGCCGCGGCCGCCACGGCCCTCGACTGCAGGCGCGCCACGACCGGGGCCGAGAGCGGGCCCGACAGATCTCCGCCGCACTGCGTCGCGGCCCCGTATTTCGAGTCGAAAGCGTCCCAGTCGGACGACGACAGGTATCCGGCCGAGGTCTTTCCGGCCTGCGACATCGAGAGCTGCGGCGCGCCGGGCGCTCCGCCGACGCTCAGCGGACCCGACGCGGAGATGCTCGTGACGGCGGGCACGCACTGCCAGGAGGTCGCGTCGTGGACCAGCGTCTGTCCGGTCGTACACGGCCGCAGCGACACGGTCTGCGAGGCGTCGTCCACGGCGATGCCATCGCCGGCGACGTAGCGGGCCGTCCCGGCGAGCCGCCCGCCGGTGTCGATGACCGTGAGCCCGTCGACTTTCAGGGACGCCACGTCCGCGGCGCCGCCGCTGACGCTCTGCGCCACGAGGGCGGTGCCGACCGAACCGATCCGCTGCCGGGGCGACAGCGTCTCGCCGCCGACGGCGATCCCGAGCCAGCGGTCCCCGCCGCCGAGCGTTGCCGGCTGCAGCGGCGCGACGAGCCCCAGGAAGGTCGAGTAGTAGCCCTCGGAGAGTCCCAGCGTCTGCGTCTCGGTCCAAAGCACGCTGCCGCCGGTCGCCGCGTCGTACACGGTGAAGGCGACGGAGGCCGTGCCCGTGGCCGCCGTGCCGTCGGCGCGCAGGAGCCGCCCCTGATAGCCGAGCAGCGGCGCGACCTGGGCGCGGGCCGGAAGCGCGCAGAGCAGTAGCATGGGCAGGGCGGCGTACGGACGACTCGGGCGGGTCGGCATGGCGGTCTCTCGGTGGCGCGAAAGGCGCTGCGGGCCAGCGTACACGAGGAAGGATGAAGGATGAAGGGGCGCAAGTTCAATGCGATTCACCTTGACTTCGCGCCGGAGGCGGCCGTTGCCCGAAGCTCTGGCCAGTCGCTCACCCCGAGGGCGGAGCGGTCACCGGCCCGCGGGAAAGCGGATGAAACCTGCGCCCGGATGAAGGATGAAAGACCTTCAGTTCGGGCGAATCGCCCGCGTCCGCACCCCCCCGCCCGGAAAGGACTTTCCACGGACACCGGACCCGTGCGAGGCTGAACGCCGCAGGAGGGCTCGATGCCGAAGACCGGAAAAGACCTCGTCCGCCTGGACGGCCGACCGCTGAAGCCCGGACAGCCCGGGTACGACGCGGCGGAGCGCAAGGCGCTCGACCGCAACGTGCAAGAGATGGCGTGCTGGCGGGGCAGCGGCGACGAGGCGCAGTGGCGCGAAGGACGGGCGGCGCTGCAGGTGCGCGAGCGCAAGCTCTACCGGCAGGACGGCTTCCCCAACTGGGAGCGGTGGGTCGTCGCGAAGATGCACCGGGCCCCGAACACCGTGCGCGCGCGCATCGACCTCGCGGACAACTTCTCGCTTCCCGAGGTGAAGAAGCACGGCGCCCGCAAGCTCCTGGATCTGCTCGAGTACGTCGAGCGCACGGTCGATCCGGACGACGAGCGGACCTGGAGCGCGGACTCCGTGGAGCTCCATGTGCCGGCGCAGGACGGCTCGATCCGCCGGGTGCTGTCCCGCGGGGCGACGGAGATCGACGTGGCGGCGGCTCTCGCGCACCAGCGCGCGCTCGCCGCCCGCCGGGCGCTGGAGGGGCTTGCGGGCGGCCCGCGCGCGCTGCTGGAGACCCTCGAGGGCGCACTGCGCGTGGACGGCCAGGACCGGACGCTGGCGAAGGTCCGCGTGCGTGCGCCCGGCACAGGCATCGACGACGACACGGTCGTGACCTTCCACCTGCGCGCCGCCGACCTCCGGGCGATGGCCGCCCGGCTGCTCCAGGCCCTCGACCCGGCCGCGAAGCGGGCGCCCCGGGACCACTGAACAAAAACTTCAACGATTGAAGTTCTTGTTCAGTGTCCAGCCCAAGGATAAAAAGCGGGTTCGGCCGCCTCCGACGCGGCCCGGCGGGAGCTCGGCTCTCCCGCGGGGGCTCGACTGGCGGCCTGTGCGCCACGTGCTCCCCGGCCGCCGAAACTACCGCGCGCGCCGCGCTGCCGCGCGCGCGTCTGCACCGGCGCCCGGCCGCCGCGTGTGGTCGCGCTGCCCGAGAACCGCATCCGCGACCGGGTCGAAGGGCTCTTCGACCGCCGGCACAAGATGCTGGGCACCGATTTCTACGAGGCGCTGCGCGCCCGCGGGCTGGCCCGGGCTTTCTCACGGACCCTCCGAGATGTTCTCGTCGCGGGCGACAGCGAGAACGGGCAGCTCTTTCCCTGGCTCGAAAACGTCGAACTGCGCGGCCCGCGCGGAATCGACAACCTGGACACCCTGCTGCGGTCGCGTCGGTTCCTGCTCGACCTCGGGGGGCGCGAACTGCGGCTGCCCGTGGTGCAGCTCTCCGACGGCTACCAGTCGCTGGCCGCCTGGATCACCGACCTGCTGGGCCACGCCTTCCTGGACGCCGACGGGCCGGTGGCCCCGGCGGACCTCGCCGGCATCGTCCTCGTCGACGAGATCGACCTGCACCTGCACCCCACCTGGCAGCGCCGGCTCGTGCCGCTGCTCCGGCAGGTCTTCCCGAACGTGCAGTTCGTGTTCACCACGCATTCCCCGCTGATTCTCGGCGGGTTCGAACAGAACGAGGTGGTGCCGCTGCGCCTCGACGCGGGCCACGTGACGGTCGGGCCCGCCCCCCTGCAGCCCGCGATGCTGACGGCGTCGCAGTCGCTGGCCACCTTCTTCGACGTCGCCCGTGCGGGCCGGCCCGGGCTCGTGGAACAGGAACGCGAGTACCTGCAGCTCGTCGGGCGCCGCCCCCAGCTCGGCGAGCCCGATCGCCGGCGCCTCGAAGAGCTGGAGCGGACTCTGCGCCCCTACTGGGGCGAGGACCCGCACCCGTGATCCGCGTCGACCGCGCCGGCGCCGAGGTCCCGGAGAGCCTCGCCCGGGTCGACGAGCACGGCGTGAGCGCCGCCGAGCGCACCCTCCGGGGCCTGCGGCAGACGCGCGCGACACGCCCGCTGCGGGAGGAGGACTTCGGCGAGCTGTACCGGAACCCGGACGTGAAGAATGCCCTCTTCCGGATCCAGCACCGCAAATGCTGCTACTGCGAGCGCGAGGTGGAGCGCGCCTACTCGCCCGTCGAGCACTTCCGTCCGAAGACACGTGCGCGGCGCGCGGACGGTACTGTCGTCGAAGGCTACTGGTGGCTCGCCTACCGCTTCGAAAACCTCTTTCTCTCGTGCGTGAACTGCAACCAGCCCAACGGCTGCGTCGGCAAGCAGGACCACTTCCCCCTCGATCCCGGGAGCAGGCCGCTCGTGCCGGAGGAGGACCCACGAGAGGTCGGAGTCGAACGCCCGCTGCTGCTCGACCCTTCCGCCGACGATCCGGCAGAGCACCTCGTGTTCGTGCGCCTGCCCAACGGCCGGTACCGCATCGCCCCGCGCCACGGGTCGTCCCGCGGGGAGGCCGTGGCGCGGCTCATCCTCGACCGGGACGACCTGCACGAGATACAGGACCGTCACCGGACCATGCACCTGGAGCCGATCCTTCGTCGGCATCGCGACGCGGCGGAGGAGGGCGACCTTGCGGGCGCCGTCGAGGCGAAAGAGCACGCCGCGCGGCTCGCGGCGCCCGACCAGCCGTTCTCCGCCCTGGCCAGGTGCTTCTTCTCCGACGCCGACCTGCTGTAGCGGGCACGGACTGCCGCCCCGGGGCTCCGTTCCGCCGCGCTACACTTCCCGTCCGATGACCTCGCCGTTCCTCGATCTGCCGCACAGCGCCCGGGTCGCGTCGAACGCGCTCGCCTTCGCCGTGCGCGACCGCTTCCCGGTTTCCCCCGGCCACACGCTCGTCATTCCGCGCCGTCTCGTCGCCACCTGGTTCGACGCCACTGCCGAGGAGCGCGCCGCCGTTTTCGCCCTCGTCGACGAGGTGAAAGCCCGGCTCGACGCCGGCACGCCGAAGCCCGACGGCTACAACATCGGCATCAACGCCGGCCCCGCCGCCGGCCAGACCGTGATGCACCTGCACGTCCACGTCATCCCCCGCTACGCCGGCGACGTGGACGATCCGCGCGGCGGCGTGCGCCACGTCATCCCCGGCAAGGGCAACTACTGCGCCGAGCCCGCCCCGCCGCTCTCCCGCGGCGGCCCCGACGATCCGTTTTCCGCCCATCTGCGCCCCGCCCTGGCACCGCGCGAGCCGCATCGACCTCGGCGCCGGCATCGCCCGCGGGCTCCTCGTGCCGTTCCGGTACTTCGGCCTCAAGGACGACGTCGACGACCGCAACATCCCGTGGCGCAACGCGCTTATCGCCCCCGAGGAACTCGCGCGCGCCGTCGAGACCGAGCACCGCATGCAGCGCCTGTGGGAGGGCTGGCAGGCGCACCCGGGCGCCGGTGGCCGTGGCCCCCCCGCGTCTCCTGCGCCGCCGGCCTTGTCGGGCGAGGCTTGCCCGTCTATCGTGCGAACGTGGAACCGCGCAGAGCCGCTTTTCGCACGCTGCCCGATGCCGAACGGCTGCCGCCGGCCGTAGGCGGGCAGGCGACACCGGCCGACGGCAGGTCGGCGTCAACGCCCCGTCTCCGGGCGTGCGCTCTGCAGAAGCCCGGCTCCTGCGGACGTGACGGTCCGAGAACTCGGCCGGGACGGGAAGCGTCGAGGTGGTCGGATGCCCGAGATCGGTTCGTTCATTCGGAGCATTAGGCTGAACGGGTTTCTTTCGTTCGGCCCCGAAGCAGCTCCCGTCGTTCTGGGGCCGCTCAACGTCCTCATCGGGCCGAACGGCTCCGGCAAGTCGAACTTCGTCGAAGCCATGTCGGTGCTTCGGGCCGTGCCGGGAGACCTCCCCGTCCCGATTCGACGCGGCGGCGGTGTGAAGGAGTGGCTGTGGAAAGGCCCCGGCCGCGAGGCGGCCACCGAGGCCGTGGTCGAGCTCGAGATCGACGGCGTTCAAGTCGGCCGGACCGATCCCGTTCGATATCGGATCGGGTTCGCCGCCCAGGGCGAGCAGTTCGTCGTGCGCGACGAACGACTGGAGGACGCGCGGCCGGCACCGGGCAAGGACAAGCCGTTCTTCTTCTTCGGCTACGAGAACGGCCGTCCGATGCTCAGCGTGAAGGGGGAGAAGAACCGGCGCGAGCTGCATCGGGAGTCCATCGACCCGGCGCAGTCGATTCTCTCGCAGCGTCGCGATCCGGAGGCCTATCCCGAGCTGACGAATCTGGCGGTTCGGCTCGGCCGCATCCTCCTCTACCGCGAATGGTCGTTCGGCCCGGACGCGGCAGTCCGCGCCGCCTGCCGGGCCGACGTCCGGGCCGACATCCTGAACGAGTCGCTCGACAACCTCCCGATGCGCATGATGGAGCTCAAGCGCGACCCCGGCACCAAGTACCGCATCGAGAAGCTGTTGCGCGAGATATCAAGCGATATCAGGGGATTCGACATCTTCCCGGAGGGCGGGACGCTGGGCCTGTTCCTCGACGAAGGCGGGCGCATCTTCCCGTCGCGGCGGCTGTCCGACGGGACGATCCGGTTCCTCTGCCTGGCCGCCATCCTGGTCGATCCCGCTCCGCCGCCGCTCGTCGTGCTCGAGGAGCCGGAGCTCGGCCTGCATCCCGACATCCTTCCCGTCATCCGAGACCTGCTGGTCGAGGCGTCCACCCGCACGCAGCTCGTCGTCACCACGCACTCCACCCAGCTCGCCGACGCGATGACGGACCACGCCGAGGCGATGCTGGTGTGCGAGAAACACGACGCGTCCACGACGCTGGTTCGGCTCGAGCAGGCCGAGGTCGATCGGTGGAAGGCGGAAGGCGGGCTCGGGCGCCTGTGGATGAGCGGCCGTCTGGGAGGGACGAGATGGTGAGCCGCATCTGCGTCGAAGGCGGCGGGAACGACAACGACGCCCTGCGCACCGAGTGCCGGAAGGCATTCTCCGCGCTGATCGAGAAGGCCGGTCTGGCCGGACGGATGCCGCGGATCGAGGTGTGCGGCGGGCGCAAGGAGGCGTTCGATCACTTCTGCCATCGGCTGTCGCAGTCGAGCGAGACCGCCTTTCTCCTCGTCGACTCCGAGTCGCCCGTGGCCGGCTCCCGGTGGGACCACGTGAGGAATCGTCCCGGCGACCAGTGGGAGAAACCCGCCGGTGCCACCGAGGAACAGCTCCACTTCATGGCCGTCTGCATGGAGACGTGGCTCCTGTCCGACCCGGAGAACCTCGCGGGCTTCTACGGGCAGGGCTTCAAGGCCGAGAAGCTCCCGGGCCACGCGAATCTCGAGGCGGTCCAGAAGACGGACGTTTTCCGGAGCCTCGACGCGGCAACCAGGACAAGCGCAAAGGGCGGCTACTCGAAAGGAAAGCACTCGTTCCGCCTTCTGGAATCGACGCGCGCGTCGGCGCTGGAGTCGCGCTGCGCGGCAGCCCACGCCTTCTTCGAAGCGTTGCGAAGGTCGTCCCCACCCGTGCTGGCTCGCGAGTAGGGGCCGGCGCAGGCGCCGGTCGGCGTCCGCCGCCCCGGGGTCGCCGGGCGCAACGCACCTGCGAGAAGGCAGCACCGGGCAGGGTTTCCACGCGCTACACTTCCCGCCCGATGACCTCGCCGTTCCTCGAGCTGCCGCAGAGCGCCCGGGTCGCGTCGAACGCGCTCGCCTTCGGCGTGCGCGACGGCTTTCCCGTGTCTCCCGGACACACGCTCGTGATTCCGCGCCGTCTCGTCGCCACATGGTTCGATGCCACTGCCGAGGAGCGCGCCGCCATCTTCGATCTCGTCGACGAAGTGAAAGCCCAACTCGACGCCGGCACGCCCAAGCCCGACGGCTACAACATCGGCATCAACGCCGGCCCCGCCGCCGGCCAGACCGTGATGCACCTGCACGTCCACGTCATCCCGCGCTACGCCGGCGACGTGGACGATCCCCGCGGCGGCGTGCGCCACGTCATCCCCGGCAAGGGCAACTACTGCGTCGAGGCCGCCTCGCCGCTCTCCCGCGGCGGCCCCGACGATCCGTTCTCCGCGCATCTGCGCCCGCTCTGGCACCGCGCGCAGCGCATCGACGTCGTCGCCGCGTTCGTGCAGGAATCCGGCCTGCGCACCCTGCGCGAACCGCTCTTCGAGGCGCTCGGGCGCGAAGAAGTCCTCGTCCGGCTCGTCACCGGCGACTACCTGGACATCACCCAGTCCGCCGCGCTGGAGCTGCTCCTCGACTGGATGCGGCTTCACGAAGACCGGCTCCTCGTGCGCGTGGTCGAGACCGCGAAACTCCCCGGCTCGCGCTCGTTCCACCCGAAGGCGTGGCGCTTCGAGGGCCGCGGCCTCGCGGTCGCGTTCGTCGGCTCCAGCAACGTGTCGCGCTCGGCGCTCGGCGACGGCGTCGAGTGGAACCTGCGCCTGGAGCGCGGGCGGAATCCCGAGGGCTGGCGCGCGCTCGGCGATGCCTTCGACCACTGGTGGAATGTCGCGCGGCCGCTCGACGCCGAGTGGGTGTCCGCCTACGCCGCCCGCGCCCAGCAGCAGGATCGCCCGCGTCCGACCTGGGAGTCGCCGGCCGAGCCTCCCGAGGACGCGCCGGCGCCCCACGCTCTGCAGGTCGAGGCGCTCGCGAGCCTCGCGCGGAGCCGCGAGGACGGCCGCACCCGCGCGCTCGTCGTGCTCGCCACCGGGCTCGGCAAGACGCTGCTCGCCGCGCTCGACGTCGCCTCGCTCACCCCCGAGGGCGGCCCGCCGCCGCGCACGCTCGTGCTCGCCCACCGCGAGGAGCTGCTGGAGCAGGCCGCCGGGACGTTCCGGCGCGTGTTTCGCAGGAGATTTCCCGGCCTGCGCGTCGGCTGGTGCCTCGGCGACCGCGCCGAACTCACCGGCGACCTCGTCCTCGCCACCGTGCAGAAACTCGCCCGGCCCGGGACGCTGGAGAAGCTCCGGCCCGGCTCTTTCGCGTACGCCGTCGTCGACGAATTCCACCACGCCGACGCCGCCAGCTACCGCCGTGTCCTCGACCGGCTCCAGCCCGGCTTCCTCCTCGGCCTCACCGCCACCCCCGAGCGCGCCGACGGCGGCGACATTCTCGCTCTCGTCGACGACCACGTCGCCTACCGCGCCGACCTCGGCGCCGGCATCGCCCGCGGGCTCCTCGTGCCGTTCCGGTACTTCGGCCTCAAGGACGACGTCGACTACCGCAACATCCCGTGGCGCAACGCGCGCTTCGCCCCCGAGGAGCTCGCCCGCGCCGTCGAGACCGAGCACCGCATGCAGCGCCTGTGGGAGGGCTGGCAGGCGCACCCGGGCGCGCGCTCCCTGTAGGTGACGCCGAGCCTGATGCAGCCGCCAGCTCGGAACGCGAAGCGACCGCATGCGCTGCCCGACAACCAGGTTGGATGCCCCGCCCGGCCAGCGCGCCTCCACTGGCGCGGCGACATCCTCCGTGCTAGCTCTTCGGCAACAAAGGGAGGGCCTTTCCTGCCCCTGCCCTCCCTGCGGGAGAACGCCATGACGAGGCAAGAACGCCTGCAAGTCATAGCTGTGCTCCACAACTCACGATCCTCGTGTCCTCTTCCCGACAGCGTATCGAGGACGTTGGCACGGTCCCTCCAGACTGACTCCAGCGGGGAACGCGAGCTGACACGCGCGCAAGTTGAAACAATCGATCGAGCCGCCGGGCGCGAGGACAGCAATGAGGATGTCGTCGCAACGGTTGGCGCCATCGATATCGTTGCCGACGGTTTCCAAGTTGTTGATGTTGTTCTTGACGGCCTTCTTCGACGACTGCAGTTCCCTCTAGATGAGGGGGAAAAGCTGGTGCTGGAACCGGGGGTACGATGATCGCGCGAAGTGCTGAGGACTTGGCTACGACCCTGATGCTGCCTGCGGGTGCCTACGAGGTCACGGCGGCAGGCGAGGCGCGGGCGCGGCCCCTCATGAGTCTTACGCTGAAGAAAGATGACGAGCCCGACTCACGCCAAGTGCCGGAGATCGAGTGCTGCAACAGCGGCGTCAATGCGCTGGCGCCTCGTGACTGTCAACTCGTCTGTTCGGCAACCGTGCGGGCTGGCGCTAGACATCCCGGTGTCTTGGACCGCGATCTCCAAGTAGTCCACCGGGAGGCCTATCGCGAGCATCATCTAGAGCTTTTCACTGACCTCAACGCCATAACCACCGGCCTTCTCGGCCACCTCGTGCGCTCGCTAGGGCATCGTGTCGGGCGCGTTACAATTAGTTCGTCGTCGATCGACATACTCCACGAGTATCGCTCCCATCAGACAAAGGGCACAGATAGGTCGCGCAGTGACATGGTTCGGGCGCTGCTGCTACTCGACGAGATCCGTGCGCGCGTGCCGGTGCATGTCCACCAACTTCCGCCCGGAGCAACAAGGTACTTCGTTCGTTCAGCGGCCCAGCCAAAGCCCGAGAGCCCTGACGAAAACGAGGCGACATACATATCCGAAGACAGGCAGATGATCGCTGCCTTCTGGGACTACGCAAAGACGAGCAATCCACGGGTGCCGATACGGTTCGTCACATCGGATTTCAACTTGGCGCACGTTTGCCACGCGGAGCGGCTTCCATTCTTTTTCGCGCGGGCGCCGTTCGAGCATTGGCGTCACGAGAGGCATCCCGTCAAGTTCGCGCCCGAGACGCTTTGGTTTGACCCATTCGCCATGCAGCTTCGAGCAGTTCCCATGGCATCGATCCTCTTCGAACTCGTTCTTGCCTATGGAGTGATAGACGTGCGGTCCTCGACACGGTCGCAGGCGTTCGGCCTAAGATACGACGGGCGCAGCCACGTGCCGGGCGAACCCCCGCAGATCGACAAGATTGACGTCGATTCGGCTGCTGCGGTATCCGCACGATCCGGCACTGGTCTCGCCAAGGCGCGGAGCGATGGGGGCGGCCACTCGACGGGGGATCGCGGCATTAAGCTTGCGATTACTCATGTGCTCGCCGTGCTCCCTATGAAGCCTGGGACGAAGGTTCCTATGAGCCTGTTTCCCCGCCGAGATGAAGATGCCCTGAGGCAGCTCCGGCAAATTGGAGACCTGACCGGCCTCTACTCGATGCAGGATGACTTCGTGGTTGATGGGCCGGCTTTGCCTGACCTCCTTCATGCCCTGCATGCCGGCGACTATGAGACAGTCAATCGGCTGTTTGCGCGTCACCCCACCTACGCGAGAACGCTCGTCGATGCTCAAGCCGGAGCACCGTTCCCCGGCAGTAAGACCGGCTACCAAGTTGCGGGTTGGGCTGTTACTCTCGGCGCGGCGTACAAGCGTGCAACGGGCGAAGCGCTTTACGGACTGTGCCCCGTCGATGACCCGACCTTCACGTCTGCGGTGACCCGCGCACACCAAGATGCCGGCCAGGGGCAACTTGCGGTGCCCCTTCCTGAGATTATGGATCGAGTCTGCATGGACCTGAAGACGACCCCGATCAGATTCGAGGCTCAGCTCAATCGAACTCTCGGACTCGGTGCGCTCTCTGCGTATGAAGCACAACGGGCGACGGTACAGGGCGGAATGCCCAGCCACAAAGTGATCGCCGTTCCGGAAGGATCGCCCCCCTCCTACGTGCGGAACTTCGACCCTGCACACGGATTGGTTGTTGGCGGGAAGCTCGCCGGCTCCTTGGTCCGGAGACAGGAGAACTAGAATGCCGACCAGCGACATCGAGAGCCGTCTTGGGGTGATCCCGGAGCGCAGTGACGTCTGGAGTCGCTTCGGGCTAGTTGAGAACCCATTCCCGTCCCGCTCACACCCGATTTGGGAGGTGCTCTTTAACCAAGAGGCCGTCGTCAACAGGTTTACCGGTGACCTCAAGGATTTCCTGACCAGTTCGGCCACGACCACGATGTTCTTCACTGGTGGCAACCGCGTTGGGAAGACCCACTTCATGCAGCACCATCGCGCCATCCTTCCGTCTGTGTTGCGAAAGATGGGTGTGGCTCTCCCGATGACGCTCGTGTCCGCGGAGTCGTGCGATTTCTGGGCAGCGTACGAGGCGCTAATCGCTCAACTCGATGAAAGTCTTAAGACGCAGACCGGACATGGTCTCTTCGAAGTCGTTCAAGACGACGACTTCGCCACGGCACTAGAGGGCTTACTCCCCCCAGGCGACTTCCGCCAAGCAACGACAAGACTACATCGAGCCAAAGAAGGCGACCGGTCATACCTTGCACATCTGATGCGCCAGTGGATTCGCGGCGAACACCTGCGTGCCGCTCAGCGGAATGAGCTTGGCGTGGCCTCGTACCTAGGATCGACACCGCAACTGCTGAATGTGATCGATGCGTTGGTCAAGTACCTCATGGCGCTTCCTTTCGAGCCAAGCGAGCGGGATAGCCTCCGTGTGCCTGGGGTTCTCGTGTTCTTGGACGAGTTCGAATTGGTCTGGAAGCATCGCCGTGACAGACGTGACCAGTTCCTGCAGTCGATTCGGGCCACTATCGATGCTTGCCCGAAAGGGCTGTTCATGTGTGTGGCAATGGCAACAGGCTTGGGGCCAGCAGTAGACGACCTCGAGGTGGCGTACCCAGCGCTCTTTGCTCGCCTTCGTGGCGCTCGAAAGCCGCCGAGTCTCGTTGAGGTGCCGGGCGTGATCGAGGCAATCGGTTATGCGAAGGCATTCGTCGATCATGGGCGAAAGGTCGCGGGCGCCGCCGGAATCGGCGGAAGGGACGAACTACTAATGGACCTCGACATACAGAAAGTCTTTACGGACATTGCGGGGCGAACCGGAGGCACGGCACCGCAGGGTGACTTCTTCGATGGTCTGCATATCGTCGCTGAGCGACGAGCCAGATCCGCCCAGTAGCGTTCTGGAAGCGGGTCGGACAAAAACCGCCACGTCGTCCTAGGCCGACCTCGGTTCCTCCCACGCCTGAATGCGTAGAAGCTGTCCCGCGAGCCTAGTGACGCACACTCCGTTTGCCAGCCCAGCGAGGTCAACGGGCTGCCCGAGCATTGCCGTCAGCATCGAGGAACGTGCGTTCGTCCGGAAGCAAGCCCCAAGGCCGATGTTCTCCAAGAAGTTCTCGTCCTCGCCGGCGAAGTCGTCGGGCGACTGCGACATGAGGCCAATGACGCCGCCCTTGCTGCGGCTCTCGCGGACGAGGCCGATCAGAGACGCCTGCTCGTAGCCGAGCACCTTCCGCGCCTCGTCGATCCCCAAGACGATGCGCAGCGCGCGATGCCCCTTCTGGTCCAGTGGGGCGTCGGGCAGCTGCGACAGGTAGCCGTAGAGCGCGTCGAGGAGCAGGAAGACGACGAGGCGCTGGGCGGTCTCCGTCGCGCTGTGGAGGTCGATGATCCAGCTGCGCGAGAAGAACTCAGCAGCCGAGAACTTTGGCTCGAAGAGGCTCCAGCCCGTCAGGTCGTTGAACGTCGCGATGGCAACGTCGTCCTTGCGGCGCTTCTCGGCGTAGACTTCGCGCAGTCGGTCCCGGACATCCACGATCCGCGTGGGATGATGGCGCGTCAGAGCGCGTTGGGCCGCATCGCGGAGGGCATCCACCTGTGCACCGCCAAGGCGCGACGAGGGGACCCTCGCGAACGACTCGCGGAACCGCATGGCCCCCGTGAGGATGTCGGAGGGATCTTGCGACGCGACCTGCAGCACGTCGAGCGGGACTGGCTTCCGCGGAGGGTCAACCACCTCGGCACCAAGCTCCGAGACCAGCGCCTTGTCGGCAGCCAAGTCGCCCTTGGCCATGTCGAGAAGGATGATGGGGCAGCCGCTCTGGCGATGCATGCTTCGGATCATCGTCGTGCCGGTGCGCGTTTTCCCGCTTCCAAGCGTGCCGAGGAGCGCGAAGTGCGGTGAAGTGCCCGGGCCGTTGACGAGCCACTCGACATGTTGCTGCGACTGGAGGTCGAGCCCGATCTCGCCGATGCGAACGCTGACCGCGCCTGCGCGTGGCACAAAGACATCGCGGCCGCGGCCGCGAGGCACGCCCTTGCCCTCGGCCTTGATGCCGGCCTTGGCCGCAAGAAGCCGGAGGAACTCCTCAAAGTCGCCGTTGACCTCCTTCCAGTCGGCTTCCAGTAGGGTCATGCCGCGCGCCCAGTGGCGTCTCACCACGTCCTGAAGCTCGGGCAGGGACGGCGTTTGCTCGCCCCGGTGCTCGACGAGCAGGCCGATCCACATGCGATAGTCATCGCCGAAAAGGTTCGCGCCCTTAATCACCTTGCCCGTTCCTGCCGAGTCCGGCAGCGCCGGCGGCGGCTCCGCGATGGAGCAGGAGCGCGCCAAAGCAAGCCGGGCCACATAGTTCCTGGACTTGACGCCGAGCTTGCCCATGAACTCGGTGTTGAGCTCGTCACCTTGCACCGACGTGGCGTACGATGCTGCGTGGGCGTCCACCAACGAGAGGGGTCGCGTTTGTGTCATCGGGGTCCCCTAGCGAATCGCCTCGAAGTACCGGTTCGGCGTCACGTGGCTCCGGCCAACCCCGGCCGTGACCACCTCAGTTTCGACGAGGTATGTCTGCGCTACGCGCGTTCGGATGGCGTCCAGTTCTTCGCCGACGACTTCCTTGTTCTGCGAGAGCAGGACGATCTGTTCGCCGGCGCGCTCGGTGAAGTGACGAAGGACGTTCAGGCGATGATCGCGGTCCAAACGGGCGAGGGGCGTGTCGATGATGATCGGGAACCGGATCTCGGCGGCCTGAGCGATCGCGGAGATGAGCGCGAAGGAGAATATCTGGTTCTCGCCAGCGGAGGGATCAAAGCCTCGGATGTCCTTGCCGTTTCGCGAGAGGAGCTGCACGTTGCAGTCAGGATCGATGACGATGCGCTCCACCACCTGTTTGTGGGCCATCTCGCGGAACGCTTCCGTCATCTTCGCCGCAATATCCGTCACTTGGCCTTGGATGGCATCCGCTAGGAACTTGGCCAGCATCTCCGCGATGCTGTCCGCGACGGTTGCGCGTGCGATAACCGGCCGAGCCTCAGCGTAGTCGCGGGCGGCGTGGCGATACTCGGCCTCCTTTGCTCCGACCTGTCCCGAAAGCGCCTCGGCTTGGCGCTCGTGGTCGCCGCGCGCCTTCTCCAGCTCCGTGAGGTTCTTGCCGACCTTGTCCAGCTCGTCGGTCACGCGCTGCAGGCTGTCCTCGATCCCCGCGAACTCGGCGATCTGCTGCTCGACACGCCGCAGGTCGCGCTCTGCGGAGTCCAACTTATGTAGCAGCTCCTCGACCGCATCTTGGCCCAGCTTCTCGACCTCTTCGATTCGCGAGAGGACGATCGCTTTCTCGGTATCGCCGAGGTACGGATGACGCTCGCACGACGCGCAGTCGCTGGGGGGCGGGTGCCAAAGGGTTTCCCAGGCCGCCTTCACCTTGCGTCGCAGGGTCTCCTTCTGAACGTCCTCAAGCGGCGGAACGAAGCCGGGTTCTGCAGCGTCGATCGCTTCGACAAACTGGTCTACCTTCCCAGCAGTGGTAGCCAAGCTACCCTTCCACTTTGCGAGGCGCTGCTCGGCTTCAAGCTGCTTGCGCAGACTATCCCGGACGGGCTGACCTGCAAGGGCGAGAGAGAACTCGTTGACGAGCAACTCGGCGAGGTGGTCCTTGTGCTGGTTGACCTCCAGCTTCAGGCGGGCGCGTTCCTCCTCCAGTGCGCGCACATTGGCGATGGCCCCTCCAGCGCCGCCGCGAAGATGCTGGAACAGTTCATCGCGGTGGGCATTGAGCCCGGCGATCTTGCTCTCGCAGTCGGCCTTCGTGCCCTCCTCATGCTGAAGGGCGGCCTTCAGTCGTTCCAGTTCCGCCCCGAGCGCCTTCAATGCTTCAGATCCGGTGGACGCGACAGATTGAAGCTTCCACTTCGAATATTCGCCGAGGTCGTCCGCGAGCTCCCTCAGGACGCTGGCGCCCAGGAGGCCCTCGATGCCGAGCCTGACTTGGCTCTTCATGTCGCGTCGGGCGAGATTCTGGACGCGCTCTCCGTCGAACAGGAAGAACTGGGCGAGATAGGACGGCAGGGTATTGCGCGCGATCATCCCGCGGTAGTAATCATCCTCGTCATCGAGCTTACCTGGACGCTGCCGCGTGAACCCAGGGCTGGTCACGACGCAGATCTCGTCCCTATCGGCAATATGTCGACCCGAACTGGAGAAGTTCCACTTGCGTTCGACGGAGAAGTATTCAAGCTCGCCCTCGTTCGGGTCGCCCTCGAAGTCGAGCTTGACGCTCATGGTCGTGCGCGATTCCGAAACCGCGCGCGCGTGGAAGGCCCTCTCAAGGAAGTCGCTGTAGTTCACCTTTGCTCGGGCTTCGTCGCCACCCTGCTCCGCGCGCGCAACGAGAGGCATTGCGTCGCGCCCGTAAAGCCCGAATATTATGGCCTCCAGCAGGCTCGTCTTCCCGTAGCCGTTCTTGGCGCCGACCAAGATGACGTTCTTTCGCTTGCCTGGGCCCGGGAAGTCAAAAGTGACTTCAGGCGCGTACGCCTTCCAGTCACGCAGCGTGATCGACTTTAGGTACATCCGCGGCTCCATTGGGCATGTTGTCGACAATCTCGCCGATGATCTCGTCGATGCGGTCCTTGAGACCGCGCTTCCTGATCTTGCCGACCTGCTCCTGCTCCGCATCGACAAGGTCACGGATGGCGTTGATCGAGACGCCGATGGCCTTGCAGTGCTTGCGCAGGAGTTCGCTGCCCTGTCCCCGCTCGATGATCTTGATCCCGCTCATTTCGTCCCCTTGCTTTCTCGGAGTGCCTTGAGCATCCGGTTGGCCTCATCGACAGCGTCTTCGGACCAGAGCCTCTTGATCTGCGCGATCTCCCGGTCGGAGATCAACTGCAGTCCAGCTTCCTCCTGAACGGACAGCAGGCGGTCGAGAATCTCGTGGCGCGTCTCGATGGTGAACGGGCCTGGGATTAGGGTGCCATCCTTCATGAGGCTGACAAGGCCGTTGCGCCGCGTGCGCTGCCTTCTCGTCCGGTCGTTGCGGATCGCAACAAGCCAGTCGCGAAAGTAGAGGAGTGGCTCCAAGTGGCCATAGCCGTTGTCGACGAAGCCCTCGAGGCTCTTGTCCTTGTCGACGACCGTGCAGGTCCAGCAGCCGAACCTCGATGACGAGCTTCCGCAGGAGGGCGCCTGACTCGTGTCGAGTACAAGCGGGCACTCGCCGCCTTGCGCGTTGCGATACAGGGTCACAAGGTCTCGGTGCGTTCCACCCCATGGCGGCGGCCTCTGCAGGAGAACTTGCCAAACGTCGTCGGTGTCAAGGTCGACGATTGGTCGAAAGACAAGACAGCCCTTCAGGTCGTTGTGGGGATTCAGGCGCGACCCGTCCTTGGGCGCATAGCGCTCCACGGCTGCTGCCCGCACAGCCGATTCCGAGCGGCGGACGCCGAGTAGCAGGATCACCTGGCCGCTGGCCGTCACCTGGGACGTAATGTGATCGGATGTCGGCTGTATCTTCATCCGGTCTGTGCACCACCGGAACATTCTCGTCGGGGCGGGATATCCGCGCCCGATAAGATTCACCCAGAAAGTTTGGTCTGGAGCCGGGGTCGTCTTGACGACCTTGATCGGAAGACCGAGCTTGGCGCTTCCCTCTCGGATGCGCTCCAGCATTAGGTCGAGATGCTGGGCCAAGATCGGGGATTCGACGAGGGTGTCGTTCGAGAGGACATGCACTTCCCTCGTCCTCTTCCCGGGCGGGAGCGCCAGCAGCGTCTCGAAGACGAGCTGGAGCACGAGCGTGGAGTCCTTGCCGCCCGAGTATGCGACGATCCACGGGTAGTTGTGCGCCGGATCGACGTACTCGGCCTGCACCTCGGCCATTGCCTGCCGGATCACCGCCCCCGCGTCCGGTGCAACGGGACGGACGTCATGCTCCGGCGAGACGGACGGTGCCCTCTCCATCTCACCCGCGGCAGAATCGATGCGCTCGGTCACGGCACTCCTCGTCCCGGCGACGCTCTTCCCAGCCGCGTTGCCAGGGTGCAACCGGGGCGACGCGAGCGGCTCTCTAACTACCACTTGCGCGCTCTAGGTCAAGGCGCGGTCGCTCCGGCCTTCCGCTAGGGCAGTGCGCGGGTGGGCTCGTCGAGTAGGTCCTCCGGAGGGGCAGGTAGCGCAAGCGACCGCGCATCATCCGTTCGCAAGCCGAGGCCGGGGCTCCGACCCTTCGCCTCGTCAGTCACCTTGGCACCCATGTGCCCGCGGAGTAGCGTCGCCGCCGTGCCGACGCCGACCCCCGCTCCCCCCGCGACCGCTCCCGCCGCTTCCGACATCGCCGCCGCCGTCCGCCGGGCCTTCGCGACCACGCTGCAGGAGCTACCCAAAGATCACGCCGAACGCTCGCAGGAATGGGTCGAGCACCTCGCCCACGGGCTCGGGGCGCTGCTGCCGGGAGCGAACAGGCGGCTACTGCACAAGCAGTGGGGCCACGAGAAGTCGGGCTTCGCGCATGGTGAGTTCCTCGTAGACGTGGCCATCGTCGAAGTTGCGTCGATCCGTGGCGTCATGGCGTTGGCTGCAGGGCTGGCCGAGAAGGATCACCAACCCGAGTACGCGCGCCGCCTGCTCCTCGCGGCCGAAAGCGAGTTCGAGCCGGACACCCGAAGCTGGCTCGACGACCTGTCGAAGCTCGTTGTGGTGGACGCGCCGGTGCGGGTGTTCGTGGCCTCGCGGGCGGGGGCTGGGCAGCGGCCGGACTTGGAGAAGGCGCAGCTCCAGCTGTTCGCCGAGGTGTTGCGGGACGTGTATTGCGAGCGGTTCGTGCTGGCGCTGCTGCCGCACCCGAAGGTCTGGGAGCCGGGGCTGCCGGCCGGCGTGGTCTCGACGTACGTGCTGGGCGAGGGCGGCTGGAGCCCGTGCTGAGCCAACGGATTCTTCGTTCGCGAGTCCGTGGGTATTCCAAGGCGCTTCAGGCGGGGGGTACGCCCGGGCCGGAGGACCGGCACGTTCCGCGCGAAGTCGAGGAAGCCCCGCTGCGATAGAGTCACCCCCCATGGATCCGGCGGCCTACATGGCGGCTGTCAGCGCGCTCCGCTGCGGCAAGCACATGCCGGACGTCGTGTACCTGCACCGCCTTCTTCTTGATCGCACTCCCTCCGTGGTCATCGACGCTGCCCGACACGCGGCGGGCATGGCCGCGGTCGATCAGGACGCATTCGACGTGGTGAAGCTCTCGACGGAAGGCTCGCGGCTCTCGCTGCTGGCCTACCCCGACTTCTTCTCCGCCGCGTTCCCCGTGCTGCACACGAGCTGGGTGGTGGACTTCGAGACCGGCGAGGTCACGACCCGCGACCACCTCGCCAGCGGCAACCCGCCCGTGCTCCACCGCAAGGAACTGCTGCTTCCCGAGGACCACCCGGCCATCGCCGAGTTCCGGCTGCTGACGGTCGAGGCCGAGCGCGCCGGCCTCTTCGCCGACCCGTCTGCGATCGGCAACCTCCTGCAGTGGAACGAGACGCTGCGCGCCGCCGGCCTTAGGGTCGAGGGCCACCGGTTGGTGCCGCGCGAAGACGCGAGCGACGACTATCTGCAGGGCAAGGTCCTGCGCCATCGCACGGCGATGGCGCGCACGTCGCTGTCCACGCCCATGCAGGCCCTGTGGCAGCACGGCTACTTGGACGGGCGCCTCACGGTCTTCGACTACGGCTGCGGCCGGGGCGGCGACGTGGCGGCGCTGCGCTCCAAAGGGCTGGATGTCGCGGGCTGGGACCCGTATTTCGCGCCGACCGAGCCGAAGATCGAGGCGGATCTCGTCAACCTCGGCTTCGTGCTCAACGTCATCGAGGATCTCGCCGAGCGCCGGGAGGCGCTGGTTGGCGCCTACGCGCTCGCGCGACGGGTGCTCGTGGTCGCGGTGCTCATCGGCGGGCGCACGGCCTTCGAGAAGTACCGCCTCTTCCGCGACGGCGTGCTGACGACGCGCGGCACGTTCCAGAAGTACTTCGCGCAGGACGAGCTGCGCGAGTACATCGAGCAGGTGCTGGGGCGCGAGCCGATCGCCATCGCGCCCGGCATGTTCTTCGTGTTCCGCACGGACGAGGACGAGCAGGAGTTCCTCGTCGCGAAGCAGCGCCGCCGGCTGTATGCCGCGCCGCCTCGTCCCCCTCGGCCCGCGCCGGAAGTTGCGGTCCCGCGCGAGCGTGCTCCGCGTCTGGCCCGGACGCCGCGCGCGCCGCGGCCCAAGCCACCGACACGCTGGGAAGCCGCCCGCGAGGTGCTGGACGCGTTCTGGGCACGCTGCCTGGAGCTGGGCCGCTGCCCGGAGGAGGGCGAGTTCGACCGCGAGGCCGACCTGCGGGCGGTGGGGCTCCCGCGCACGGTGCTGCGGCGCCTGTCGGCCGAGCGGGGCGCCGACGCGTTCGAGGCGGCGGGTGCCGCCCGCGCCGGCGACCTGCTCGTCTACCTCGCGCTGAACCTCTTCGAACGGCGACGATCGTTCGGCGCTCTGCCGGAGAGCGTCCGCCGCGACATCAAGGCGTTCTGGGGCTCGTATGCGGCCGCGCAGGCCGAGGCGACGAAGCTGCTGTACTCCGCAGGGAAGCCGGATCTCATCCTCGACGCGTGCCGCAAGGCTGCGGACCAGAAGCTCGGCATGCTGGAGGACGACCACGCGCTCTACGTCCACTCGTCGGTCGTGAACCGCCTGCCGCCCGTGCTGCGCGTCTACGCCGGGTGCGCGGCCCGGCTCTATGGCGAGATGGAGAGCGCCGACGTCGTGAAGATCCACACGGGCTCGGGCAAGCTCACACTGATGATCTACGACGACTTCGACGGCCGGGCGATCCCGAACCTCGTCGAGCGGGTGAAGGTGAACCTGCGCCGCCAGCTCATCGACTTCTTCGAGTACGGCGAGGGCGCGGAGAACCCGCCGCAGCCGCTCTACCTGAAGTCGCGATTCCTAGCGCCCGAACACCCCCGGTACGCGCAGCAGGCGGCCTTCGACAGCGCGCTCCAATATCTCGGCGCGTTCGACTTCAGCGGCTTCGGTCCGGACGGCGGCACGTTCCGCGAGACGCTGCAGGGGCTGGGGTACGAGGTCGCGGACTTCACGCTGGTCCGCTCTGTTCCCGCCGACCGCCGACGCTCAGGGCACGGATAGCCAGTCCTGATTGCAGACGGCGAACCGGAAGATGCGACAGGTCGTGTACTCGCGCGGCAGTCCGCGGTAGCGCTCGGGGAGGCGGCCCTCCGAGGCGACCTGGACGAAGACGCCGTCCCGACGGACCGCACTTCGCCGTCCCGGTCGTGGGCGCCGGGATCCCGCAGCGCGCGGTCAGCCGTGCGCGGCGATTTCCCGCTCCAGCTCGGGCAGGAAGTCGTCGAACTCGTTCTCGTCCAGCACCTGTCGGACCCGCGGGGCCTGGCGCAGGATTCCCATGGCGTGGTTGAACGCGTCGGTGCTGGCGCCCCGCTGCGGCCGGGCCACGACCGCGGTGAAGCGGAACGCGGGGCCGCGAGAGAGGCTGAGCAGCCGCCCGCCCCAGAGATTGGCGCGTTCCACGACGTCCTTGTCCTCGATGCAGTCGAGCGAGATCGGCTCGACGACCTGAAGCTCGCCGTTCTGCCAGCCGGCATGGAAGCGGTACCCGTAGTCTGCGGCGCGCACCTCGACGTGGCGCTGCATCCGGTCCAGAAGCCCGCGCGCACGGAGTTTCTCCTTCATCGACGCCCAGACCTGCGACTCCTCGCGGCGCTCGCCGGTCACGTTCGCCTCGTGACGGGCGACGAGCTCGTGGAAGAGCTGGTCGCAGCGTTCGCGAGGGTCGCGGTAGATGCCGCCCATGACTTCGGATCGCTGCAGGCAGCTCGCGTCCTCGGGCAGCACCCGGTCCAGGACGGCCTGGAGCCCGTGCGCACCCCCGGGTGCGAACAAGTCGGCCTGCCCCGCGGCGAGCGACTCGGCAACGTGCGCGAGGCGCGTCGCGAGCTGGCGGACCATCTGGCGGTAGCCGGTGCCGTCGAAGCCCGGGTACGTCCTCGACAGGCGGCCGTAGCGTTCGTTCACGCGGAAGTGCAGGGCCGAGTCCTCGGGCGACCAGACCAGCACTCCGATGTTCATCCGCTCGCCGATGCTGGCGTCGTGCTGGTAGCGGACGATGGCGAACTCGTAGGGCTTCATCTCACGATCCTCCGCAGCTCGGCAGCCTGCGCGTCCAGACGTTCCGCGCGGGCCGCGAGAAACCCGACAATCCTGTCCACGGTGCCCGGCTCGTGCTCCCATGCGGCCGGAACCGCTTCCTGAAGGCGGTCGAGCTCCGCCCGCGTCACCTGCCGCGCCCAGGAGGCATAGAGGGCCGAGAAGGAGCGCGCCTGCCCGCAAAGTGCGTCGAAGGCGGCATGGGCGCGGATTTCCTCGTCGGGGAACAGCGGCGAGGAAGCGACCAGGTCGGGCGGCCACAGGTGCAAAGGCAGCGCCAGCGAGTGGTCGATGAGCGCGAGGTCGTCGCCGCGCCACAGCAGGTTCGGCTTCTCCTTCTTCCGGTCGCCGTTGATCACGGCGGCGTCGAACGAGAGCGCCTCCTCCAGCGCGGCCACCGCGTCAGGGGTGTTCGGCCGGGCGTCGGGGTGCCAGAGCTGCATGCCCGCGAGGTACTCGCTGCCGAAGTTCTCGCCGCGGTTTTCCAGGAGCATCTGCCGTCGGTCCGCCGAGACGGCGCGTGCGAGGGCGTCGGACACGTTCACGACGAAGTAGTCCGGGACTCGGAGCCCCAGAAGGCGGGCGATGGCTGCACAGACCAGCTCGCAGGCCAGGGAGGTCGGGCCGAAATGCCCGTCGCGGCTCGCCGGCCTCCGGATCTTGAGGACAACCAGATGCTCGAGGCCGTCGTCGTCGATCGCGGCGGCGAGCATCGGGCGTGTCCGGCCGCCGGAGAGCGACTGCCGGATTTCGAAAGCCTCCAGCCGCGCGGGCAGTTCGAACCGTCCCGGTTCCGCGTCCACTGCTCCC
>Ga0172368_10002284_pt1 | contig 24659 bp, 51 predicted proteins | sample Lak11m_FD_114540 | JGI IMG/M metagenome (GOLD analysis project Ga0172368, IMG submission 114540) | Freshwater microbial communities from Kabuno Bay, South-Kivu, Congo - kab_022012_11m | ecosystem: Environmental > Aquatic > Freshwater > Lake | place: Democratic Republic of the Congo: South-Kivu...
CGACTTCCTCCCAGTATCCTTATAGAGATAGAAAGGAACCTCGGAGACCTTCCTGGAAATGAGATTGACACAAGGATATATCCAGGAACGATACTTTTTGATTGTCTGAACCGTTTGGACTGTAGGAGTAAGATTGCCGGAACCGTGACTGGCTACGGATGTGATTCCGGCCCTTAATTCTTCCCACCCCTTTGTAGCAATGTCGCTGGTAGTGAACAGCGACATTGGCATAGGAGGCGTCTGTATGGATTCGAGAAACTTCACTTACTTTCCTACTATCCTGTCTTCCAATGCAGTTGCATCCTCGTGTCTCGTTGTCAGTTCTCCATGAACCCTTTTCAACTTCTTGATATACTCAGCCTGTTTCTCGATAATCTGGTCTTCCCAAGAAGAAGCTTCCGCACTCTGTCTAAGGAATTTCTCTCGAAAACCAACAAATTTCGTGTATGCAGAACTTACAAGAGCTTGAGTTTCTTGAACTACTTCGGCCTCAGATTCAACCACTTCTGGAATTTTGACTTCATCTGCCATCTCTTCCTCCTTTTTTCCCAAAACTTCTTCTTCAGTAATGGAGTCTTCATTTTCCACTACCTCGCCACCTACGAAAGTAAATGTCCTTCGGTCAATGATCCTGTTCCCCATCTTCTGTTGAATGACGACCATTTCAGGAACGCACGTTTCTACCGTTACCGGCCCTTCTTTCGTTGTCAAAGTCCACGGAGGAGGACCAGAAAACCGCTGCTCTACCTGATCCATCGTTGTGTAATGGTCAGTGGTAAAGAGCAGCGGTTCGGCATCTTTGGATGTGACAAGGATTTGGAACATTGTGGGCTTTCTATTCTTTTATCCGAGAGCGTAAGTCATCTGCTTGTTTTTGTTGTTTCTTGGCTCGTGCTTCAAGTTTTTCTGCCGCGAACTTTTTGGCCTTATCGGTTGAAAGCACTCCACCAATCGACCCAAGACCGATGCCAGTAAGCATGCTTGGGATACGACCTCCAAATTTTTTTGGTAGCATCGCTGCACCAATTGCACCATATGTACCACCCCTTATTGCGCCTTCCTTACGGTTGCCTTCTCCCGCTATGGACTGCCCAGCAAAAGCACCAGTTCCTCCACCTATAGCAGCTGATGGAATTCTACCGACCAAATTTCTACCAACCGCTTTAAGAGAATCCTTCACGCCTTTCGTCTCAATCGGCCCATCGAAGCACTTCTCGGTCATTTCCCCATCATGACTTTTTTTTTACGAGCCTTGGAGCCAAGTTTATCTTCAATGGGCTCGCCCTCTCGATAACCTCGATCTCTTTCGGCATGGGCCAGTTTCGCCCCCGCAGCAAACGTAGCAGTAGGAACGCCTACCATCCCGGTGATTTTGGCCGACCTCGTTAAATCGGGATTATTTTCAGCAAATTTCTTGACTCTATTGAGTAGGTTTTTGCCACCCTCCATCATACCTTTAGTCTCAATCGGCCCTTGGAAGCACTTCTCGGTCATTTCCCCATCATGACTTTTTTTTTACGAGCCATTGGGCCTTCACCCATGCATTTCTCTTCGGTATCGAAGCCCTTGTCTTCTTTGTTGCCAAGAAGTGCCTTGGCGCCTCGATATCCACCATAGCCTACTGCGCCTGCACCAAGAGCACCTGCGCCTACTACGCCTGCACCAACTTTTTTCTTGTTGGAACGCACCCAATCAGCCATTTCTCGGCTACGGGTTCCCGCCGAATGACCTCTTTGTTGTGTACGTTTAATGCCGCGATTCCGCAACCCTTCCTCAACCTTGCTGCCAACCTTGCCAAGTCTCTCGCCAATGGCCTCACCAGCACCGGCGACCTTACCCTTGCCCCAATCCCATGCAGTTTTCAAACCAGCTCTTACTGCATCCATCTTCGGACTCTCCTTAACCTCAATCCCGCCATCCAACTCTTTCACAACCATTTCTGCGCTATCTGCAATCTGCGCCATAGAACCGGCTACGTCATAGGGATTGATGTTCAGATCTGCGGCCATGCCCTTGCAACACATCTCGTTGTATGCCTGATAGCCCTTCTTCCCCACCTTCTCGCCCTGGATATCCTGCACGTAACCGGACTCGATGTCTCTCTTGGCACCGTCTTCTACGGCCTTGAGATCGTCCGACATGGTGAGATCATCGTCGTTGACTCGGATACCACCCTTCGGAGATCCTTTCTTGTTGGCCTTATCGCTGAGCTTTTCTCCCGCAGCAACATCGGTTCCAGAAGCTTGTTCGGCAGTGCTCTCCGTAGCTGAACCTTTCATCTCGTAATCTCCAAAATCCTTCATCGTGACAAATTCTGCATGTCCTCTCATTGTCTCTACTCCATTGTTTGATGGAGGCGCCTGCCTCGTGAATCCTTTTTCGATATTCTTATCCAAGAGGTTCCGCATAGGATCGCCTATCCGCCTTGGAAGACAATCTTTCTCATCAGTCCTGTGCGGTTCGCTTCCTGGCTTCACTTCGATTCCTATATCCATTGTGGAAAATTCTGCTTTTCCTCGTGACATTTTGTGTCTCCTGAAGATGGACTAACAGTAAACTCAAGAGTAGGTCAAGTTTTCTCACGTAGATTTAATTTCAATTGAAATAGTAAACCCCTCACAAAAAAAAGACTGGTCTCCTATGTAGAAGACCAGTCTCCGAGATGTCAATTTTTTATCGGCTTAGAATACGACAGAAATGAAAATTATTAGGGTGGGTGTTCCGGTTCTGCTGAGACACCTCGTGGTGGGTTGTTGGTATTCAGCCTCGACCTTTGAGGTTGATAACCACCAATTTGTGGCCTTGGCAAAACGACAGCCAACAGAAATCCAGTCACTACACCTACCATGAACCCGATCCAGCCAATGAAAATATCTGCCATGTTATCTTTCCAGGGAATGACAATACAGTTTGATCGCCTCAGATTTTGCATCCAACTCTTCTGCTATCTTCAGCATGGCCCATCGAGTGAATGCTTTTCCTTTTGCATCTATCGGCCTATGCTTGGAAATCATCACTTCATAAGCAACCCCATGATCGACTTCCTCCATTTTGCCGGTTTTTTCCACTTCTCCAGTTTCTTCATCGACTTCGACTTCGGGAGCCAAACCTTTCGTAAACCAAGTCATTCCGTTCTCGGTCCTGAATTGTTTAATCTCTCCTGTCGCCATGTCTCGAAACTCAAAGTTTGTTCCCAAGTGTCTTTCCATGTTATCCTCCTTTTAGCGTCTCTTTCAATTCTTTTGGCAATGAATTAACGAAAGCTAAAAATGCTTCTCTTTGCTTGAATGTTAATCCTCCTTTATCGGCAACAACATCGTCTGAAAGCTTATGGAGTGCCTTAAAGAAATCCAGTATCCTTTTTGGCATATCCAAAACCTGAAACCATGTCGCACCAGGATAATAGGTAACTCTCATTTCTTCTTCTTCCCGTGTCTTTGGAATCCAAAATAGATTGCCCTATCCGTAACCCCCATTATCTTAGCAATTTCCTTCACTGACATCCCTTCTTCGTCCCTCAAGCGCAATCCTTCTTCTACATCCCAAGAGTAATCATGGCCTGGATGCTTTTGACTCTCATACCCCAATGGTTTGAGCGCAGCCATAATAGAACCACGATGGACACCTAGTTTATCAGCTACAGTGCTCCATGATGGTGTCTCTTCAAAAAGCCTAATCGCTTCTTCCAGATCAAATGTGCGAGATTGTGACATTAACGCTTCTTTCTTGGAATATGGTCATAGCACTCGTGATCCGGAGAGGTAGAAGGATGTATGGATTGTATCGTAGCACCTACTATGTTCCCAGTTTTGTCCTGTTGGGGAACAATCACAGGTGTAGGAGATCGACGGATGCAAATCATTACTTTTGGCCCACCAATGATAGGTGGTCCATCCTGTGGAGCCTGAAGCTCAACCCACGCTTTGCAAGTTTGGCATCTCCCTTTAATCATATTGTGCGGCCTCCTTTTTATGTATAGATTGCCATACCACCCATAGGATAATTGGCAAGCATCAAACTATCAGCATGATCTGGACTACGTTTATGGAGTTTCTTCATTTCTTTCTTTTCCATCAAGACAAGTTTTCCATCAAGCCGATATTTGAATCTTAACCAAGAAAGCTCTTCTATTAACGCTTGATGATATGGCAAAGTTATCAAACCCTTTCTAAGTTTTTGAGCCAGGAGCCACGCCATTTCTGTACGGGCATCAGCGACCCCATACACACTAGACCTTGGTAAAGCATGAAACTGAACTTCTGTAATGGTTGTGATTTTGTCTACACCAAGACTTTTAAGCGAATCTGCGCAACCGCAGCCATACCCACCCGTACAGTCAATTATTACTTCATCTGGTCGATGTTCTTCGATACATGCAATTACTCTACCTGTTGTTTCGGCAATGTCACTATGCCAATAAGCCTGGATATCTAGCACGTGACCTCCGTAAAGTATTGTAATTGCTGATTTATCATCACCCTCCCTCGCAACATCGAGCCCTAGTGTTTTCAATGGCTTATCTATTAGTAAACTTCGCCACCTGTCCAAATACAGTGGCGCTACCACTCTCCCCTTTTGCTCCAAAGGATTATCTGCTCGGAACGGTTCTTCAGTCTGCAAATCGTGATATGTCTCTACAAATTCTCCTTCTGTTGGCTCACTCAGTAAATTGAATCCAGCCTCCTTGTTAATCTCATATGCCGTTCCCAAACTCGTCTTCCGGTTCATAACCGCAGGCATCAACTTACGCTGCTCTAATTCGTATTTCACATCATCCAGGACAGCAGTATAAGCTTCCTTAGTCATTTTCCCATTAGCATACGCACCAACGCAGTACTCAAGTTCCTGATAAAGAGACCTTGGAATACTACCCTTGATGTTTTGCAGGAATTGAGCCGAGTCCATCAATAGAGATCACCTTCTTTTTCGTGACAGAATACTGTTTTTTCAATGTAAAAACTGGCATCTTGCGACTTTTTCATATTGTGATTGATTCTCTCCAAGACGGCCTCTATTCTTCCAAGGGTGTCGGCCATCTTGTCTAAAGCAGTTAAAGCTCTTTTCTCGAAAAAAAACCTCTGGTTGTTTGAAACTGATTGTTCTATTCCGGCCATAGAGTCCTCCTTTTTGACTCAAAAAGCTGGAAATTTTTCCAGATTTTTAGAACGAAAATCCAATTTGAGCTTTCGCTCCTTGTATGACCGATTTCATTGTAACATCGTCAAGCGGACTTTGCAAGGCGTCATAGTAATAACCAATGCCCACAAATCCTCTCTGAGTGAAACGATAGCAGAAATCGACGTCAGCCAGCAGCCCTTTTGCTTTGGAACCAAAGCTGTAGATTGCCCGGTATCTAATGAAGGAAGAATCAAACCGTTGTATTCCGCCAATGCCCACCCCAAAAAGAGTCTTGTTCATCTTGGCCACAGTTTCGGTAATCTCATTTTTCCCTTTGTTTGGAATACCCTTAATAGAAAGCTCGGCCTTTCTTACATCTACCGAGCCTAACAAAAATATTTCACCATTACGATACAAGCTGATTGGTAGCAAACTGACATCAAACCTGTTGTCCAAGAATTTGAACTGGACAGCAGCATCCATGTGTTGTTTGTCGTCTTTGCCTTTTGGCCCATAAGTAACATCACCCAATGTGATTTGCTGATTGAGTTGACCAGTTCCTTTTTCCGAGTACGGCAAAACAGAATAACGAAGCCTCACATTCTTTGTTGGCATTGTGAAAATCGTTATTGACTTCAGAGTCGATTGCCCACCAAGGCCAATATCTTGAAGGTTGATCTCACTGTTTCCTGAGAGCGTAACCGAATTGGTTGAGAAAATTGCTGCAAACTCAGCCTCAAAAGGTTGAGCATTGGCGTTTGCGAAAAACACCAGTGATAAAATCATCAACAAAAACATCCTTTTCATAACCTACCTCCTCATATTTTCTCCATGAATACGATACTGCGAACCACCCTGTTTGTTCCGCTATGAAGCATGGCTATGCCAGCCAACCTCCAAGAATCCTTCCTGTATAAAGCGGGTTTTGTGCTTACCCATGCCACTATCCCTTTAGAACGCACAATTCTATGCAACCCCCTCATGACCTTGGCTGTATCTGGCATTTTACAGCCATACTCTTTTGCGTGTCGTTGTGAATAGGGTGGATCTGCAATAACAAGCTCAAAATAATCCTCGTCAAAATAATCCGAAACCTCTTCGGCCTTACAACAAATATCAGGAGTAAGAGTTTCATTAGTGTCTACAGTCCACTCTCCAGGACCGCTTTCTACCGTTCCGGAAAAAAGGTGAAGCACTGGACTTGCACTAGGAAACAGAGACTTGATACGATCAAGAAGACTTGGTGGAAATTCTCCATAGTATCCTACTTTTCTCTTGTAAGTATTTCCTATAAACCACCATAAGTAATGTCTTCCTTCTTTCTGAGCGTAAGCAACATGAGGATAAGATTCAAAGTGATTTGATATGTCAAACTCCATCAGATTCCTTTCTTTAGCCATGCCTTAAGTGCCAGAGCATCTTGTAATGTCCCGTAAAGCCAACACCAGTGAATCCTACGCATCTCTTCCTTGGCCAAATATTCTTTTTGATTGTTGCATTATATTCCCTTCCTTAGCAACCCCGCCAACGACAGTCGATGACCAGATGGCAAATCAGAAGCTCTGAATACAACACCGCAAGATTCACACCGTAATGCTATAATATCTATTTCTGAACTTGCTTTCCTTCGGTCAATTCTATTAAGGAAAACAACATTCCTTTCTCCACAGAAAACGCATTCAATTGGATCTCCTTTCTTTTTTGATTTAGCCATTCAGTGATCCTCGATGTTTATGTCGTAAAGTTCACCACTGATAAGTATAAGAGACAAACCGCATTTGCAAGTCATTTTTTCATAATCAACTCTTTTTGCGTAACCCCATTCCCCTTTGCCTTCTTTTTCACCAGGAATCCATTTGCTTACCAATGGTCCCTCTTTTGAATATGACCATTGAAATGTTTTCTGACATCTTGGACACCAATGCCGCCTAAATACCAACCACATGAATCGGTCAAACCATCTCTGGAAAAACCATCGAGAAGCGTTTCTCTGTGTCGATTCCTGGGTATAGTGATTGAATTCTTGAGAAGTGATCATTTGATTCTCGCTTGTAGAGGATTTGTGAGCGGATCATAGTTGCAGGCATACATATGGTTTGACCCGGCCTTATCATCTCTATAAAAAGACCCTTCAAGTCTACAATGTTGTAAAAGACTTGGCCTCCCTATTGTGTAAACCGGATTCGTAATTCCATATCTTTCTTTGAGAAAAGGCCAAAATGAAACTCCTACAGGACCATCAAACCAAGGATTTGTTGGACCTTGTGCAAAAAACTCTTTGATATGGGTTTTGAAGGTTGACCAGCGAGTCATGATAGAACCACCCATGCACGACACCCAGCGAAACAGAGGCACTCCAGATAATTCAATATTCACAACCTCTTCCGGCACCCCTGGTCCTCTCAAAAGAGAAAGATAATCTACCTGCGGATTTTCCTCAAAAATTGTTTGCATCACCCTCAGAGCATAAGGCGAGCAGGCATAATCTACGTCTGCTAACCACACAACACTGTCGTCATCGGCGTATCGAGAGATAAACTCCACCTTCTCTTGTATAATTTGGTTGTATGGACGTTTCTCGGGATTGCCCTTTTGGGTAAAAATTGGGACTACTAATTCTTCGCTGTCTTTTTTAACCATTTTCCACTCATCGTCTCCTGCAATAAAGTTCTCAATTGCCAGAAACAAAGGCGTTACATACATATTAAAACTACAATAACAGATTTCTGCATGGAACCCCACCAAGTAGTCCGCTCTGTGACTAGCTACACATACTATTACGTTCATAGATTTTCTCCCTTTTGTGTTCTTCAACAGCCCAATAAAAGAATTCCCAAGCAGTTTCTCTATCTGCAAAGGGTATCTCAAGTAAATGCTTCGGATAGCCATACTCTATCACGTAACCATCAGGGCCACGCTTGATATAGCAAGCCCATTTTCCTAGATGGTATGAACCTATTGGTTCTAATTCATCGCTCATTCTTCTCTCCCAGCCCCATCAGTTTCCACACTATTGTTCGCATGTCTTTAAGGTGATCTTGTGTAGGACCCAATGCAGCCTCATCTTTAATTTGCCTTGTAGGACGCACACCGGCAATCCAAAAGGCATCCATGAGTTTCTGTGCCATGTCGTCGGGCAAAGAGAAAGCCTCCACGTCATAAGCTTTGTACCATGCTACCCCAACTTCTGGTGGTTCTAAATGACCAACCTCCAGAGGTTTTACATAATCTATAGAACCATCTGCATTGTAACAAACCATGTAAACGTCAAATGCCATTCGCATAATCTCACGGCGAACCATAACCTCAAATTTCAGCCAGTTTGTGTTATTCATGATCCAATTGCCTTTTTGATTTTATTCCGAAGGTCTAACCAAAACCCACACTCAGCAAGAACACCGTCAGCAAAACAGTCTTCGATATATTTCTTAATGAGTTTTGCTTCACATTCAGTCATTCGGAAAAAGATCTCGTTGCCGGATGAAAACAATCTTTCTTCCCCTGCGAATCTCCATGCTCTCATTTTTTAGAACTCCAGCTAAGGTCTTTTGAATTGACGAGCCCATAAAGGCCGTTTGCTGTTCTTGCCTGAAAACGTTATCGTTGTGCTGCCATCATGGTCTGTCCGTTTATCAAGATTAGTCAACCCTTTATCGTCTTCGTAGCGAGAAATTTTCACCACTACTGATTCCGGTGATCCTATCAGTTTCCCGTCAATCCATACTTTCATTTTTCATAGCCTCCTTGATTTCGGTTTCCCTGTAAGTTTCACGAACACGTTTCCAGAAATCTTCATTAGGGGTTATTCTGGAAAATCTTGGCACCTTATTGCCGTTGCTATCGCTCACCATTTCATTCCACATTGAAAGTGGACGAGTCCATCTGACATTAGCCAATGATATATAACCATTAGAAAGCATTTCAACGGTATGGTAAACCATCATCTCTTCGTCCGTCTCCGTATGTCGTACAATGTCAGAAACCTTATAGACATCACCGTTGAAATGCCTGTAATAGGCTCCGATCTCTGGTCTAATGCTCTGTCTCTGTCTTTCTTGAAGCCAATCACTGCATATTTCAATTAACCATTCTGCATCTTTTTCGTCAAAACTGTAACATCTTTCGGCACTAAGTTGTAATTCCAGGAATTGGCCATTGGCATATGCTCTCAATGGTTGTGTTCTATCACTCCGATGAAGATACTGATTTCGATCCAAACTGCCAAATGACTTACGCATTACTTCCCCCTTTGCCTTCGCTGAATTTCTTTTAATCCTCTTGGTTTTCCAAACTTACCACGTAACACGTAGTTCTCTGGAAAATCTCGTTCCTTATTGGCATTCAATAGCGCTGCAATGATTATACCAACGATGATCCCAGCACACCCAGCAAATATAATACTCATTTTGTCTCCAATGGGCTATTGATTTTTACACCAAGCCGCTCCGCACACGCTTCCGCTACATTGAGTGCATAATCGACCCCTATGGTATTGCGCTCGATTCGAGATTCGAGTTGGTCAATCTTTTTTTCATATTGATTTATCCGGACATCTGAAGCATAAGTTATGCACAGCAAAAGAACGGCCAAAATCAAAATCATTATTTTGTATAGAGTTAATTCTTTCATGGTTACTCTCCCACCACCGGCTGCTCATGCAGGTTTAATCCTTGCCATGCTGGGATATAATTCTTGCATTTCTCTGGTTGCGGACTTTCACCTTGTCCACACGAAAACTCAAAGAGCGGATCGTGCCATAGACACACTGTATTTCTGCACTCAACATCATCTGTTTTCATCATTCCTTCTCCGGTGACTCCAGGTGAGCCCAATGGGTGACGTCGGATACGCCAACTATATCGCCATCCTCTTCGTCTATTACCGAGAAACAGTCTCCATCCCAATACCCATTGCTCCAAAAAGCATACTCGCCTTGTCCATCCCAACTGGGTCCTTCCCGCCATACTGGATATCCCCCTTTTTTCGGCGGCTTCTCCTCGCTCAGCTTGCGCCAGGGGTTGAGGGCGGCGATGGCAAAGTCAAGGACATGGGCAAATTCAGGGTGATTTTTATGTGCCCCAATATCTCCAAAAAACCGGTCAATTTCCCTTAGCCCTTTAATCGCTTCTTTCTTGGTCATCCTTCCTTCACTCCTCTCTCAAGCTCTATGATTGCCCGTCCGATGATTTCCGTGAACACCGGTGGGCAACTATTTCCAAGCATTCTGGAGCGTGTTGCTTATGTAAAGACTCACAAAAAACCACATTGTTAATTGTTTCCTCATTTGTCCTCCTTCGGCAGACTTGCGTACAAAGCACGTATCCAATTGTTCCCATCCTCGGTAAGCTCGATCTCAGCCAAATTCCCTCTGGTATGATAGTCGATGTCTTTGAGCACCTGCTCTATTTTTCGTGCTCTCCATTCTCCCGAAGAGACTTTTTCTGGAATCGGAGGCCAATAGCTAGAACAATCAAAACTAATACTTTTGTTAAGCTGTTCTAACATGAACTCTTTCAACCCAGTATGACGCGCCGTAGGTGGTTGCCACGCCTGAACTGCAATCCTCATTTTCGTATAACGTTCCAAGAGTTCTTGTTTCTTTTGGTCATTCTTTTTGCGCTCTTCAAGTGCCTCTTCGAGTTCCGCACTTACAAACGCCTCCACTTCATCCAACGACATGCGCTGGTATAAAGCCAGCTTTTCTTTTGCGCTTGCTAATTCCTTGAGATTGTAGTCCGAAGGTTCCTGCAACCGGGGTTCAACATCCATATCGTCGCCTCGTTGCATAATGCAGACTCCGAATTGCCGAGCACATCTCAATATGAACCGTCTGAATGAATCACTTTTGCCTTCGTAAATCTCTGATGTGTAATCCGTTGGCATTTTCAATCCTCCTTTAGAAAAACTCCCTGGCAGTATTTCTGCCAGGGAAAAGTGTGTTATTTTTTGGTTTGACTATCCATACTCACAAAAGGTACTGCTCCGCTTCCCGAAAACCTTGGCAGAACTCCATTCCATTTCTCGATACTTTTGTAACGCACCAACTCAGGTGTAATGGATTCCGACAAGATCCTATTGGCCTTAGCCTGTGCTTCTGCTACTGCCAATATAGAATTGGCCTCACCTTGTGCTTTAGCTACTGTTTTTTCTGCTTCGGCTTTTGCCGCTACAATCTCGTTTTTCTTTTGTTGAGCTTGTTGTGTCGCATTGATTTTGGCATTGATTGCTTCTACAACTTTTGGAGGTAAACGAAAATCCCCAACAGAGTAGATCCTTTCAATAATGATACCTATCGGAGCAACCTGGTTTGTTACCTCTTTCTGGACTTCGATAAACAAAACCTGTTTCCCGCTACCGTAAGCGGATTCAATCGGCCTTGTAGACCCTGCATTAACAAACGCATCCCTCACCATACTCCGGAGATAAATAGAGGTAATCTCTTCGACGCCTTTCCTGTATTTCTGAAATACCAGAGGAACTTTCTTGGGGTCAATATGGTAGCTTATGCCGACATCGGTGTTTACCGAAAGCCCTTCCATGGTTTGAAAGGTAATTGATTCATCTGCTTCGCTACCTTCTGTCTTAGCTTTAGTCCATACATAATTTTGAGTAAATGTCGGAAACAAATACAAATCCTCATTCCACCCTATCCAATAACGACCTGGACTAAGCGTTTCGGTGTCTACTCCTTTAGCGCCTCCCAAAAGGTAAACCTTGACTCCCACGTTCCCCGCTGGAACCTTTGAACAAGCGCCCAAAGCAACAGCGGCCAAACAAATCAGCAACAAAATCTTAATCCTTTTCATTTATGACCCTCCTTATTTTTTGTACCATATCTACGATGGCAAGGCAAAACACAATTGGCGAACCAAGAGCGATGATTACTCCCAGTATCACCAACTCGGTCGATGCAAAGCTAATCAGATATGGGCAAAGAATTCCTCCTATAAAAACAGCCATGGCGGCAAGCAAGATTACCCTCACATAGAGGCTTACGAAAAACCATATTGTTGGTCGCTTCTTCATTGGTCGTCTCCTCCCGCAAGAATCATGCCCCCAGAAGAAGCTTTCTCTTCAAAAACGTGTGTCAAATGATCTATTGACGATTTCAGGTTCGCCAACTCCTTTAATAGAATATTCGTTGTAATGATAGTCACCATTGTATCGTGATCTTGCTCGCCGCCAGGAGCTACTAACATCTTGCAGAGTTCACATTTGGCAACCGTCCTTGGAGCTGTTATCAATTCTCCTTTCCTGAAAGCAGAAATCTGCTCGTCAGTCAGTTGTGCTTCTTGTCGCACCATCACATCGTCACAGCGACACACCTTACATTTTCCTCTGTATTCTTCCATTTTTATTCCTCCAAGAATCTTTTAATATTGGCTATAGCTTTTTCTTCATGATTCAAACGAAAATCCTTTGTTAAATAGATGTAACCTCTATCCAGAAGATGCATCAGAAACTGCTTTCGGCTACGTTCAAAATCCTTGTCATTCACGTGCCGGAATTCTTTACGAATCAATTCTCCATTTCTGATGAAAGTTTCATAATCCTCGCTCATGTTGGCAATATCGAGGTCGCACATTAGTTGACACAGGCGATCAAGCGGCTCTCTCTTAAATCCCGTGACAATATCCGTTTCTAGAATGATGTGATTAACCCGAGTCATTACATGTTCCTTTGGAGTCGCTCTCAATAATGCACAAGCCAACTTGGCACTATTCATTTCGTTATAAGGATCTCCAGGCACATAATAGATGTCATGCATCAATATCGAATAAACCAACATGAATTCTTCTTCGGCAGATATAATAAGTTGCATGTCCTGGAGCCTATCTAGCATTCCAAAAACATGCCCACTCAAAGTATGATAAAACCGCCTTCCTACGGGCATCTGATAAAAACCACTCACTAAATGCATTAAGGCATTCGTCCACGGAACAGGCATCTTGTGAACGGTTGCGAACTTGCGAGCAAGTTCCCAAAGTTTTCCTTCGATAATCATTCCGCCTCCTCCCTAACTACCAATCTCTGTTTTGTTATGTGCCAGGGATCTTCATACTCGTATCTCTTGGCACAGTTGTTACAGGTCACGAGATGTTTTACCGGTATGCAATCCACAACAAAATACTCCTTGAATTCGTCTCCTGAACACTTATCACAAATCAGTTTCCTCATTTTGCCTCCTCCGTAATAGGAATTGTTCCCTCAAATATAACCTCTATCCTATTCCTCACTTTTCCCAAAGGAGGCATATCCAACTCGGCTATGAATGTCCTCTCTACTTCCATATCAGGATTCCTACGAGCTTCATGTGCCAGGGAAAAACTCTCTATTTCTTCGGGAGTGAATTTCCTCATAGTCTTTTGTTTCTGAATGTATGTCCCTCGCTTGAAAAACGATGGATAATTATTCCAGTTCACTCCCTTTTCCATCAACATGTCCATCATTTGAGCACTATTTTTGTTTTGTAATTCCTTGTGTGAATAGTATTCTCGTGCAGCCATAGAAACCGAATTCTTAGTCGCATCCAATTCACGCCAGAGGATAGCATTGACTGCTTCGGTTTTATTCGGAACTTGCCAGGCCCTGCAATCAAAATATGCCCAAAAAATTTTCCACCCTGGTAGAGTCGTTTCAACTAGTTTGTTAAAACAAACCGACGCCATTGATGCTAATACTGAAGTCATTTTCTGAATGCGGCCATCGAAGAAAATTTGAGACTTGGCACTTTCACTGTAATATACCAATGAGATTTCATCCGACTGTGTGTAGCCTGTTAAGGCTCCTGTTTTGCCAACGAGCCACTTAGTAGTATCAATCATAACCTTAGACATTCGTTCATCATAGGGACGTTTTAAGTCCTTTGTCCAATTACTGAAATTTTTACCATCGAGTCTCGCGATCACAGGCAGTAACGGCATAAACCGCCTTCCCACTTCTATCAACTCATAATCCTTCATCCTATTTCCGAATTCGTCTTTATCCGTTTTCATTTCGCTTCCTTTATCATCTCACTCACCATCCCTATTAAGTCATCGAGTTCCGGTTTCCTTGGATTTGGTTCTGAGTCCAGGGATATGTCTTCGATGCTGAATGGACCTTGATGTGAGGTGTTATAGCACGAGTCCGAAGCCTTGTCAAGTTGAATTTGATCGGAAGGCGTGTATTTTTCAGTATTTTCGTTACTTGGTGCGGAGTCCGAGTCCACTGAAACGCTGTCAAGTTCATTATCAAAAAATCCTGTATTTTTTTCAGGAATATGAAAAGATGTAAAGTTGTTTTTGGAGCTACTTAAATCTAACACAACATCCCTCATGCCCAAACTGGAAACAACTTTCTTATTCGCTTGAACAACCCCGCCCGGATTTGTATCCTCTTCTCCTAGCTCGCACTCTTCTCTCAGTACCAATCTCCCTTCATCTCTTTTCCTATACACCTTCTTCTTTGCATCCCTGGTCCTATCCTCTGTAACATACTCTTCCAAGACGTTTTGCTTTAGTAATTGGGCAGGCTCTTTAAGTGTGCCTGGATACAACTCTCCTCTAATCTCTCCCCTTGGCACACCTACAAAATCATCTTCTTTTGCATACGCACTCTTAATCAGATATTGTTTCAGTTCCCTCTTGATCTTCTTGTATGCCTCTACGTAATAGATTGCGATTATAGGAAGCGTGTTCTCATTGTGCTGAATCCTCTTGAACACCTGATCCGCTATAGAGAGTATGAGTTGTCTATTGTTGTGTTTATCAGCCTCCAGTATCATTGGCATGAATTTTGCTTCTAGGTCTCTGAAGAAGATTTCGTGAGGATTGGTTGTGTTGGGATCTGTCTTAAGTTTAGTTCTTACTCTTGCAAAGTCTTCTTCCCAGGAGCTTAGTTTCTCTCGATATGACTTGTACATCTTCTCTGGACCTACTGTGTTTTGTTTCCACCAAAGTTCAGGGTTATCTTTGTATAGCTTCTTGTAGTCTTTTAGGGTGGGCATTTTATCCTCTCTATATCCTCTATATAGGTGATCTGAAAACAGAGCAAAAAACTGGAAAAATTTCCAGCTTTTGTATTCAAGTATTGTGTTAAGAGTTTAGTGTAGGTGTTTGTTTTAAGAAACCTATCACTGTATTTTGTTGTGTTCTTGGGTTAAAAAGCTGGAAATTTTTCCAGCTTTCTTGCCTAGTTTTACGAGATTGAATCCTTGTTGGATAATGAACCAACCGAGAGTGACCAGGAGTTCTGCTATGAAGAGCCTCATTGAAACACCCTATTCTCCGTAAAGAGCTTGTCTAATTCCTCGTGGGACATTTGTTTGAGTTGGTAGAGTCTAAATCCTAAACGGTCGGCAAACCACTCAGGGTCCATGTGGGAATTATGCTCGAGGGCTTCTTGAAGTAAATTGTCTCGTTGTTCTCTTTCATGCTCTTCTTCTTCCCAGGAGCTATCAATACCCCCTTCTATTACTGGGAGTTTTGGGGTTCGTTTGGGTGTGACATAGGGTTGCCTTCGTTGTGACATGAGGATTGTCTTGGTCTCTTTCTTGATGGGCTTCTTTTTCCCATTCATGCACCCACAACTAGTAGTATTACCTGACTTAATGCTCTGTAGCCTTGCCTCAAATTCTTTTCCGCAATGGCATTTCACCTTTACCCTCCTCCCTCGGTTCTTGCCTTTGGGTGGAAGCAAGCTAAGAATTTCTAACTGGGATGAAGGCGCGAGGCTTCTAAGTAATTGATTTACTGGGCTTTTCATAGGTGTTTTCTCTACAGGACTTGGTTTTGTTTACTGAACCCATCCTCTGGACTCGTGTTCGGGTCTTAGACTGAACCCATCCTCTGGACTCGTGTTCGGGTCTTAGACTGAACCCATCCTCTGGACTCGTGTTCGGGTCTTAGACTGAACTCATACTTGCCTTTAATTTATTCTGATACTCTACGCACCACTCCCAAATAGTTCTGTCTTTGATTTTCTGTGAGAGCCGATGCTTAAAAAAGAAACTTTCAAGGGAGTTTCTATTAATCCTTAGTATTTCCCCAACCTCTCTAAAGGTCTTCCCTCTTTGTCTTAATACAATAGCCACGCCTAAATCAAATTTAATCATACTTCCTGTGTCTTTGTTTCTGCGATGCAATCGAGCGTGCTCCGCTTTTGTCATCTTCTGTAAATTCTCTATTTCATCATTGAGTTTGTTGCGATCTTTATGGTGAATTACTTCATTTGGGCCAACTAAATTATCAGGGTGATTGGCGTTCCATACGGCCATGGAAAATCTACAGGTTACTCCTTGGTAAACTATCGTCCTGCGATCTCCATTTCGATCTTTCTTGCACCTCACAGCTCCTTTTTCAACAACCTCTTTCCAATCTATCTCATAATATTGTATTGTCCTGTGTCTTCTGCATCCACAACTGGTAGTATTACCTGATTTGATATATTTAAGTCTCGTCTCAAACTCCTTTCCACAACCACACTCTGCCCTCACTCTCTTTCTCCCTTTCCCTGGCAATATCTCCAATACCTTTAACCCAGGCACCTTGAGTCTTTTGTTGATTCCCTCTATTTCATTCTCCATCTTGTCTTCCTTTTATATTGCATCTCTCAAATGGTGATTCCAGATTATGAACTTCACCCTTTGAGAGATGCCCCTTTTATATTTTCCGGTTATTGTAATCTAGCCTCGACAAATAGTCTTTTCTGAAGACGTCTACTATTACCCCAAAGAGAGAATCCTTAAATTTCTGCACTTCCGGAAGATCTTCATAATCAACCAAACAGGGATGAGTCTTTTTCTCTGGATCTTTTGTTTCTCCATATACCCATCCTTCTTCAGTTTTTTGTTTCATCCATTGCTTGTGTTGTTGTTCTGGAGTAATATCTGGATTTTCCAAACGAAATCTTACTCCATTCATTATTGATTCTTCTTGCCAATCTGGAATCCCCCACCACGGCGGTTGAGAAAAATCATTAAGAGTTTCACAATAGGCCCGGTTTGCTTCATGGGCCACTTTAGCTACCATCCGGATTTCTTCATCTTTCATTTCCTTAACTCCTCCTAGTTATTCTCGTTTTCTCCAGCCGCTTTAATTGCCAACGAGTTTTCAAAATCAGAAACCAACTTCTCAAGAAGTGTCCCAATAGTAAGGCTATTAGCAATAATCTGAATACACTCTTCTTGAGAAGTTGGCAGTTTACTTGGAACAATTTTGCTTGCCAAATAATCTATTGGTCCTTTCGCTTCTGGAAAACAAGTATGAGAAAGGATTAGTTCAGCAAGTAAAATACGAACAAGTTGATCTAGCCTTGCCTTTAACTCTTCGTTCATATTATTCACGCCTCCTTTTCGTCAGTCACATTTCCCTTTTTCATTTCGAGAATAAGTAAATGAGGAGCCCGAAATTACTATCAAGGCAAGTATAAACCACCACCCTGATTGATCTTTCCAAAAGACTAAATATGCCGTACCCGCAAGGACCAGGGTATCAAATATAAGCTATCAGTGTTTGGTTTTGGGTTTTCATTCACTCTCCTCTGTCAATTGAAGCTTCGCTTCATACCATACTCGTGTGTTGTTCTTACTTGGTGTTCCGTCTTTTTTGAGAGAATGGAAAACAACCTCATAATAAGGCTTATAGACCTTAGAATTAATTTGAAACACTATTCCTTTCTTACCTTCATATGTCACTCTATCTCCAATTTGCCAAGGGCAGAGTAGCAATGCTGCATCCTGCAAAGCTTTTTCAGCAACGTTTCTATGAAGTCGAGCTTCCTCATTATGCTTTTTCACTTCTCCTAAAAGATATTCCGCTTCAGGTCTATCTTTCTCGATCTGCTCTAGTGTTTTCATTCTTTGTCTCCTATCAGTTTTTCTAAACAAGACACATCAATGGGATCAATTTGAATTGCTAACCCACCTCTAGATCCCTGGGTATGCAAAGCATAATTGTATTTCAGTGGCGTTTCGCATATTGGGCACACCGCACCAACTTCTTCCACTGTTTCACGAAATCGCTCAATAATCATCTCGCGTTCTCCTTTTTCAATCTTCTCCAGGCGCTTTGTTATTGCATCTATTCTGTTGGTTAGTGCTTCAATGAGAAAGCGATTGTGGTCATAGGTTTCAACCTTAGCTGTTCCGGACCAGTAAAGACAGCTTAGTTTGTCTGCTGTGGACTCAATATTTTTCCAAGCTTCTTCTGATATTTCACCAGCTTTGTCTATTATTTCAGGTCTCATGTTTCACCTCTTCCTATGTGATACATCCCGCAAAACTCACATCTGTATGGTTCCACTCTGCCGATCTTGACCGTCGTTTTATTGGCTGTCACTCTTCGTCTTCTGTTCCTCCTTCTGTTAATAGTTAACGCAACAAATTCAGCCTTGCCAAAAGTCTGATAAGACTTTTTGCCAAAACATGAACACATTATAGACATTAGTGATCACCTCCAAACTGAACTAAAAAGCTGGAAATTTTTCCAGAAAACTATTCTGATTTATGCCACTCCTCCCATTGGTCCTTGTCCCAGTTGAATGTTTCAGGATTGATGTTTTGAGGTTTATAATCCTCATTGGTTATTGGACTTCTCTTCCCTCTCCAATAAAAATGAAAACTTACATTCTCGCCTCGATATGCTATCTCCAAAAGAGCTAGTGGGTTCCATTTTGCTTTTCTAATCCGCTTAATTCTATTGGCTATAACTTCCCTTAGTGTCATTTACCCATCTTCCATTCTGCAACAATAGTTTGAAGAGCTATTTTATTTTTCAGTTGTTTCAGCAAGCTTTTGTATGGAATGCCGAGTTTTTTTGCAGCTTCTCTGAAGGTCATCTTCTCGCCCTCAATCATACAGTGCGTATCCGAGACAACCTTATTGTTATTTGTATCCGGTAAAAGATGAAACTTGGGAAACTTAGTGTTCATATGATGTTCAATAAGGTGTTTTCTAAGAACTATGCCAAGATATGCCGAGATTCCTAAGCCAACCGATTCTGCAAGCTCTTCAAGTTTCCCGTACATACTTTGTGAAACCCGCACGTGTAATGCTGTTGTATACTCTTTAGTTTTTGAGTGAGAGTCTGGCATATTTCCCGTCCAATGCGATAGCTGCGGTAAGTAGAGTTGACTTTTGACACCAGGGTTGAGGATTCACACACATTACTGTATTTGGACCCCATTGAGCAATAGACTGTCTGCATCGAACACATTGATATGTTTCCTCAATCTTTTCTATCTGCTCTAGTATATTCATTATCGGTTCCTCTCTGGTGATATGGCAAACCCATGTTTCTTTGTTCCGCCAGAACCTATGATCTCTCTGATTTGCCCCAATCCTCTTCTGAAATTGTGCTTTTCATCGTGAGGAAGTTGAGGTAATAGCCGATTTGAAGATATGAATTCCTCAAGGCAGCCTCTTTCTTTGTTCCATCGGTAGGTCTTCTTCATAATCGACTTCCTCAATTACGTCAGGAGTCTCTTTTTTTTTCTTTCTTCGTAGTTCCCGTAAGTTTTTCTCAAAACGAGCAGAAAACTCTGCTCTCTCTTTTGCTTCATTTGAGAAATAAGATTGAGATTTCAAACTGTTGTCTCCATTATATATCACAAAAATGATTTCTTCTTAGTGTCTATCCTTGAAAAATGATCGTAAGTTATTGTTTTAATATTTCTATGAGTATAAGACCTTACACGATTAATCTTCTTGCTCATTTCTTTCTTTCACTTGGCCGTTTTACTAAGCATCTTGAGGATTCCGGTAAGATGATCATTTTTTGGAGAATCAAGTTCGTCAAAGTGATCATCGTCTTTCCTTTTTTGCCGTGTCACCCAGGACTCCCAGTTGGCAAAATCCTCTCGAATGATGGAAGTCGTTTTAGTTCGGACATTTTCAGAATGGGTCTTATTGATACCTGTCTCGTATATGTGATCACACCTCTCTAATAGTCTGTAAACCTGAATATTCGCTTGATCAATATGTCTGACAAAATTTCCAATATTAAGAGTAGAAATGTCTTCTTCAACCTGGCCAACGATGTTTCTCATCCTGACGACGAGCTTGTGAAGTCTTTGATCGCATCGAAAATCGGTCTTTCGTTCAGACTCTTTTCTCTTGTGGTGAAGGTAAAAAATAGAAATGATTTGATCAAGATAAGCCTTGAGAGATTTTGCTATCTCTATAGTTTCATTGAATTTGGCAGACTCATATGCCTTCGAGAAGTCTTCTTTCCGCCGCTCAAACTCTACGATAAGTCCTTCTGTCCGCTCTTGAGTTTCGGTTATATCTTGTTTGAAATCAGACATGGTAAGAGGAGAGGGATTTACCCTCTCCTATTCTCCTTTCACGTCCATCGAGCCTATAGGGGCCTTCGGAAATCATCCACAATTAGCTTTGCCGGTTTGAAAACGACTTTCCTCCTAGCCGGAATAGTGAGTGATTCTCCTGTTCTTGGATTGTGGCCTTTTCGCTCTTTTGTTTCCTTGACCTTAAAGATTCCGAAACCATGAATGGCTATTGTCTCTCCTTGAAGAAGAGCACCCTTCATAATCTCAAAGAGATCTTTCACCATCTCTTTTGAACCGGCAATCGTTAAGTCACGGTAGTCCTCTTGTAAGGCCCTTGCCAAATCGTCTCTTGTCATAGGCATCCCTCCAATTGATATAGGAAATACCTAGTGTTTATTGGTCCTTTTGTCAAGTGCTTTTTTCTACAGGATTTCTTGGACGTGACACCGACATATTATTGAAAACACTCGTAAAATCCCGGAAGTGTTCTTTGTAGTCCTCGTAAGCGTGAAATTTCTTGATATAGGACGGTGAAATTTCATCGAGAACTTCAACGTCCAACCATCCTCCTGGAACAGGATAGGCATAATACGGCTCACTCGCTCCTCTGATATAAACAACAGTGGCCAATTTATACGTCTGTCTCGCATAGTAAGCCCGGTGCATCCCGTCGCATATCAGCATGTGAAGCTTGCCATTGATAATTTGCTCTTCCACAATAATAGGAAGAATGTCAACAAGTGGATCGCTGAACCCTTCAATATAACCAACGTTCCTTTCGGCCATATTGAAGATATCAATATCCCAGGTGTTGAGCATATGCCAATATACCTTTTGAATCTTGGCTATCTCTGAAACCAAGACATATCGTTGGCATGGTGCTAAGATATTGGGGTCAATCTTCTCAAGGGTGATATGAGCATTCTTGTAGGGCTTCGGTATTTCATAATCCGAATTTTGAGCGTAGATTATTTCCCAAGTCTTCCTGTGTAAAGTCACCTCCCTTAACTTCTCGATAAGTTTTTCGGGACTATGAATCCTGTGCGGCATCTTCATCATTACGCAGTCTCTTAGTTCTTCTTTCATAATGACTCCTTAATCTATGAGATCGAGGCGTGAAAAGTCAACCTCATTTTTTTTCTCAACGGTGCATTGGCAATGTTTACCCGGTTTCACCTTCAAAGCCCTCTCGTTAGCCTCTCGCCGTTCTTCTTCCGATAGCCTATGCTCCCCATACCCCATAGGACAATCTTCCGGTATCGGGCTCTCAGGCTCTTTTAAGGCTACTGGCTCCTGCCCCTCTCTTTCAAAAGACTTTCCTGACTCTTCATTGAATGCGGCTTTTTGTGATACTGCAAATTCCGGGTTCTCTACCATCTGATCCCCAACGGTCCATTTCTTGGCTTGCATCATGGTACCAATCTTTACCGTATCTGTTTCAGGAACATAATCCGTAACGAGAAGAGACTCATCCACTTCTTCCAGGAGTTTACGAGATGTTTCGAGTTCGCCATGAAATGCTACCATACAAACAAGAGCTTTGGCCAACATAATGTATCGGAAATTCAGCTTCCGAAATTCACTCATCCAATATTCGTAGTCCTGTCTCTTCATTAGTTTCTTGCCGGGAAAATGTTGGCGATGTTCCGGAAACATTGAGAAAATTATCTCGGCTTCTTTTACGACCTGGTGTTTTTGTTTCGATGTCGCCAGTCTTTTTATGGTCTCTATTGCAAAGCCAAGCCAATTTCTCCACAATTTGGGCCGCTTAAACATCTCGCTACAGAATTGGTTATAGGAGTTGTCCTCTGAAGCTTCAATGGTGTTTTCTTGAAGAAATTCCAGAAGCCTTTCAAATTCATCAATACTTTGTTTGCTCGTCATATTTTATCCTTTCTGCGTGACAGTCCGTCGTCAATCCGAGTCGGGATAATCGAAAAAATGTCTCCACCCTTCAGTGCCGAAAAAATCTTCACCATCAAGTTCGTCCAGTTTCATCTCAAGTGTGTCAATATGGCCAAATACCTGTTGGACCTCTTTGTTAGACGCTTGGCCTACAATGGACTTTCCTCGAATAGTGTTCAGTTCTTTGTCAGAAAGCAACCTCGGTTTCTCAAATTTCGGCATAATGATCTCCTTAGAATTTACGAAACAGAATTTCGTGTTTACGATGATATTCTTTTCTAAGTTCTCTCTCTTCAGTATTAATCTCAAGAATCTTCAAGGCCGTTTCGGTTTCAAAGAGTTCATTTTGTAAATCTGCAATCTTATTTACAATCTTCTTGTGGTATTCTTCATTTGCAGTAAGTTTGCTTCTCTCCTCACTCCATAGGCGAAGTAAGTGTCCTTGTTCTTCTTTCAGAATCTCTTTCGCATGTTGCATCTCATGTTCCCCTTTCTATGGCTGGTCTCGGTTCTACTCTTTCTCCATCTCTATAGCCCCTGTCAGCAGCCCACTGATTAAAGTTCCTTGTGTCTTCTCGATCAAGATTGTATTCCTTAGCCTTACCCCATTTATTCTTGACATGCTCCATGATTGCATCTTGCATGTAAGGAATAAGAGCTTGCTCTCTTTCGTTCACTTTTATTTGACTTATAATCTTTTCCGCTATCCTCATAGTCATACCAATCCGATAACTCTTTAGCCAAAGCTCATGATTGTGTTTACCTTGTTGGGATGCAAGTCGATCAAGAACAAAACTCATATCAACCCATGTGCCGTTTCCCGGTAAGTTTTTCCACAGAAATTCAACATCCTTTTCCTCATATGCTTCTTCACTCAATCTTTCGATTGCAGTCACAAGATATGCCATTACATAAGTCGCTACTTTGGCATTAGTTTCTTCTCCTATGAATACCAACATAGTAGCATCCTTAACTGCTGTCTGGCCGCTTTTGGGCTCTCTTTTAAGAGCTACAAATATATCACAATTGTAAAGACGGGCCACAGCCTTCGAGAGATGGTTTATCCATTCGTTGAGTTCATTAATCTCAATTGAGAACTCACGAACAAAGTTCACCTTTCCGGAATCTTCATCAATATCAATATTATTGAGGTTGTAACGAGTTAGAAGTTCTTTTGCTTTTGCTGCTGCTAGGGTTGCTTCGTTCTCATTAGATGATTCACTTAGGCGCAGTAGTTTACGCACCTTTTCAATAACATCTTCTTTAGTCATAATACTCTCCTTAAATACGCATTACTTCATCCTTAATGTCTGCCAAATCACAAAATCCAGAACCCACACACTCTAATATTTCACTTGCTACAATCCCCCTTGTGGAAATGACTTTCACAAGTTTTCCTCTTGCCTTCAGTTGATCCAGGAGATAACAAAAGTCACTGTCGCCCGATACAAGAACAAACATGTCAAATGTGTCCAAGGCCATGAATGTATCGAGAACAATCCTCACGTCAGCATCGGCCTTTTCTTTTGAACCGTTGGTGGATTTGATCACCTTTACCGGCATTGCAACAACAGAATATCCCATATCGTGAAGAGCAGTCCGGAATCCTCTTTGCCTATTGTCAGGATCGGAAAGAGGCACAGTAAGATAATATATAGCTTGAACAATATCGCCCCACTGCTCGACATACTGGCGAAGCCTCCTTGGATCTGCCCGCCATCCGAGATAATCCCGCTGACAATAATAGTAATTCGATCCATCAACTGCCAAATAAATCCGGATGTTAGAACTCATTGTTAACCTCTTTCTTTACCCATTAATCTGCGAATCGTTGTAGAGTCATATATTTCAGATCCGGCCTCCAGGTTTTTGACTGTCTTTCTGAGAAAGATTCCCTTTTGAACTGCTGCCGCTAACCATTTGCCGTCGATGAGTGCATCGGTAGATATTGTAGGAAATTCGCCAAGGACCATTATTTTCCATGCAGCACTTCTTTCACCGTGTGTATCTCTCTGCTTGTTAACCCATTTGAGAGAACTCAGATCTGGATAGGGCAACAGGCCATTTTCATCGAAATTGTCTTCGTAATAAATCTTGCCGCTTTTTACAGCCTTTCTGATGTTAGGAGAATCCAACACATTGATGTGAATGCGATTATACCCAGGCAGAGTTGTGTGCGTGGCATGGAAGTGCGTACCTGTTTTCCACGGGTTTCCGATGAGAAGGGTTTTGTTCCCATGTGCTGTTGTAAGAGCCTCTGCTGCATCATATATTTCATTTGAAATTCCAGATGCCTCGTCATATATTACCAACAAATTACGCTCATGAGTCCCGATAAATTTCTCACCCTCATCAGTTGCTCGACCAAC
>Ga0172368_10002285_pt1 | contig 24646 bp, 22 predicted proteins | sample Lak11m_FD_114540 | JGI IMG/M metagenome (GOLD analysis project Ga0172368, IMG submission 114540) | Freshwater microbial communities from Kabuno Bay, South-Kivu, Congo - kab_022012_11m | ecosystem: Environmental > Aquatic > Freshwater > Lake | place: Democratic Republic of the Congo: South-Kivu...
GAACGCTACGACCTGGTGATACCGCAAAGTCACGCCGAATCGCCTTTGCTTGCCCCCTTGTTTGACCTGCTGCATTTGCAATTATTTCAAAATGCTGTTTTGGCGCTTCCGGGGTATGATACATCGGTAATGGGAACTCTGATTGCGGAGATTGAATGATGCCAACTGCTCTTGTGATTGACGATAACGCTCTCACCGCCGACTCGCTGGCCCAAATGCTCAAGGCTTTAGGATTGAGCGCCCGCGCCGTCTACAACCCCAGCTCGGCCATGATGATTTTGGAATCCGAAGTCCCGGATGTGGTGTTTGTGGATGTGAACATGCCCGGAGTCAGCGGTTTTGAAATTCTCAGCTACATTGTGCGTGAGCCGCGCCTGGAGCATGTGCCGGTGATAGTGGTCTCATCGGAAGACCAGCTGCGAACCCGCGACCTGGCTCTGCGCGGCGGGGCCAACAGTTTTTTGCGCAAGCCGGTTATGCTCGATACGCTGGAATACTCTTTGCAAAAAGCGGGATTGCTGAAGGCTTTGTAAGACAGCCCTGTTTACCAACCCCAACCGATTTTGTAACAGCCGGTGGCGAAAAACCGGCTGTTTTCTTTTTTATCAAGCGGCGCGCAAGGTTTGGGAGAAACGAAACTTACGCTGTTGTGCAGATGATTTGACGTGATAGAATCCTGCTTCGAGTTACAATACATCAAAAACCTGATGGCGAAAGGCTATCGCAAAATGGAACAATCTGAATCAAACGAAACACCAACTTCCTTCGCAGATGTTAGAAATTTTTTCTACCTTTTATGGTCCTTGGGTTGGCTTATTACTTTGGCTGGCCTGTTAGCGGGCGTTACGGCGTTTTTAGTTTCCAGCCGCGCTATCCCTATCTATGAAACCAATGCTCGTTTATTGGTCAGCGACCCTCCAGCAATGCGGAGCATTGATTACACTTCCATCGTTAGTTCTCAATCAATGACAAAAACCTATGCAGAGATGTTAGTTGATCGGCCAGTTCTAGAAGGAGTGATTGACCAGCTTGATTTGCAAATTCTTCCAGAGAATCTCAAAAAAACTATTTCGGTTGAGCTTATTCCTGGCACTCAATTGCTTGATGTAAGTGTTGAGAACGCGGACCCAATCTTGGCAACGGCTATAGCAAATAGCCTTGGTTCCGTTTTTGCCGAACGAATTCGTGAGTTGCAAAGCCAGCGTTACAGCGCTACTCAGGCTGGCTTGACTCAGCAAGTTAGCGCTATGGAGGAACAGATTGCGACTACGACTCGAGATTTAGAATTAGAGAATGACTCGACTCGAAAATCACAACTCGAGGCGCGCTTGACTGAATATCGGCGCTTATATTCCAATCTGGTTACGAACTATGAACAAGTGCGTCTGGCAGAAGCGCAAACCAGCGTTAATGTGGTGGTTTCTCAACCGGCGGTTGTTCCTAATAAGCCAGTTCGACCTGATATTATCAAAAATACACTTTTTGCGTCTTTAGCAGGGATGCTTTTGACGATTGTAACGCTAACGTTCATTGAAGTTTTGGATGATACGCTCAAAAATCCAGACAAAATTCGTCAGGAATTTAACCTGCCTATTTTAGGTATGATTGCTACTCATAATGTAGATGACCAAAAAATAATCACTTTGAGTCAGCCACGTTCTCCCGTTGCAGAAGCTTTTCGCTCAATACGCACAAATATCACTTTTGCCAGCGTAGATAAACCTCTACGCCGTATTCTTGTCACAAGCGCAACTCCAGGAGATGGAAAAACCACTGTTGTAACAAATTTAGCCGTGACCTTGGCGCAAGGAGAACGAAAAGTTGTCTTAATTGATTCGGACTTACGCCGTCCGCAAGTTAATCACAGGCTTGGCTTATCAAATCAACCGGGCTTGAGCCAATTGTTTGTGCAGAAATTGGATACTATCCAGGAAGTGATACAGGAAAATGAAGTTCCAGGGCTTGCAGTCATCACTGCAGGCGATGTTCCTCCCAACCCTTCCGAATTGTTGATGTCCAACAAAATGAACCAGATTCTTGACCGCCTTACTCAGGAGTATGACTTGGTTTTGATTGATACTCCGCCGGTGCTAAGCGTGACCGATGCGGTTGCTCTAGCTCCTAAAATGGATGGATTGATTGTGGTGATAAAGCCTGGAAAGACCCGAAAGCGAGACCTGAGAAATGCCCTTGAACAATTGCGAGGAGTAGGCGCACGTGTTTTGGGACTCGTCTTGAATGGAGTTGATTTAGATAATCGTAAATACAATTACTATTATGGAGAGCATTACTCGCAATATTCGCATTACTATGAGCAGGATTCTGTTGGCGAAAAGCACAAAAAAAGTGGCTTTCAATGGAAGCACGATAAATCTAGGGGTAAAAAACATCTTGAAAAACACACATAGCTCGATATCGACCCCTGTAACTCTGGAGCATTTCTCTTTTCATTGTAAATATCTATGGCAAAATTTTACCTGACGCCATCGGCAATTACGTATTTTTCTCAATTTTTACTAACCTTTGTTCTGAACATCTATTTTGTGTGGCGTTATTTTTTCCGAAAAAAAGAGAATATACACTTTGCATCTTTTATTTTCTTTATCTGCGGGCTGACTATTTTTTCCCTTCTGCTCTTTTTAGAAACAGCTTCCCTGCCTACACAGCGCCTGTATTTTGTTTACATGGAAAACCCAACGTTGGCTTTGACGTTGGTGGCGCTCTATATTTTTATTTATCGCTTTCCGACTGCATACCCCTCACGTACAATGGAGGGGTATTTTTTTCTTGCGCTCAGCCTGATGTATGCGGGGTATGAATTTTATTATGCCGCTTACCGCCTTAGCGATTTAACTCAAGGCAACGTCAACTATCGCTCCAACTATGCGGACTATGCCCTGGCGGCTTTACTTATCCTTATTCCCATTCTGTTTTTACGTCAGGCGTCATGCGCCGATTCTTCTGCCCGCCCTTGGTGGAAAAAATTATGGAAGCCTGCCGCATTGGAGCAAAACGCCGCCTTGCAATTCGCGCTCACTGCGCTTGTTCCGCTCGGGCTGGGTTTGGCTAACATCTTGCGCGGTCAGAGCGCCCTTTCCACCGCTTATTTTAACGCCCTGCTTTCGGCTGGAATGCTCGTCACGCTTTTCTTACTGGTCTTGCTTTACCTTCATTCAGTAGAAGAAAATATATCGCTGTTCGATAAAACCCTGGGTGTGACCCTGACCCTGTTATTCATGATTGCCAGCAGCATTGGCTTGGCGCTGACTCCAAATTACCTGCAAGCCATGACCATTTTGCCTGCTGATGTGGCAAGCGGACATTCCTTGCGCTTTACGCCCAACGGAGCAGGCTACACGGTGGCGCAAATCCCCTTCGCTTTTGAAAGCGAACTGGGGCAGGAGTTACCCGTCACCGCGCGCGGACAGGAACGCAATTACGGCGTAGATTTCCCCTTTCCTTTTTTTGGCGTGACGTATTCGCGAGTTTATGTCACCAGCGTTGGACTGGTGAAAATGGGCTCGGAGTTGTTTCACCCCAATTTACAGTATCACTACGGGCGCATTCCAGCCATCTTTCCGCTGTTGATTGATTTAGAGCCAGAAGGACCCGGCGGAGTCTTTGCCCGTGTCGAAGCCGACCGGCTGATTGTGACATGGAGCGAAATTGCCCCGCTGCATCGTCCGGGTGTTTTTTTCACTTTTCAGACCATTTTATATCGAGACGGGCGCTTTGATTTCAACTATAAAACGATTCCCCCTGCGTTGATTTTTCTACCTGATGGCAGCGTATCCGCGAACCCCTGGTTGCGCGGCGCGACCCCAGGTGGAACGCAAACCCCGCAACTCACCGCAGATTTGCTGCGAGTCAATCAGATGAGGCAAGCGGGCATTTTGCAGGATTTCAACCTGAAATTTCGCCAGGACCTGCATCAATTTCTCGCGCCCTTATTTAAGATAATTATTTTTTCAGCCCTGTTAATTTTCTTGCTCCTGCCAATGCTGCTTTATCGCAACATTGGCGCGCCGCTGAATGCTTTGATGAACGGCGTAAAAGCCATAGAAAGCGGGAATTTGAACGTGACCATTGCCACCCAAAGCCGGGATGAAATTGGCGTCTTAAGCCGCGCTTTTAATGGCATGACAATTTTGCTGAAACGGCAAATAGACGAACTGGAGTATCGCGTGCGCGAACGCACAGACCGACTGACGCGCGCCAACCTGGATTTGCATTCAGAAATCGAATCGCGCCAGGCGGCTCAGGCGAGTTTATTGGAAAAAGAGCGCGCGCTGGCAATTGCCGAAGAGCGTGAGCGCCTGAGCCGCGCCTTGCATGACGGGCTGGCGCAGTCGCTCAGCGCCATTGTGCTGGAAGCGAGCGAAGCCCAGCGCGAGATGGAAGCGGAAAAACCGGCAGCAGGCGAATATCTAACTCACATTCATCAGTTGGCGTTGGGCGCCAACCGCGACTTGCGGAACTTCATCTTTACCCTGCGCGCCGATAAGGAACAACCCGCGCCCGAGCTGCGCTTTTCGGATGAATTGCAAGCCTACCTGAACGCTTACCAGAAATCAACCGGCATCCAAGTGGAGCGCCATTTACCCGACGCCCTGGCGGAATTGCACTTGGGGCTGCAAACCCGGTTGGGACAAATTATCCGCGAAGCCCTTACAAACGTCCGCAAGCACGCGCAGGCGCGACGGGTGGATATTTTTCTGCAAATTAATGCGGATGGCGCGCATTTGATGGTGACAGATAATGGCGTGGGTTTTGACGCCAATGCTCGTCCGCCATCTGCGGGTGACTACCACTTTGGACTGGACATGATTCGTGAACGGGCTGAGAGCTGGGGGGGAAGCCTGAAAATTCTTTCTACTCCCGGTGAAGGGACTCGCCTTTCGGTTTTTCTGCCCTTGCTGACAGCGGCGAATGATACCCTTACCCGTTTGCGCCTGCTGCTGGTAGATGATTCGCCCATTTTTTTGGATGGGCTGCGGACGATGTTGAGCGCGCGCGGCTTGAACATTGTGGGCGCAGCCGCGGACGGCTTGGAAGCGCAGGAAAAGGTGCGCCTGCTGCGCCCAGATGTGGTGCTGATGGATTTGCACATGCCGCGCTGTGACGGTTTGCAGGCGACGGCAGTTATTAAAGAAGAATTCCCAGCCGTCAAAGTGCTGATTTTGACGACTGCGGAAGACGGAGACAGCGTCATAAAAGCCATTCAGCGCGGCGCGGATGGCTTTATTCCGAAAACCACCAATCTGAGCAATTTAATCAAATCTATTGGGCAATTGGCGGTTAAAAATGAAGTTATCGTCTCGCCGCAAATGGCGGTTAAAGTTGTTTCCCACCTTGCCGACGCGCGGCGGAAAGAGCGAAAAAACGTCGAGTCCCTGCTCAGCGGGGTGGATTTGGAAATTTTCACCCGCGTTGGGCAGGGGCTGACGTATAAGGAAGTTGCCGAAAGCGTTCGCCTGGCAGAGCGGACGGTGAAATACCACGTCAAGAAAATACTGGAATGCTTGCAGTTAAGAAACCATGCTCAACTTGTAGAATACTACCAAAAATTACATCAGCAAGATTGAAAAAAGTGCAAAAAAGGGTTGCACTTTTTCTGGCGCTTAAGCGTGACATATTGCATTAGGCATTAAACCTGTTTGGGGGTATAAGAAATCTGTTGCCAAGTCTTCAAAAAAAGATTCGCTCTCCTGATGCGCCGCATATTGTAGGAACAAGAATCTATGTCTAAAGATATCCGACTACTTCAAGACATTTTAGCATTCGGGGTTGCAAAAGCGCCTGAAAAAACAGCGCTGATTTGTGAAAAAAATCGTCTGACGTATGCCCAAATTGACAGAATGTCGTCTCAATTGGCGAATGCCTTTATCCAAAATGGCATTCAACCTGGCGAACGCATTCTGTTCTACTTGATGAACAGCGTGGAATTGGTGGTGGGAATTTTTGCCGCGCTAAAAGCGAATGCGGTTTTTTCGGTGGTGGATTATGCCAACGTTTTCGAGACCATGCGAAGCATTGCTCGAGATTGCCAATCCGCCGTTTTCGTGACCGAAAAACCCCAAATCCAAGTTGCAGAACAACTCATGCAGGAGATACCATCTCTGCGCTTTTCGCTTATTACCGGACAAGAATCTAGCCGGCCAGGAACTCGTTTACTTTCATTTGATGAAATCCAAACGGGCCAGCCCACCACTTTACCGTCATGCCATGTCATTGACCGCGATATTGCCTTTCTTTTATATACATCTGGCAGCACCGGCAATCCCAAAGGTGTGATGGTGACACATCGCAGTGGGCTTTATTCTATCGAAAGCGGCATCGAGTACTTCAGATTACAAGAAAACGACATACATACCAGCTCCTTGCACCTATCTTTTAGCGCGGGCATTAACCAATTGCTACAAATTTTCCGCGTTGGCGGTACATTAATTTTGGAAAAATCTTTTGCTTTTCCAACGCAAACCTTCAAGCGCATGGAGTTGGAACGCGCCACTGGTTTTGCTTCTGTGCCGACCATACTAGCGCATATTCTCAAAATGGATTTAAGCCGCTACGACTTAAGTTGTCTGCGCTACATCACCAGCGTTGGCGCAGCGCTTGCTCCCGCTACCATTCAACAATTAAGAGAAAAACTTCCCGGAGCGCTCCTGTTTTCGTTTTATGGCATGGCTGAAGCCGCATACGCGCTAGGGCTTGAGCCTGAACAATTAGAACAACGCCCTGCATCGGTAGGGAAACCTTTCCCTGGCACACAGGCGTGGATTGTGCGCGAAAACGGACAGCGTGCTTCAGTTGGTGAAATCGGTGAATTAATTTTACGCGGCAGCCATGTGCGCAGCGGCTACTGGAACAACCCAACCGAATCCGCCAAACGCTTCCAGCCAGGTCCATTGCCGGGCGAATTGGTGTGCGCCACTGGCGACTTGTTCCGAACAGACGATGAAGGCTACTTTTATTTTGTCGGGCGCAGCGATGACATGATTAAAAGTGGCGCAAAAAAGATAGCGCCGAAGGAAATCGAAGACGTTTTATACGGTCTTGAAGGCGTTTTGGAGGCGGCAGTTATAGGCATTCCGGACCAGTTAATGGGTCAAGTCCCTAAGGCTTTCGTTGCGCTCGATAAGCAAAAAGCCGATACGCTCTCAGCGCAGGATATTTTGAAATATTGCCAGCAATCGCTGGAAAATTACAAGGTTCCGCGCGAAATTGAAATTTGCGACAGCCTGCCGAAAACGCCCAGCGGAAAAATCAAGAAAACGGATTTGCAATCCCAATCCTAAAGGCTAATTAATATGAAAAAAACCATCCTTTTTGGCGCATCTGAATCTGCCAGGCAATGTCACTTTGACTTTACGCATGATTCACCCCATGAAATTGTTGCCTTTACGGTCGATGGAAAATATATTCAATCGCCAGAGTTATGTGGATTACCCGTGGTCCCGTTCGAAGATATCGAAAAACATTACCCCCCATCTGAGTTTAATATGTTCATTGCTATGTATTCCAACAATGTAAACAAAACTCGAGCGGAGAAATACGAACAAGCCAAAGCCAAAGGATATGAACTCATTAATTTCATCAGCCCAAAATCCATCACATGGGAAGGCATGATATTAGGGGACAATTGTTACATCAGCGAAGGCGTCATACTGAAGCCGTTTGCAAAAATTGGGAATAATGTCATGATAATGCCGGGCGCGTTGATTGGACACTTCTCCGTCATCAAAGAGCATTGTTTTATTGGCTCGCGCGCAGTGGTGCTGGGCGCCGTGACGGTAGAGCCTTATTGTGTGATTGGACCAAATTCAACAATTCTTGATAAAACCACTATTGAAACAGAATGTATCATCGGGGCAGGCTGCGTTATTCATGAAAATACCAAACAACAGGGAGTCTATCGCGCAAACCCGCCTGTCCTACTTCCGCTGCCAAGTAACCGAATGGCAAAGTTACTATCGAGGAGGCGTTGATGATTGACAAACAAGTCTTGCGAGATTATTTGACCAAGTTATCTGGCAAACAAGAGATTGCGGACGATGTGCCCTTGTTGGCATCCCGCGTATTGGATTCGCTCATGATGGCAGAATGGGTTGTATTTTTGGAAGACCATTACAACTTTTCGTTTGACGATGATGATTTGACCCCCGAAAACTTAGGGACAATTAACGGGGTTGTCGCTTTTTTAGAAAATAAAGGTGTCAATCAATCGGTAGAGGGTAAGGTCAATGAATCCACAAACCCAGCCTGATGGCAGGCTTAAATCTGCATCTGCGCGTGAGTTGATTCAGTCAGCCAACCGTCTGGAAGTCTCTTACGCTGCTTTTCTTTACGAAGGCTTTAGTCTGGCTGATTTGGCACATGTGATAACCATGACCGAGGCTGGGATTATCCCGTACAAGGCAGCCCAAGAGTTATTGTCTGCATTACTAACCGTTCACGGAATTCCGTTTGAAGAATTTTCCTTCTCGCCCGAGTTAGGCGACGCTTATAAAAACCGTGAACATCAAGTGTTGAAGTTAGCGCCGGAGGCAGGCGGCTGGCTTCGGACAGGGCGTGCCCGCCGCGAGGCGAGCAATATTGCTTATCAAATTGCTATCCGTCAGCGCCTTTTGGCGTTGATGAAAGCGTTGGGAGGCTATGCAGAATCACTGATTTCCGCTGCGGAACAGCATACAGCCACTCTCATGCCGGATTTCACTTATATGCAGCAAGCACAGCCCACCACCTTTGCTCATTACCTTTTATCTTTTGCTTATCCTGTATTAAGAGATTTGGAGCGAATCAAAGCCTGTTTTGCGCGGGCAAATGAATGCCCAGGCGGAATCGGCAGCATTAACGGTTCACGTCTGAATTTCCCGCGTGAACGCATTGCCGAATTGCTTGGTTTTGACCGTCCCATCACTCATACCCGAGACGCGATGTGGCAGGCTGATATGCCGGTAGAAATTATGTCATGCGTGGTCGCTTCTATCTTGAATATCGACCGGTTGGGCGAAGACCTACAAGTGTGGGCAACCGAAGAATTTAACCTTGTTAAATTGGCAGATGAATATTGCCGCGAAAGCGTCATCATGCCGCAAAAGAAAAATCCCTATAGCCTAGCCTTTGTGCGTGGCGTTGCCGGAACGTTAACCGGACAAATGGTTTCAATGGCAAACATTGGAAGGACAATGTCCGGACAGCCAGATAATCGAATTTTTGCGTATGGCGACATTCCCAAAGCGTTAGAGTTGGCAGAGCAAACTGTTCAATTGATGAGCGGTGTCGTCAAAACAATGACATTAAACACACATCTTATGGCTGAACGCGCGACAGGTGGCTATTCTCAGGCAACCGACCTTGCCGAGGTGATTATGCTCGAAGCAAACCTGCCCTACCTAACCGCTCACAAACTGACGGGAGTGGTGATTGATGACGCCACGCAACAGAAAATTCCAGCCATAAAAATCACAAGCGCTATGATTGATGTTGCCGCTAATAAAGTATTAGGGCGTACACTGAATTTAGACTCGAAAATTTTGCGCCATGCTTTGCAGCCAAGTGAAATTGTCGCCACCCGCACCTGCTTGGGCGGGGCGGCGGTTTCGTCTACTCGGGCAATGATTACCGATTTGCGCAATGCCCTCGAAGAGAATCAATCTTGGCTGATGCAAACGGAGTTACGCTTGCAGACCAGCATCAAAAATTTAGTCAGGCTTGCGCAAGCAATGAATACAGACGATGCGCTAGAGCCATCTCATCTCTTTCATCATTAAACTCTGAAAGGAAAATCTATGTTGAATTTTATTAAAGTAACCACCAGGGGAACAAAGCCCCGCCAAGTGGGGATTACACATGTATTGGATAAAGGGCTGGGTATCCGGCAGGTACAGGATATGCTCGAAACCGCAGGGGAGTATATTGATGTTCTCAAACTGGGTTGGGGAACAGGGTACGTTACGCGCAATTTAGACGAGAAAATTGTTGAATATCAGCGCGCTGGAATTCCCGTTTGCCTTGGTGGAACCTTCATGGAAATTGCTATCGCGCAGGGTAAATTTGATGATTATCGCCGCGCCGCAAGGCAATTGAAATTAACCCATGTTGAGTTTTCCACCGGTGTGCTAGAAATGGAAGTTGAGCAAAAAGCGGAGTATGTGCGCAAACTGGCGCAAGATTTTACGGTGCTAGCCGAAGTAGGCAGCAAGGATGTAAACGTTGTAGTTGCGCCTTATCGCTGGGTAGAGGAGATTAAAGCATTTTTGGATGCGGGCGCATGGAAGATAATTGCTGAAGCCCGCGAAAGCGGAACGGTGGGGCTTTACCGTCAAACTGGCGAGGTGCGCTCAGGGCTGATAGATGAGATTATTGCCAGCATTAACCCGGAAAACTTGCTTTTCGAAGCGCCCCAAAAGCACCAACAGGTTTGGTTTCTTAAACAATTTGGTCAATCCGTTAATCTTGGCAATATCGCTACCGATGATGTCATCCCATTGGAAACACTGCGGTTGGGTCTGCGCGGCGACACAATGAAAGAATTTCAATTAGACAAATTTGGCGTTAAGTAGGTATACCGTCAAGCCATAAAGGAGCGTTATGAAAAGCAAAAAACAAAACATCAAAGTATCTCAGCCATTTACATTAAGCGAGGATTGGCTCTCCGTTGGATTGGCATTTCTGCTCATTTTGTTGTCTGTCCTTGGCGTGCTAGGCGAGCACGGTATTTCAATTCAATTCTGAAAAATTCTCAAGGATATTATTGCCATGAAACAACCGTCATTGTCGCAGCCTTTTTACTCCAGCATAGGATTCGTACTTGTGATAGCCTTATCCACGCTTGCTTGGCAGGTTTCTAAGCAAGTTTACAACTTGCAATTGCCATTTAACATTCCTGGTAAAGCGCTTGAATTTCCGCTATGGGCTGCTGTAATTGGTCTAATGGGCAATGCCGTCTTGAAAACTCTGCATTGGTACGAGCCTATAAAAAGCGGATTTCGCACCGAATTATTCTTAAAAATCGGGTTGATTCTACTTGGGGCGGGCATCAGTTTCAAAACTGTGGCAATGGCTGCGGGCGGCGCTGTACTTCAGGCAGTAGTGATGATTACCAGCGTATTTTTCTTCTCTTGGTGGTTGGGTGGCAAGTTTGGGCTGGAAGATAAACTGCGCGCGGTCATGTCCACCGCCATCTCGGTTTGCGGCGTGTCGGCGGCAATCGCGGCGGCTGGCTCTGTCCTTGCCAAAAAAGAACAAGTGACGTATGTGACCACACTGGTCATTGTGACCGCGCTGCCCCTGATGGTGATTGCGCCTGCGCTGGCGGGAGCGATGAACTTGCCGCAAGCCGTCGCGGGCGCGTGGTTTGGCGGTAATGTGGATACCACCGCCGCTGTCGTTGGCGCGGGAACCATCTACGGTGAAGAAGCGCAAAAGGTAGCTTCTATTGTGAAATCGACTCAAAACGCGCTGATTGGGGTTGTGGCTTTTCTGCTGACTTTGTACTTCGCCACTGTTGTGGACCGCGAATCTGGCGAGCGCCCGAGCTTCAATCTCATCTGGCAGCGTTTCCCAAAATTTGTTTTGGGATTCATTCTGGCTTCCCTGCTTTACACCTTGGGGTGGATTGACGGCGGCAAGGGAACCGCCATTGAAGCATTGAAGAATTGGGCATTTACGCTGGCTTTTGTGTGCATGGGCTTGGAACTTTCGGTCAGCGAGCTTAAGCGCATGGGCTGGGCGCCAGTGACGGTGTACCTAATCACCACTGTTTTTAACACCATTTTGGCGCTTGGCGTAGCGTGGTTGATTTTTGGCGTTTTGTTCCCAATTGGCTTTTAGTAAAGAAATTTCAGTTGCACAGAACATTATGAAACTTGCCGTCATGCAGCCGTATTTTTTCCCATACCTTGGATATTTTCAAGGTATTCATAGTGTTGATAAATATTTACTGTATGACCAATTGGCATATCTTAAGGAAGGTTGGGTTCATCGAAATCGTTTTTTAGTTGTAAATGACCAACCGGCGTATTTCACAGCAAATGTAAAGAAAAAAAGTTCTTTTGCCAGGATATGTGACATTGAACTGGTGGAAAACCCCGTGTGGCGTAAAAAAATATTACATTCAATTTTTTTAAACTACAAAAGCAGACTTTATTTTGATGAAATCTATCCTCTCGTGGAGAGCGTCGTCAATGCGGATGTATCGCGAATCGCGGAATTATCAGTATTAAGCGTCAAGACTGTTTGCGAGTATCTTGAAATCAGCACAGACGTGTGTAGTGATACATCAAAATATTTGCAACTTGAAGAAAAACTCGCTGATGAAGCCAATCTGCTCGTAAATTTCCCGCGGCTGCGCCTGAAACATTTTGAACGTAAAGTCGTTCGTGCGCTAGAAATCTGTCGTATCGAAGGGGCGAACATCTTTATTAATGCGATCGGCGGTCAATCTTTGTACAGCAAAGATGAATTTAGAGCAAACAACGTAGACCTGTTTTTTGTGCAAACACGCCCATACGCTTACTCACAGCCCGCAAGCGCCTTTTATCCCCACCTATCCATCATCGATGTCTTGATGAATTGCGGCAAAGCAGGCACGCAACAACTTTTGCAGCAATACGACCTGGTTTAATCTAGCGGAGTAAAAATGCAAAATTACCCATCGCTGAAAACTCAGCCGCTTGCCCTTCTCGGCGGAGAACCCGCCTTCCCCGCGCCCTTGCACGTCGGTCGCCCCAATATTGGCAGCCGCGAACAGTTCATGTCTTACGCGGAGCAGATGTTTGATAATCGCTGGCTCAGCAACAACGGTCCGCTGGTAAAAAAGTTTGAAGCCGAATTATGCAGCTTGCTGGGCGTCAAACACTGCGTCACCGTTTGTAACGCCACCATCGGGCTGGAACTTGCCATCCGCGCGCTGGGGATGCAGGGCGAAGTGATTGTGCCTTCGTTCACCTTCATTGCCACTGCCCACGCCTTGCAATGGCAGGACATCACCCCCGTCTTTGCGGATATTGACCCGCAGACGCATACGCTTGACCCGCGCGGCATTGAAAGACTCATCACCCCGCGCACCACCGGCATCATCGGCGTTCACCTGTGGGGACAGCCCTGCGATACGGACGGCTTGCGTGCCATTGCCGAAAAACACAACCTGAAATTGTTGTATGACGCCGCCCATGCGTTTAATGTCAGCCATCAGGGCAAGATGATTGGTAATTTTGGAAACGCCGAAGTATTGAGTTTTCACGCCACCAAATTTTTCAACACTTTTGAAGGCGGGGCAATCGTCACCAATGATGACGAACTGGCGCAGCGCATCCGTCTGATGCAAAATTTTGGCTTTGCCGGTTACGATGATGTCATTTACATCGGCACAAACGGAAAGATGAACGAAGCCTGCGCCGCCATGGGGTTGACCAACCTGCAATCGCTGGATGAATTTGTGGCAATTAACCACCGCAATTACCGGCAATATCGGCAGGAATTAGACGCCATTCCCGGCTTGCGCTTGCTGCCCTACGATGAAAGCCAAAAACGCAACTTCCAATATATTCCCGTAGAAGTGGACGAGCAAGTCACCGGCATTTCGCGCGATGACCTGCTGAAAACCCTCCATGCCGAAAACGTGCTGGCGCGGCGTTACTTCTTCCCCGGCTGTCATCGCATGGAGCCGTACCGCTCTTACTTCCCCAATGCGGGGCTGCTGCTGCCCGTTACCGAGCAGGTGACGGGCAAAATTTTGGTATTGCCAACCGGCACGGCAGTTTCTACGGACGACATTCAAACCATTGCCGCCATTTTACGCGCCGCCATCTCTCACGCCGGGGAAATCCATCAGGTGATTGCCAGCCATGCAAAACCTTAAAGAAAAAACCCTCTCTGGCTTGTTTTGGAATATGAGCGAGCGCGTGGGGCTGCGTCTCGTTCAATTCCTGCCCACCATCCTGCTGGCGCGCCTGCTCTCGCCGGATGAATTCGGTCTGATGGGAATGCTGGTGATTTTCACCCTGCTGGCGGAAGTGTTTCTCGATAGCGGCTTTGGCGCGGCGTTGATACAAAAAAAAGACGCAGACTTCACCGATGAATGTTCCATTTTCTATTTCAACATCTTCGTGGGCATGGTCATTGTTGCCTTGCTGTTTTTCGCCGCCCCGTGGATAGCCGCCTTCTACAATCAGCCCGCCCTCATTGCGATGACCCGCTGGCTCTCGCTGGATATTCTGCTCAAATCTTTCACCCTCATCCAAACCACCCTGCTGACGCGCCAACTCGATTTCAAAACGCAGATTAAAGCCAACCTGAGCGCCACCCTGCTGGGCGGCGCGGCGGGCGTGGCGGCGGCATACGCGGGCTGGGGCGCATGGAGTCTGGTGGCGCAGACTCTGGCTTCTTCCGCCATCCGCGCGGTAGCCATGTGGCGCATGAGCGCCTGGCGCCCGGCGCTGGTCTTTAGCCTTGCTTCGCTCAAAAGCATGTTTACCTTTGGCTCCAACATGCTCTTTTCTAGTTTATTGGCGACTTTTTTTGATAACTTCTATCAGGTCTTCATTGGGAAATATTTTTCCGCCGCTTCGCTGGGGTATTACACCCGTGCCAACTCGCTCAAACGCATCGTCATGGATACCACTTCCGACACGCTGGGGCGGGTTCTCTATCCGGCGCTGTCCAGTGTTCAGAATGACGTGGAACGCCTGCGGCGCGCCTACCGCAAGACCATTCTCTTGTCAGTCTTTGTTCACTTTCCCCTCATGTTTGGGTTGGCAGTGGTTGCCAAACCGCTGATTACGCTCTTGTTCTCCGAAAAATGGGCTGAGTCAATTTTGTTTTTCCAACTGATGTGCGCGGCGGGGCTGCTGTATCCCTTGCAAGTGATAAACCTGCAAATTCTCAAGGTCAAGGGACGCTCAGATTTATATTTCAACCTTGCTCTTATCAAGCGTGGCTTATTGCTGGTCACAATTTTGATTACCTTCCGCTGGGGCATTGCCGCCATGCTGGTTGGACAGGTTGTCAATTCCGTTATTGCCTATGGGATTAACTGCTACTACTCCGACCGATTAATTGCCTATCCCATTTCCGCGCAACTCGCGGATATTTTCCCTACGCTGCTCTTTTCCGCTTTAATGGCAGGGGGCATCTGGTTTTTGGAAAGTTTTTTGCAGACGCCAGACTGGCTCACCCTGCTGATTCAGTCCGCTGCGGGGGTGGGAATTTTTCTGACGCTGAACCTGCTTGCCCGCAGCGAGTCGCTGCGGGAAGCCGCCGCTTTGGGGAAGCGTTATCTCGCGCCCGGCGCATCAGGAGCCTAAGCCATGTTTACCCATCAAATTCACCGCGCCGCGCGCTTTGGCTTGAACGCCATCCGCGTATTCGGCAAGCCCAAAATATTTTGCATTGGGCGCAACAAGACCGGCACCACCTCGCTGGCAAAAGCGCTGGCGGAGATGGGCATCGCCGTGGGTGAGCAGCGTTACGCCGAATTGCTAATTCACGATTGGGCGCGGCGAGATTTTCGCCGTCTCGCGCTTTATTGCCTCACGGCGCAAGCCTTTCAAGATGTGCCGTTTAGTTGGAGCGACACCTTCCGCGCTATGGATGAGCGCTTCCCGCGCAGCAAATTCATCCTCACCGTGCGCGATACGCCGGAGCAATGGTACAACTCGCTCATCCATTTTTTTGCGGTCATTTTTGGAGACGGTCAAACCGTGACGCTGGACGATTTGCGCCGCTCTACTTATGTGTATCCCGGCTGGGCGTATGAAGCCAACCGTCTTTCCTCCTCAACGCCTGAGTTGGACCCTTTCAACAAGGACGCGCTGATTGCCAGTTATAACGCCCATAACCAAGCCGTGATGGACTACTTCGCTAATCGCCCCGCCGATTTACTGGTGTTGAACGTCTCACAGCCCGGCGCCTATGACCGCCTGTGCGAATTTCTCGGCAAGCCGCACATGGGCAAAGAATTTCCCTGGGAAAACAAAACCTCCAACTTGCGACCGGACAGCGCATGACTCACTTCTTTTCCTTTTCTCGTCATCGTTTACGCATTGTGGGGTTAACCTTGCTTGCCGACCTGACCGGGCTGGCGCTGGCGGCGATTTTAGAAACTCTTTTAGACGCGCATGGAAACTCCGCGCCTAAATTGGACGAAATTTCTCATCTGATTGGCTTTTTCTCCGCCCTCTCGCTGTTTATGACCAGCCGACTTTACCCCGGCACGGGCATTAACCCATCGGAAGAAATTCGTCTGGCGTTTATTTACACCTTCATCGCCTTGCTTTTTTCCCTGTTGGCGGAAACGCTGCTGGAGCAAGAAGTCATCAGCCTGGCGCGTTTGTATTCTCTATTTTTGGTGTGGCTCTTTTCGCTTACCCTGACTCTGGCTTTGCGTTGGGCGTTGCGTATTGTTGCCGTTCAATGGGGCTGGTGGAAAGAACCCGCGCTGATTGCCGCTTTTGGCGACCGCGCCAACACGCTGGCGAGTTACTTCTTCAAGCGTTTGCGCTTGGGTTACGCCCCGGCTGTCATCTTGACCGATGAAGAAGGCAAAAAAGCCTACCGCCCGCAGCGCGATGAAATTCTGCTGACATACGATGAAGCGGACCGCCTGCCCGATGTCATCCACCGAATGGGAATAGACACCGCGCTGGTAGATTTACCCGCCGCCGCGCAGATTCTCTCCCTATCGGGCGAATTCTCGCTCCCCAGCCTGCTGCCGCGCCTGATAATTATCTCCGACCTGCGCTGGCTAGAAGCGGGCGCATCCCTGCATTCCCACGACTTTGAAGGTTTACAAGGCGTGGAAATTCGACAGGCAATCATTCAGCCTTTGAACCTTGCGCTCAAAACAATGATGGATTACGCCCTTGCTTTTGTCGGGCTGATTTTACTGCTGCCGCTTTTTGCCTTTTTGGCGCTGCTAATAAAACTCGATTCGGCGGGTCCAGCCTTTTACATCCAGGAGCGCGTAGGCAAAAGTGGGCATAAAATCAAAATTTTCAAATTCCGCACCATGATTCAAAACGCGGACGCCGCCTTGCAGGACTTCTTGCGCGCCAACCCTGCCGCTCAAGCCGAATGGGACTCCACCCAAAAATTAAAAAACGACCCGCGCATCACCCGTCTTGGCGGTTTTTTGCGTAAATTCAGTTTGGATGAACTGCCGCAGGTGATTAACGTCTGCAAGGGCGAAATGTCGCTGGTGGGACCGCGTCCCATTACGCCCAGTCAAATTGAGATGTACGGAGAAAAAATCAAAACCTACTATGGCATGAAACCTGGCATGTCTGGCTTGTGGCAGGTCTCCGGGCGCAACTACGTCACCTTTGCCGAGCGCGTCCAATTTGACGTGTATTACGCTTACAATTGGTCTGTCTGGCTCGATATTTACATTTTGCTGCGCACGGTTTGGGTGGTGTTTAGCCGCCACGGCGCATATTAATTTTCCGCAGGAGAATCTGTTAATGTCCACTCCGCTCGTCAGCGTGCGCGTCATCACCTACAACCACGAGAAATACATCGCCCAATGCCTGGAAGGGATTCTGATGCAGAGAACAGATTTCCCCTTTGAAGTCATTGTCGGCGAAGATTGCAGCGCCGACCGCACCCGCGAAATTGTGCTGGACTACCAAGCCAGATTCCCCGATAAAATCCGCGTCATTACCTCGGAAAGAAATGTTGGCGGGATGGCAAATGCCATCCGCGTTCAGCAGGCTTGCAGCGGCAAATACCACGCCCTGTGTGAAGGCGATGATTATTGGATTGACCCGCTCAAATTGCAAAAGCAGGCGGAATTTATGGAAGCGAACCCGGATATTTCGATGTGTTGTCATGATGCTTATGTGATGCGGGATGATAAAAACGCATCACCGCGCTATTACTGTTCGCCGAATATCCCCGATCGCTTGCGTATTTACGATTTGTTTGAACGCTGGAGATTATTTATTCCCACGGCGAGTATGTTTGCGCGCAGTCAGCTTCTCGCATCTCTGCCAGATTGGAGGACCGAAATTATATATGGCGACCTCCTGTTTCGCCTGTGGTGCGCGCATCATGGCGACATTGGCTATCTGCCAGAGGCGATGTCAGTTTACAGAGTGCACAAAACAAGTTTGATGGCGGGACTTAATAATATTGAGCAACGCGGCAATATTTACATCAACCTCTACTCCAAGTTTGATAAAGAGACCAATTATCAATACGAGAAGGAAATTCAGCGTGCGCTGAAAGAGATAAAAAACGAGTTTCGCTTTTTATCTCGCAAGACAAAGTGGGGTTGGTTTGCCTTTTTGCTACACCCAGGTAAGCTGTTGGAAAAACTACTTGAATATTTAGATATTCTTCGCCGCTATCGCAGAATGTACGACTATCGTAACTAATACCATCGCCGATCAGACAAATGAAGTCGTCGCTTGCAAGTACAAACCAGCTTCATTATGGGCAAAAAACACCGTTTTCGGCCGGTCTTGGGCAATGTCGATCAGTTTTTGCGGTCTGTTCTTCAAACTCAAGCACTTTTTGTTCACTGCGAGGTTTGTAAACCCTCTCAAACTTCTGATAGCTGAAATCAGTTTTTGCTACCGAATTGATCTGGTTAAGATGAAATGTCAACACAGCCTAGTAATGAAGTAGAGTCGAGTTTATGAAAACGCACTACACATTTAAAAAAAAGTACACCTTGCTATTAATATTCGCAATTATGTCAGGCGTATTGTCAAGCGCAACAGACGGTGCGGTTTCTTTTTTCATAGTCGTGTTGTTCGCGTTGAGCCTTTCCGTGTTAATTTCGCCACTTTCTCTTTTTCTAACTTGGCTTGTTCTTTCTATTTTTACCCAACCATTTACCATCAACCTGCCTGGAAATATTGCGACTCTAACCATAGAACGGATTTTATTTTTTCTGCTTGTCTTTAATTTTATATTTGGGATATTTTTGTCAAAAAAAATTAAGTTGAGATTGGGGGCAGAAGACAGCCTGTTGTTTTTATTTCTATCCTGGTGCGTAATTTCAATTCTGTTTTTGCACAGGGATAACTTGCCCCGGCAGGCAATTACTTTAATATTGCAAATTGTAATGCCAATTAGTGCTTACTGGGTTGTTCAGCAAATAATTGAAAAAGAGTCCGACCTAAAAAAAATTTTTTTCACAGTGGCAATAATTGCGGCAATCATCTCTATCCCTACGCCAGTAGAATCATTCTTTGGTATTACCCCATTGGGACAGGCATCTGAGTTCAGAGATAACACAGTCCGTGTTCAGTCTTTTTTGCGATCAGCATGGGAGTTAGGTGCAGTACTGGCGATGCAAGCGATGTACAGTTGGCATCTTTGGGTTTCTGGAACTACTCCAAAAATAAGATTTACCGGGCTGGCAAGCGTTGTGATGAGCGTGTTGGCGATTTTTCTTACGTTCATGCGCGGTGCGTGGCTGTCTCTTTTTGCTCCTATATCCATACTCCTCTTTTTGACAAAAAAAACGCAAAGGTATTTGTACCTGCTAATTCCCCTCTCGATAACAGCAATCGCTTTCTTGTTGTACTCTGATGTTACAAAGTCCGAAATTTGGGAAAATAGAATTACTTCGTCGAGAAATGTAGACCAAAGATTAGAAGTATCCAAGCAGCAAATTGCTGAAATACAGCAGGAACCAGTTTTGGGAAATGGTCTAATGCCTACTTTTCGCACCTATGGCTATGGTTTGTTTTACGGATATACAACTCTGAATATATCTCACAACAGTCTATTAAGCATATTAGTGGATTTTGGCTTTTTGGGATTGTTATATTATGCTGCAATTGTCATTATTCTTTTGAAAGCAATTGCAAGTTACAAAACTTTTCCACAAGCCGGATTTATGGGACGGGGTTTGATTCTTTCTCTAATTGCCGCTGCGCTTGCTTTTCTTATCAATTCTTTAACGTTTGAAATACGCTTGTTCACTTTTGTTAGTTCTTTCTTTTGGGTAACCCTCGGACTGATGAAAACTGCAATTCACCTAAATCATAAGCAATACAGTGCGTCGAAATTCTAGGCGGCTCTATATGTGCGTGCAGAATTATTGGATAGATAAAAATATACTCATCACCGGCGGCGCGGGCTTTTTAGGCTCGCATCTGGCGGAAGAACTCGCCGCCGCTGGCGCGCGCGTCACTTTGCTGGATAACTTTGCCAGCGGCGCGCTGGAGAATCTCACGTCTATCTTGCCGCGCGTGGAACTGATTCGGCGCGATATTTCTTCCGCCAACTGGCAGGAAATTCTCGCGGCGGAGTATGACTTTTTCTTTCATCTGGCGGGGAATGCCTATGTTCCCGCTTCGGTGGAAAACCCGCAGTTTGATTTTGACCTGAATCTAAAACTGACCTTTGAAATTCTTGAAAGCCTGCGAAAAAGCAACTGGCGCGGGCGCTTCATCTTCCCGTCTTCGGCGGCGGTGTACGGCAACCCCAGGCGAATGCCCATCCGCGAAAGCGATTGGATTCTCCCCATTTCGCCTTACGGCGTTGCCAAACTGGCTGCGGAACGCTATCTCGCCATTTATCACACTTTGTATGGGCTGAATACCGCCGCGCTGCGCCTGTTTTCGGTTTATGGTCCCCGCCAGCGCAAACTGGTGGTGTATGACCTGATTCGGAAAATGATGGAAAATTCTCAACGCCTGCCGGTCTATGGCGATGGCAGCCAAATGCGCGATTTTATCTACGTCAAGGATGCCGTCCATGCCATGATGCGGGTTGCCCAGCGCGGCGCCTGCGCCGGAGAAGTGTACAACGTTGCCAGCGGAGAATCGCACACCATTCGGCAGTTATTGGAACTCATCGCGCATGGGCTTAAGGTAACCCCGCAAATCGAATACAGCGGCGCAGTCCGCCCCGGCGAACCGGAAAAATGGTCGGTGAACGTCAACCGACTCAAAAAACTAGGCTTTGCGCCCGCCTATTCTTTGCAAGACGGGCTGGCAGAAACGATTAATTGGATTCGCTCCATCAAAGGTTAACCATGATTTCACATACCTATCGCTGCATTTTCATCCACATCCCCAAGTGCGCCGGAACAAGCATTGAAGCCGCTTTTGGGCATTTTCAGGGCGGCATCCGGCGCAATGTGCAAGACCACCGCAGCATTCGGATGATTGAACAGCCTTTCCTGACGCGGCAGGCGTTTTCTTCGCGTGAAAATATTGCCGAAATTTTGCGCCGCCTGAAATACCAATATCGGAACAAAATTGAACTGCCCCAAAACAAATATGTTGTTTCGGCGGCGCAATACCGTTCTTATTTCAAGTTCACCTTTATCCGCAACCCTTGGGCGCGGGTTTTCTCGTGGTATCTCAACGTAATAGCGGACGAGACCTTCCATGCAGCGTATGGCGTTACCGCTCAAACTCCGCTTATTGATTTTTTGCGGCGGCACGGCGGCAAAGAAATGTTAAGACCGCAGTTATATTGGATGAAAAACTTTGGCGGCGCGCTGCCCTTTGACTACATTGGGCGTTACGAAAACCTCGCCGAAGATTTTCATGTTATCTGCGAGAAGATGGGCGTCAAAGACTTGGCGCTGCCGCACGAAAATCAGAGCAAACGCCCCGGCTTGGATTACCGCCAGCAATATGACGCCGCCTCGCGCCAGATGGTGGCGGAGATGTACAAAGAAGAAATTAAACGCTTTGGGTATTCCTTCGATGCGTAAATGATGAACAAAAAACTGCGAATTGCCCTTGGAAGCGTGTTCCCACAAACGGATGTATCCGTTAAAGGTGGAATAGAAGCGGTTGCTTATTACCTGACCAAAGCGTTGGAAAAGAACGACGATTTAGATTTGCATGTGGTTTCCTGCAGCCCGGCGGTGAAGCGTGACTTTATTGAGCGGCGCGGGAGGTTTACCGTTCATTGGTTAAAATCGAGCGACCGCCTGTACAACATCAAAGTATTAACAACGGATGCGCAGCGAGTTGCGCGGGTCTATCGCTCCATTCAACCGGACGTGATTCACGCGCAAGGGTTTACTGAATACGCTACGGCGGCGTCTCCCCGTCAAAAAATGCTTCTCTCTGTTCACGGGTTGGAAGCCATTCTGCCGCAGGCCGCCAGCATGAATCATTTTCGGGGCTTTGCCGGTTTTTATAGGAGAATGACCGGAAAAATAATTGCCCGCTGGTCTATTCAAAAAGCGCGCGGAATTATCGCCAACGCGGGCGAGTACACCGTTAAGCCTTTTCCGCTTTTGTTTTCAGACAAAAAAATATTTTATATTGCTAATCCCATCTCGCCTGATTTTTTTGAAATTAAGCGCTCCCCTGAAACCGAACGCAAAACTTTTAATTTGCTGTGGGTGGGTGTAATGACCGACCGCAAAAACCTGCTGGCGCTGATTCGCAGTTTTGCCAAAGTGGCTGCAATACGCCCCAGCGCGCGCTTAACACTCGCCGGTCACATTGGCGAACCGCGGTATTGCGAAAATCTCAAACAGACTCTGGCGGGCTTAAATCTGGAAAGCAAGGTCACTATTACCGGCGCGGTCAGCCAGCAAAAAATATTAGACCTTTACGCCAATGCCGACCTCTTTGTGTTTCCGTCCATCGAAGAGACCGCGCCGATGGCGATGGCGCAGGCGATGGCTGCCGGGCTGCCGGTGATAGCCTCGCGCGTGGGTGGAATCCCCTGGATGTTGAATGAAGGCAAGGCGGGTTGGCTGCAAGACCCCGTGAATGAAGCGGGCTGGAGTAACGACATTCTCCGCATGATTGAACAAACAGAAACGCGCCGGGAACTTGGGCGACTGGCAAAGCACAGAGCGGTAGATTTATTTTCCGCCGATGCCATTGCAGAGCAGACGCTGGCGGCTTACCAAGAATTATCCAACGAGTGAACACGAGATGCGAATCCTAATCGTCAACACCCGCCATTACTACGGCGGCGGAGATAGCAACTACGCCTTTCACCTTGCCGACCTGCTGCGGAGCAAGGGTCACGAAGTTTCCTTTTTTGCCATGCAGGGCGAGCGCAACCTGCCCGACCCCAACGAAGATTTATTCGTCTCGCACATTGATTACCGCGCTCTAAACCAGCGTAAAAACCCGCTGGCAGCCTTGCAGGTCTTAACCCGCTCGATTTACTCCGCCGAAGCGCGGAAGAAATTCTCCCTGCTGCTTGACCGTGTCAAACCAGATTTAATTCACCTGCAAAACATCCACGCCCATATCACGCCTTCAGTGATTCTGGAAGCGGAACAGCGCAAAATCCCAATGGTCTGGACGCTGCACGATTACAAACTGGTCTGTCCCAACTCGCATTTTCTGATTGACGCCAGCGGCGAAATTTGCGAAGCCTGCCGCGGCGGGGCATTTTGGAACGCCGCTAAAAAACGCTGTAAAAAAGGTTCGCTGCCTGCCAGCGGCATGGCGGCGCTGGAAGCCTACGCTCATCAATGGATGAACATCCGTTCAAAAGTGAGCGCCTTTCTCTGCCCTTCGGCTTTTTTGCGCGGCAAACTGCTGGAAAACGGATTTGACCCGCATAAAACGCTTCATCTGCCCTTGTTTCTGCCGGATGAAGCCTTTTCAAGCCAAACCGAAGATGACGGCTATATTCTGTTTTTGGGAAAACTGGAAGCGCTTAAGGGCATTTACGTCTTGTTAGAAGCCGCGCGCTGCGCGCCGCAAGTCCCCGTATGGATTGCGGGCGGGGCGGATGAAGCCATGCTCAAACAACTGCCCCTGCTGCTGCCGCCTAACGTAAAATATCTCGGCTTTCAAAGCGGGCAGGAACTAATGCGCCTGAAGCGGAAAGCCCGCGCCCTTGTTCTTCCTTCGCTCTCGTATGAAAATCAACCCCTCAGCATTCTCGAAGCCTTTGCGCTCGGCAAGCCTGTGATTGCCAGCGACCTGGGCGGGATGCGCGAACTGGTTGGCGAGAATGAGCGCGGGTGGTTGATTCCGATGGGCGATGCGGACGCGCTGGCAAAGGCGCTGACGTGGACGCTGGAGCGTCCCGTCGAAACGAAGGCGCTTGGCAAAGCCGCCTTAGAATATGCCCGCGAGAATCACACGGCTGAAAGTCATTACCGTCAGATGATGAAAATTTATCAAGGAGCGCTTCAATGGACTTAACCGTCATCTCCACCTACCGCTGCAATTCACACTGCTCTACCTGCAACATCTGGCAGAATCCCACCCGTCCGGCGGATGAAATTTCGCTGGAAACGCTTGAAAAAATCCCCGATGGCATTGACAACCTGAATATCTCCGGCGGCGAGCCTACCACCCGCGCCGACTTGATGGAAATGGTGGACATCCTGCGCCCCAAAGCCCGCATCCTGGAAATCAGTTCCAACGGGACCTACCCGCAGCGCTTGGAAGCCATCGTTAAAAAATATCCTGAAATTAAAATCCGCTTTTCACTCGAAGGCACAGCCGAAGTCAGTGATGCCATTCGCGGCGAGAAAAACGGATTTGAAACCAAAGTGGCGGGCTTGCGGCGGCTGAAAGAACTCGGCGGCTGTGATTTAGGCTTCGCCGCCACCATTCAGGACAGCAATTCCAAATCTAAAAAATAGAGAGAAGATATGGTAAGGTAGTTCTTACCTATGAGAGAAAAACTATCCTTACAAAACATAATGAGTCGCTTTCGGGAGCGCTGGTCAAAATTACCA
>Ga0172368_10002286_pt1 | contig 24642 bp, 21 predicted proteins | sample Lak11m_FD_114540 | JGI IMG/M metagenome (GOLD analysis project Ga0172368, IMG submission 114540) | Freshwater microbial communities from Kabuno Bay, South-Kivu, Congo - kab_022012_11m | ecosystem: Environmental > Aquatic > Freshwater > Lake | place: Democratic Republic of the Congo: South-Kivu...
GAAGATTTATTCATGCTGGGACTGCCGCTTGGGCTGGCCGCGGTCGTCCTTTACCTGCCGTTTTACATCGGCTTTTCATCGCAGGCAGGCGGCATCCTGCCCAACCTCGTCAATCCCACGCGCGGCGCGCACCTGTGGGTGATGTTCGCGCCCTTGTTCATCCCCTTATATGCCTGGCTGGTTTATCTCTGGCGCGTGGAAAAATTCCCCGCAAACTGGAAGCGCGGCCTGGGACTGGGACTGGGCTTTGCCCTGTTCCTCTGGCTTTTTGCCCTGTTGCTCGGCTGGCTCGCGTCCCTGACCGAGCCGGGCTTCATCAACCAATACCTGGCCAACCAGGGCATCGCAAATGTTCCCGATTTCATCATCCAAACGACAAAGCGCCGCCTGGAATACATCGGAGGCCTGCTCTCGCTTCTGGCAATCCTGATCCCCGCCATTGCGTTTTTATTCAATAACCGCCGGAACACTCCCGGCCTCGACGATGCCGAACCATCGATCGTAAGTCGCCGCCAGTCGTCGATCCAATTCGTTCTTTTGCTCACCTTCCTCGGCGTGATACTCATCCTCGCGCCGGAATTCGTCTACCTGCGCGACCAGTTCGGCACGCGTCTCAACACGGTCTTCAAATTCTATTACCAGGCATGGATGTTATGGTCCATCGCGGTGGCTTTCGGCGTGGCAATCCTGTTGAACAACCTGCGCGGGGCATGGAACGCGGTCTTCCGCGCCGTGCTTTTCGTCGTGCTTGTCACAAGCCTGACGTATCCCGTTTTCAGCCTGATGTACAAGACGAACAACTTCGATCCGCCCCTTGGCTACACCCTCGATGCCTTCGACAACCTCCAACAGACAAACCCGGACGATGCCGCCGCGGTGAAATGGTTAAGGACCGCCCCGTACGGTGTGGTCGCGGAAGCCGCAAAGGCCTACATTAGTTACCAATATTATGCGCGCTTCTCCACCTACAGCGGCCTGCCTGCCGTCATCGGCTGGACGGGACATGAGTCCCAGTGGCGCGGCGGGTACGAAGTGCAGGGCACCCGCGTGGACGACATGCAAATCCTTTACGAAACGGGCGATTGGGAACAGGCGCGCATCATCACGGACCAGTACGACATTCGCTACATCTGCGTGGGCGGCCTGGAGTACAGCACCTACCGCGTGAGCGAGGAAAAATTCAAACAGCACCTGAAAGTTGTGTTCCAGCAGGGCAGTACGGTCATCTACGAAGTGCCGTAACTGCATACTGATATATGATTGCCGTGATTATTTTGCAGCGCCACCGGATCGAATCTTGTTTACAAAAAAGCGCTTCGCGGCTTTCGCCCTCCCACTGACATAACGAACCGATTACAATTGCCATATGAATCCCCGTCACTTCAAATATGAGACCTGGCTGTACGGGCTGGCCTTTCTCCTGGCCCTCGGCCTGCGCCTGATTCAACTGGACACCCTGCCCCTCACGGACGGCGAAGCCGGGCCGGCGCTGCAGTCCCTTCACATCGCGCAGGGACTCAAGCCCGCCATCAGTCCCCATCCCTTTTATATCCTTTTCACCGCGACGATCTTCTTCCTTTTCGGCGGTGCGACGGACGCGCTGGCGCGCCTGCTCCCGGCCCTCGTGGGGAGCGCGCTGGTCTTTGCCCCGCTTCTCTTTCAGGGACGAATCAAACCCCGCCAGGGAGTGATCCTGGCCTTCTTCCTCGCCCTCGACCCCGGCCTGGTCACGCTCTCGCGCGAAACCGCGAGCAGTATCTTCGCCATTGTTTTCACCCTCTTTGCGTGGGGCTTTTGGAACAACAACCGCCTGCGTTTGGCCGGAGCGTTTGCCGCGCTCGCGCTCCTGGGCGGGCCCTCCATCTGGGCTGGCTTGCTCGGCCTGGGCATTGCCTGGGCGATCCGGCAGGCCATGGAACCCCGTCCCAGCGGGGAAGAGGAAGCGCCCGCCGAGGGGGAACAACCGGCCCCGACCACCCAGCCCCCCAACTACAAGACCGCCCTCATCGCCTTTGTCGCCACCTTCCTGCTGGCAGGCTCCCTGCTTTTTATCGCGCCCAACGGACTGAGCGCCGCGCTGTCCTCCCTGCCTGCGTACCTGCGCGGATGGGGAACTTCGTCCGGGATTACCTCCGGCAGGCTGGTATTTTCCCTGCTCGTCTACCAGCCCCTGACGCTGATCCTGGCAATCCTGGCAGTCCTGCGCGGCTGGCTGAACGGAAGCCGCCGCGTCATCCGCCTGACCCTGTGGCTGATGGTCTCGCTCCTGCTGGCCGTTTTCTACCCGTTGCACCAAGTCAACGACCTGGCCTGGTTTCTGATCCCGCTGTGTTCCCTGGCCGCCCTGGAATTAATTCGTCATATCGATGTTTTTCCCGACGAACGCAGTGAAGTGCTCGGCGTCGTCGTGCTGACCGGGTTCATCCTTGTCTTTACCTGGCTCAACCTGACCGCCCTGACGCGTGTCGTCGCTCCCTCCTCGGAGTTCAGTTTGAGGATCTGGCTTTTGGTCGGTTCGCTCCTGTTGTTGACTCTCAGCCTTATCCTTGTCGGGTTTGGCTGGTCGGCGCGCATAGCGCGTCTTGGCGCAGTTTGGGGGATGACCCTTTCACTGGGTATCCTCAGCCTGGGCGGCGCGCTTGGCTCGGCCGGTCTGCGCGGCGCGGCCTTCCCCGAACTATGGCCCTCCCAGCCGCGCCCGGCCCAGGCCGATCTCCTGTCCGCCACCATCAACAACCTTTCGGAACTGGATACCGGCAGCGGCACAGCCGCGCCCGTCACGATCGTCGGCCTGGATTCTCCCACCCTCGATTGGACCTTGCGAAATCACTCGGTCGAAAGGGTGGAGGCGCTCGACCCAACGGCGTCGCCAGCCTTTGTGATTACACAGTTCGAAGTGGATCCAAGTCTTGCCGCCGCATATCGCGGACAGGATTTCACCTGGCGTCAGACGCCCGCATGGGAGACCGCCCTGTTCACCGACTGGATCCGCTGGATCACCCTGCGTGAGATGCCGCAGAACGGCGAGACCATCATCCTGTGGGCGCGCGACAATTTGTTCTTGGATTCAAATTCGAGTCAACCCGCCCCCTGATTTGCCTCCGTTATCGAAAAAGAATCCCACTTTGAACTGCCCGCGGTTTGACTGCGGGCACATCCTTGAAAACATGACAAAACAAACCTCCGCTTCCATCATCGCCATAGACGGTCCCGCCGCTTCGGGCAAATCCACGCTTGGGCGCATACTTGCCGAAAAACTCGGCTACCTGTTCTTCGATACGGGTGTGATGTACCGCGCCATCACCTGGCTGGCGCTCGATCGCAGGATGAATTTGAGCGATGAATCTGCAATCACGAAACTTGCCGAAGAGGCGCAGATCGATGTCCGCCCGCCTTCAAAAGACGACGGCCGCGCGCTCGACATTTTGTGCGAAGGCCGCGACATCACCTGGGATACGCGCGCCGCGGAAGTGGATGCAAACGTTTCGATTGTCTCCGCGTATGCCGGTGTGCGGCGCGCCCTCTCGGCGCACCAACGCCGCATCGGCCTGCGCGGCAGGGTTGTCATGGTCGGCCGGGATATAGGGACTGTCGTTTTACCGGAAGCAGGCCTCAAGGTCTATCTGGATGCGTCTGCCGAAGAGCGCGCCAAACGCCGATATAACGAGGTCACCCAACGCGGCGAAAAGGCGGATTACGAGGAAATCCTCCAAAAAGTAATCGAACGCGACCGCATCGATTCCACGCGCGCGGTTGCACCCTTGCGCCCCGCCGATGACGCGGTCATCCTGGACTCGGACAAATTGAACATAGAGGAAGTGTTCGCGCGCGTGATGGAAATGTGCAAATGACCGAATACCGCGTCCCGCTTCACACCCGCTTTCACCGCGCCTGGTTGAAGCCGTTATTCAGGGGAATATTCAAGGTTCTGGGGCGCGTCAGGATATCCGGGGTGGAAAATATTCCCTGCGGGAAAGCCTATATTGTTGCGATCAATCACATCTCGATTTTCGACCCGCCGCTTGCAGTGTCATTCTGGCCTGAGACGACCGAAGTGATCGGGGCGGCGGATGTCTTTGAAAAAAAGGGACAGGGCCCCCTTCTCAAAATGTACGGCGTCATCCCCGTGCATCGCGGTGATTATGACCGCGCCCTGTTCGATACGATTTTCGCGATCCTGAATTCCGGGCGTCCCATGTTGATGGCCCCCGAAGGCGGGCGGTCACACGAGATCGCCATGCGCCGCGCCAGGCCGGGGATTGGTTATATCGTCAAGCGCGCGCAGGTTCCCGTGGTTCCGGTCGGCCTGGTGGGCACCACCGACGATTTCTGGCAGCGCGCCAAGCGCGGCGAAAAGCCGCTGCTTGAAATCCGTATCGGCAGGCCGATCCACTTCCCGCCGGTGAATGAAAAAGGCGCAGATCGCCGCGAAGCGCGGCAGAAAAATTCCGATTTGGTCATGCGTCACATCGCGGGGCTGCTGCCAGGGGAATATCACGGCGTGTACGCGGGGCAGGCGATCCATTCCTGAAACATGATCCCTCCTCCCAAACCTGTAACACGTCTCTGGCGGCCTGAGTTGGTGCGCCTGCCCAGGTTGACGCTGGCCCGGCGCAGTTTCCGCTTGTTTGCACGAGGGCTGCTGAAATTTGTGGCGCGGCTGTTGCTGCGCGTGAAGGTGGAAGGAATGGAGAATTTCCCGGAAGGCGGGCCCGCCCTCGTGGTCATCAATCATTTGGGCGACGCGGATACGGCTGTGCTGGTTTCGTCCCTGCCCCGCCCGCCGGACGCGCTCGGCAAAATCGAACTTTACGACTTCCCCATTCTTGGAAAACTGATGGATTTTTACGGCGTGATCTGGCTCCACCGCGGCCAACCGGATAAACGCGCCCTGCGCGCCGCCCTGGAGGGATTCGCCGAAGGCCGCATCATCGTCATTGCCCCGGAAGGGCGATACACCCTGACCGGCGCGCTCGAAGAGGGAAGCGGCGGCGCGGCTTTCCTGGCATACAAGGCGGGTGTGCCGATCCTGCCCATCGTCTTCACCGGCACGGAAAATGCAAATGTGTATGGACACCTGCGAAGGTTGCGGCGGGCACGGGTTACGCTCAAGGTGGGGAAATCGTTCAGGCTGGCCGGGCGGGAAAAGGGTCCGGAAAAGATACGGGAGGGGACGCGTCAGGTCATGGAGGCGCTTGCAAATCTCCTGCCGGGGGCGTATCGCGGTCAATATCGTCCCTAAACTTGCGTTCTTGTAAGGATTCGGGGAATCCATCCGAGTTTATTTGGGGCTATAATTCATACAGCCGTCATGGAAATTCAATTATTGCTTCTCCCCGGTATCCCCTTCCTTGCCCTGCCTACAGCGGTGGGCTGGGTGGTTTGGCTATTGCTGGCCGGGGCGCTGGTTTATGCCTTGTATCACTGGCGTTCCTATCAGTTCTTATGGAAGAAGCGCGAGTGGGGATTTTTCGCTGTTTTACTGGTTTTTGTCGTAATCCTGAATTTAATCCCGTATTTCAAACTTTCATCCGCCTCCGCCCGGCCGTTGCCGGGCATCCCCACCGGCACGCCGGGGTCTGCCCTTTTGCCTTTTTCCGCCATTCCGTGGCTGATTGGAGGCGGCCTGCTGGGGCCGCTCGGCGGGGCGATTCTCGGTGGAATTGCCGGTTTACTGCGCGGCGTGTGGGATACGTATTCGCTTTTTTCGCTGGTTGAATTTGCCCTGATGGGTGCGTGGTTCTCGGTCAACACGCGCCAGCGGTTTCGCACCCCCGCCTACCGATTCCTGCGCCAGCCGCTGGTAAGCGCGATCCTGCTCATTCCATTCCATATCCTGTTCTTTGTGCTTGCGGCGCTTTTCACCCAATGGAGCGGGGATGTGCCCACCCCATCCACGGCGCGGCTCGATTTTGCATTGAGCAATGCCGGGATCGTTGTACTTGTCTTTGGCGCGGAAACACTGGTTGCCGGCCTGGTGGGCCAAGTGCTCTTCGCGGCATTTCCCAGCCTGTGGGGCGGCAAACAACCCCTGCAACCTTCGCCCGGGGAACGAAGCCTTGAGATCCGTTTTCTGCTTGCCACAGGCACTTTTATCTCTTTATTGCTTCTCACCCTGCTGGTCGGGGATTGGATAGTGGCCGGGCGCGCAGCCCGTGACATGCTGGAGGATCGTCTTTCCAGCGCGGCAGAATCGGCCGCACAAAGTGTGCCGTTCTTCCTGGAAACCGGGCAAAACCTCGCGGTTCAACTTGCCTCCGAGCCGCGCCTGCCCGAAGCCACGGATAACGAACTCACGTCGCTGATCGGCCAGCGAATGCAGGCTGTGCCCTATTTCGATCAATTCTTTGTGCTTTCCGCCGCGACCCAAAGCCTGCTGGCCGGATATCCTGAATCTGCGCTTGTCAATTTTTCCTTGTATCCCGATGAAAAGTCCGGCATGATGCTGGCTTCCAACGGGGTGCTGACACAGATCTATTCCATCCCGCCCGTTACGCCAGGCGACGCGGGGCGCGTTTCGTTCCTCGTCGGCATTGTGGATAAAGCCGGGCAGGTCCGGCGTGTGCTGATTGGCCGCACAACGCTCTCGACCAATCCGCTGACCATGCCGCTGATCAAGAGCATCGACAATATGAAGGCGCTCGAGGGCACGGGTTTCCTGCTCGATGAAAATGGGCGCATCGTCTATCAATCTGAATCGGACCAGCCCCTTGCCAGTTACAGCGTGCAGCCGGGCGTGGAACCTCGCTTCTACGACGATACGGCCGCAGACGGAACCCGCCAGTTGGTTTATTACCAGCCGGTCATTTGGCGTCCATGGGCGGTCGTGTTGACCGTCCCCGCGCAACAGGCGCAACAACTGGCGTTGAACATCGCCATGCCGCTCTCGGTGATGATCATTCTGCTGGCATTTATCGCGCTGGTTTTATTGCGCGTGGGGCTACGCGTGGTGACCGCCTCCCTGCAAAACCTGGCCACGGAAGCCAATCGCATCGCGCAGGGCAATCTCGATCATCCGCTTCAAATGGAGGGAGTGGACGAAGTCGGCCAGTTGCGGCGCGCCTTCGAGCAAATGCGCTCCAGCCTGCAGGGCCGCCTGGAGGAAATCAACCGCCTGTTGCAGGTAAGCCAGGGCGTTGCGTCCAGCCTGGAAATGCAGGACTCGGTGAAGCCTGTGTTGGAGGCCATCCTTTCCACCGGTGCGAATTCGGTAAGCGTGGTGCTTTCGCCTGCGATCCTGCCGGAAACGCCGGTGGAACTGCCGTCGCGTTTTTCGCTGGGACCCGCCCATGACGCCTACGCCCATTTCGATGATCAGATCCTGGCGCTGGCGCAGAAACAGGAGCAGGTGGTTCTGCCCAACCTTGGACGTTCGCGCGAGATCATCCTTGACCCGGCCCTGCCCCAGCCGCTCGCCCTGCTGGCCGTTGCCCTGCGTCACGAAAACCGATATTACGGGGTTGTGTGGGCCGGTTTCGAACAGCCGCGCAAATTCTCCGATTCGGATGTCCGCTTTGTGACCACTCTTGCAGGCCAGGCAGCCCTGGCGGTTGCGAACGCGCATCTCTACCTGAATGTGGAGGCCTCCCGCCGCCAGTTGGAGGCGATCCTCAACTCCACGCCTGATCCCGTTTTGGTGACAGATCCCCGCAACCGGCTCCTGCTCGCCAACCGCGCCGCGGCGCGCGCCCTGAACATGGGTGACGAAAAGAGCAGCGGCATGCCCACGGAAAAGGTGGTCAAACTGAAACCCCTGCTTTCCCTGTTACAAAGCACGGCGGGCGGAAACCAGTCCGCGGAAATCATCCTGCCGGATAAACGCACGTACCTGGCAACGGCATCCAGCGTCATGGTGGAGGGGAATTCGGTGGGACGCGTGTGCATCATGCGCGATGTAACCCATTTCAAGGAACTCGATAACATGAAATCCGAGTTCGTGGCGACCGTGAGTCATGACCTGCGCTCGCCGCTGACGTTGATGCGCGGGTACGCGACCATGCTTGAAATGGTCGGTGAGTTGAACGAGCAGCAGCAGGGCTACGTGAAAAAGATCATTTCGGGCGTGGAAAACATGTCCCGTTTGGTGAACAATCTCCTCGATCTGGGCCGCATCGAAATCGGCGTCGGGCTTCAGGTCGAGAATGTGCCGGTGCTGGATATATTGGAAAGGGTCACAGGCGCATTGCAATTGCAGGCCAGCCAGAAGAATATCGCCTTGAATGTCGAACTGCCGAAGGATATGCCGCACGCCGTGGAGGCAGACGGGGCCCTGCTGCATCAGGCTGTCTACAATCTCGTTGAAAATGCCGTCAAGTACACGCAGGAAGGCGGCCGTGTCGCCATTCGCGCCCGCGCCGAACCCAACCACCTGGTATTTGAAATCGAGGATTCCGGCATCGGCATTCCCGAGAGTGACATGCCGCGCCTCTTCGAAAAATTCTATCGCGGCAAACAACGCGAAGCGCGCGCCCAGCACGGTACCGGGCTTGGGCTGGCCATTGTCCACTCGATTGCCGAGAGTCATGGCGGAAAAGTATGGGTCGAAAGCAAAGTTGGCAAGGGAAGTACATTCTTCCTGCAAATCCCCCTGACACAACCAAAAGCCGCCAAGTCTGCGTAAAAAACGGATTCGGGCTATAATTCGGCGTTGCCCTCGCAGGCGGAGGGCTTATATTTTTGCTTATTAATAGTTGGTTCTTATGATTGACCCTGACGACAATACACAAACATCCATTATCGAACGCTCCACTGATTACAAGCCACCCCATACCTGGCGGTCTTGGCTGATCGGACGGCCGCTTTCCACAGCGGACGCGCCTCATGAAACCATTGGCAAGATGGTCGGGTTGGCCGTATTTGCCTCGGATGCGCTTTCGTCCAACGCGTATGCCACGCAGGAAATCCTCATGATCCTGGCAGTGGCAGGCGCCGCAGGTTTTAGTTATGTATTCCCGATCTCGATCGCGATTGTCCTTTTGCTTGTAATTGTTTCGATTTCGTATGAGCAGATCATCCATGCCTATCCTGATGGCGGTGGCGCCTACATTGTGGGTCGTGACAACCTGGGAGAAATATCTGCCCTGATAGCAGCATCATCCTTGTTGACAGACTATATCCTTACTGTTTCGGTTTCCATTTCCTCCGGTGTAGCCCAGATCGTATCGGCCTATCCCGCTGCGGATGAGTATCGTGTTCCAATAGCAATATCTGCGGTTATATTTATCACATTGATTAATATGCGCGGAGTAAAGGAATCCGGCGCCGCCATTGCCGTTCCAAGCTTTTTGTTTATCATTATCATGTTCGCTACAGTGGGGACCGGCATGGTACGACACCTGACGGGGTCGCTCGGGACTGTTGTAAATCCACCCGAGTTGGCGAACCATGGTATCCCTATCGCAGTCACGCCCTTCCTCATCCTGCATGCCTTTTCCAGCGGCACGGCTGCCCTGACAGGGATTGAAGCCATATCCAATGGGATTACTGCTTTCAAGGAACCACGCAGTAAAAATGCAGGCATCACACTGATTTGGATGGCATTTATTCTGGCAAGCCTCTTCCTCGGGATCTCTTTCCTGACAGGTAAGATTAGTGCAGTGCCTTCCGAAATCGAAACAGTCATTTCGCAACTGGCGCGCACAGTTTTCAATGGGCAGGGATTCCTCTATCTGGCTGTGATCCTTGCGACAACTGTCATTTTGATTTTGGCCGCCAACACTGCGTTTGCCGGTTTCCCGCGCCTGAGCGCATTAATGGCCAAGGATGGATTCCTGCCCCGCCAACTCACCTATCGCGGCAGCCGGCTTGTGTATTCGCGCGGCATTATCGCCCTGGCGGTGCTCGCATCCTTTTTGATCATTATCTTTCAAGCCAGCGTCACCCGCCTGATCCCACTGTATGCGATTGGTGTATTTCTTTCCTTTACCATTTCGCAGGCGGGCATGGCTTTGCGCTGGTGGAAGAGCGGACATTTAAAACCCGGCCAGGAAATTGCCGAGACCGGTTCGAAACTGCGCTTCGATCCCCTTTGGAAATTAAAAATGACTGCCAACGGATTTGGTTCTGTTTGTACAGGCATTGTGATGATGGTGTTCGCAGTGACCAAGTTCCAGGACGGCGCCTACGTGGTATTGATCCTGATCCCGATTCTTGTCAGCGTATTCTGGATGATCCACCGCCACTATAATAACCTGGCAAAAAAACTTTCGCTCGACAATTTTGGCGTCATCCCGCCGCACGCAACCCGCCACCGCGTCATCATGCCGGTCAGCGGCGTACACCAGGGAACGCTGGCCGCGCTTCGATATGCGCGCATGTTGTCGGATGACGTGACCGCCGTTCACGTCACGATCGAACCGGCAGAATCCGAAAAGGTCCGCCAAAAGTGGGAACTGTGGGGCGAGGGCGTCCGCATGGTAATGCTGGACTCACCGTACCGTCTCTTTGTCGAGCCGCTGCTCGAATACATCGCGGACATTGCCGAACAACGCCAGTCCGGCGAGACCATCACCATCGTCGTTCCCGAATTCGTCTCGAACAGCCGCATGACCGGCGCGCTCCATACCAATACGGCCAACATCCTGCGCGAACAATTGAAAAACCAGCACGGAATCGTCATCACAAACGTACCCTATCATGTGCACGAAGCGGGCACAAAGCAAGGAGTTTAATCCATGAATTTTATCGTCGTCGGATGCGGACGCGTGGGCGCTGAACTTGCCTACCGTCTATTCAAAAATGGACATCAAGTGGTTGTGGTGGACAACGACAAGCAGTCCTTCAATCGTCTCCACCCGGACTTTCGCGGGCGCACCACCGAAGGAGAAGCCATCTCCGCCGACACATTGGAACGCGCCGGGATTGACAAAGCCGATGGCATCGCCCTCGTGACCAATTCAGACACCATGAACGTGATCGTCGGGCATACCGTCCGCACATATTATCCCCATGTCAAGCAGATCATTGTCCGCAACTATGACCCGGCCATGCGCGACATGCTGGAGGCGTTTGGCCTGCAAATCGTCAGTTCCACCGCCTGGGGCGCGGAACGCCTGCAGGAATTATTGATCGACCCATCCTTTCGCGCCGTATTCTCCGCAGGCAATGGCGAAGTGGAATTGTACGAAATGAACATCCCACGCGAATGGGACGGCAGGAAACTTTCCGACATCATGTCTGCGAGCGGAGATTGCGTCGCGGTTGCGCTCACGCGTGCAGGCCGCGCGGAAATGCCCCTCCCCGAGAGCAAACTCGTGACGGGGGATATCCTGACGGTCAGTGCGACATTGGACGGCGTGAAAACCCTGCGCGCCTGTTTATTGGGAAAATAGGAGGAACATCATGTTTGTATTTATTGCCGGCGGCGGCCGAACCGGCGCCCAACTCGCGTTGCAGTTGATCAACCAAAATTACCATGTGCGGCTCATCGAGCACAGAAAGGAACTCCTCCCGCACCTGCATCATGAGATTCCCACGGAAGTCATTTACGAGGGTGTGGCCTCCGACCCCAATGTGTTGAAACAGGCCGGGCTGGAAAAAGCCAACGTCATGGTGGCCTGCACGGCCGATGACGCGACCAATCTCGTGCTGTGCTACCTCGCGCGCACAATGTTCAAGGTCAAGCGTACGATTGCGCGCGTCAACAACCCGCGTAATGCATGGCTGTTCGACGATAAATTCCATGTGGACGAAAAGATCACCCATGCGGACGTGATGGCGCACCTGATCCAGGAGGAAATGTCCATGGGCGACATGATGACCCTGCTCAAACTGCGCCGCGGACGCTACGCCCTGGTCGAAGAGAAGGTTCCGCCGGGCGCAAAAGCCATCGGTACGGCGCTCAAAGATCTCGGCCTGCCGGAGCAATGCGTGATCGCAGCCATCATCCGCCACGGACAAATCACATTGCCGCGCGGCTCCACGGCGCTCGAAGAAGGCGATGAGGTGCTGGCTGTGACAGATAATGAAGGCGCGCAGGAACTGGCCAAACTGCTCTCGCCGCCAACCAGGGATTAATAAAAAAACGCCCGACTTTCGTCGGGCATTTTTTATTTCAGCATCTCCCTTGCCTGCTCGATGTAAGCCAGGCTTTGATGACGGAAATAAGTATTATACAGACCGGCATAATGGCCGCTATGCTTCAATAATTCCTCATGATCGCCCTCCTCGATGATCCGTCCCTTTTCCATGACCACGATACGATCCGCGGCCCTGACGGTCGACAGGCGATGCGCGATCAAAATGCTCGTGGATTTTGAAAGGATCAAATTCAACGCCTGCTGGATCTGCCACTCGGTGAACGGGTCGATGCTGGCGGTGGCTTCGTCGAGGATGAAGATGGCGGGCTTCTGTATCAGGACGCGCATCAACGCCACCAGCTGCCGTTGTCCCATCGAAAGCCTCGCGCCTCTCTCCCCGACCTCCGTCCACAGGCCATCCGGCAGAGTCTCCAACCAATCCCCTTCGCCGATATTGCGCGCCATTGCAAGCATTTCATCCTCTGCCACTTCCGGCGCGGCATAACGGATGTTATCCGCCACTGTTCCCGAAAACAGAAACGGGACCTGCGAAACGATGCCAAGCTGGCGGCGATATTGCTGTAGATCAAATTCGCGGAGGTCGTGCCCGTCAATCGTCAGCGCGCCGGATTGATATTCGTAAAAACGCGCGATCAACTTTGCAATGGATGATTTGCCCGCGCCGGTGTGCCCGACAAGGGCGAGAGTCTCTCCAGGACGGATGAGCAGGCTAAAGTCCCGCAAGACCGGCTCTTTGTCCGCGTAGCGGAAACCCAGGTTCTCAAAGCAGATTTCGCCCCTCAATCGCGGAACGTCGCGGTGATCCGTCTGTAGAACATTTGGGTCGGCATCGATGAGGGCAAACGCGCGCTCGGCCGCGGAGAGTCCCGATTGGATCTGCGCCCAAAACGCGGAAAGGTTCAGGATGGGGAAAAAGAACTGGTCGAGGCTCATGATAAAGAGATACCACGCGCCAATCGAGACTGCGGCCTGCGCCGCGCTCAGCCCGCCCACATAAACGAGAACCCCGACAAAAATGCCGGACAGCGCATTGAGCACCGGAAAAACAAGCGAGAGCACAAACCCACGCCGAACGTTGACCTGGTATGAGGCATCATTCGATGCGTCGAAAATTTTGAAGATGCTCTCTTCCTGTCGAAAATTCTTCGCGATCGAAATGCCGCTGACCGTTTCCTTGATGGCCGCATTGACGTCAGCCATGGCCTGCATGCCGCGTTTGGTGACGCGGCGCGCCATGACGCGAAATCCCGCCGCAACGAGGAAAATGACCGGCATGAAGGAAAGCAAAAGCAAAGCCAGTTTCCATTCGGTGCGAAAGAGAATGACGCCCAGGATGACCGCCTGCAAAATTTGCGATCCAACGTCGGTGACGATGACGACAAGCTGGCCGAAGTCGTTTGTGTCGGATGTGATGCGCGAGACGATTCGGCCCGACGAGAACTGGTCGTAGAACGAGAGGTCGTGTTCTGCGGCGGCGCGAAAAGCGCGTGAACGCAGGTCGAGCACCACATCCCCCACTGCGCGCACAACCAGGCTGCGCCGCGCCCAGTTCAATCCCCAGGAGGCGACGCCGACAATGGCAAGTGCGACGCCCACGAATGCAATCGCCTGCGTGGACGGCTCCGCTTTCAGCAAATCCACGATGCGGCTGACAACAACGGGCAATGCCGCGCCGATGACAGCAATCACCACCACGAGCGCGGCAACCCAGCCAAGCCGCGCGGCCTGCGGCTTGAAATAATCCATGATCCGCCCGAAGAGCTGGCGGTCTGTGTATTGACGGTCGTATTTTTCTGCGTTAAGTCCGGCGAAGAAAGCCATGTGTGTGTTAGCCCTTAGCGGTTAGCGGTTAGCCTTTAGCTGTTAGCGGTTAGCCTTTAGCGATTAGATGCTGTCGACTTGTTAAAGCCAGATGCCGACCGCGAAAAGTTATTCTCTAAAAATCCTCGCATATGCTTCCGAGGTTTTCATCAACTCGTCGTGCGAACCCATCGCGGCGACGCGGCCTTTTCGGAGGACAATGATCAAATCGGCCCAGCGGATCTGCGACAGGCGGTGTGTGATGATGAGGGTTGTGCGTCCTTTTGCGGCATTCGCGATGGCGCGTTGGATCTTGTCCTCGGTGGCCGAATCAATTGCGGAAGTGGAATCATCCAGGATCAAAATGTGCGGGTCGGTGAGGAAGGCGCGGCCGAGGGCAAGGCGCTGGCGTTGCCCGCCCGAAAGCGTAACGCCGCGTTCCCCAATGACGGTATCGTATCCCTTGTCGAAGGCCTGGATGAAATCATCAGCCTGCGCGGATTTTGCGGCCAGTTCAACATCCTCGCGGCTGGCGCCGGGCCTGCCGAATGCGAGGTTGTCGGCAATGGAGCGCGAGAACAGGAAGATATCCTGCTCGATCATGGAAATCTGTGAACGCAGCGCAGCCAGATTCCAATCGCGGACATTAACCCCGTCCACGAAGACCGCGCCACGCGATGCATCGTATGTGCGATTGATGAGTTTTACCAACGATGTCTTGCCGGCGCCCGTCTGCCCAACGATGGCAACAGTTTGTCCCTGTTTGACCTTGAACGTTATATCTTCGAGAATTTCATCCCCCTCGTTGTATTCGAAACAAACGCCGCGGAATTCGATCTCGCCGCGCATGGATTTGTCATAGCCAGCCGCGTTCTGGTCCAGGTTCGTTTCGCGGTTGATCAATTCCAAAATACGACGCGCGCCCGAAACGCCAAGCGAGATCTGGGTATATGCGAACGACGAGGTAAACGTGGGGAATTCCAACATTCGCAAAAGACCGAAATATCCAACCACTGCGCCAACGGTGATCGTGCCCGCGCTGAACAATATCAAAGCGTGGACCAAGCCAACCGCATACGCGAGACCCAGCAAAAGGTTCGGAAGGAAGCGGGCCTCAAGGTCTCCCTGGCGGACAAATACGTTTCGCACGCGCCGCGCGTTGGTCACGAATCGATCCACTTCGGCCACTTCCTGCGCCGCGCCTTTCATGGTCTCCACACCATCCAGCGCCTCGGAGAGATGTGTATTCATGTCCCCAAACGTGGCGCGGACTTCATCCGTGATCGGCGAAAGGGTCCTGAGATACCGGCGCAGTGCAATGAAATATGCAACCGTAAAAATTGCAGGCGTAAGAAGCAGCGAGATGTGATACTGCGGCGCAAAGAAAAACGGCATCACCAAAAACATGAATGACCCAACCACAAGGTTGATGCCGGGGCTGAACATGAAATTGATCTCGCGCACGTCATTGGTGGCGCGCGCCATCGTATCGCCCACAGGCTGAAGGTTGTGAAAAGTCATGCTCTTGCCAAGCAGGGAAAGATACAACTCGTCGCGTATATCGCGCTCCACCTTTTGCGCCATCAGTTCCGCGCCAAAGTTTCGCCCGAGTTGCAGGACGCCGCGCACGATCTGTGAGCCGCCGATGATCAAAGCCAGCGGAAGAAGCACGCCGGTATCCGGTCGAGGCGCAAGCATCGCGTTGAACGCGTCGCCCGTCAGCACCGGCACCACGGCGGCCAGGGCGGCATTGCCAACCGCACCGATAAAGATCATTGCGATGATCCACCCGTAACGCGCCGCGTGTGACACAATCCAGCGCACAGGCTGGCTTCGATCATACGTATATTTTCGTGATAATGTAAATTCAGCAGGGAGGGAAATGGCCGACATGGGCTGAATTCTACACCATCCCCCCGCAACCCACAAACCCGACCGGGGTTATCATATTTAGGCTGGCAATTGTGCCGGTCAAATCGACCCAAGGAGATATGAAAATGAAAACGCCTTCCGCTCTTTCGACGTGGTGCATGATCCTTTACTTTCTGTTCGCAGGCCTCAGCGCATTTGGAATGACATTCGCTTTTACCGGCATGTTGATGGGCATCTTTGCCCTCGGTGCGGCGGTCTTCCTCTTTCTTGGCCGCTGAAAATCCTTCACACGTGAACGGCCTCCTGTGCGGAGGCCGTTTTGGTTTAATGCCGATGCATATCGTCCCGCAGAATTCCACAGGACGTTTCGTGTTAAATACCCGCGAACAACTCCGCGCATCGCAAGGAATACCCCCCGCCTGTTCCATCCGGCCGCATGTCCCACCATGCAGAAAGGACTGCGTGACACAATCCCCATTCAAGCAGGCGTCGACGCGGGAATCCCAGCCGCTCTGACAGGATGGAAATCCGCCGCTCTGTCTGGACCTTCGTGTTGCTCCCGTTCAAAAAGTCATCCCACGGGTTGATCAGGAGCGGCCCCACCTCGTACTCCGGCGGACCGATCACTCCCTTGGGGTCAATCGCGATCCAGCCGCGTTGCGAATAGAGAATATTGAAATGATGCAGGTCCCCGTGAATCAAACATGGCGGACTTGACTCAGCATACAAGCGCGGCAGGGTCTCCTCGACGCGTGCGACCAGTTTTTCAGGGAATGGCCCCGTTCCTCCGTTGAACCTGGGGCGAAGTTTTTTCAACTCATCGAACCATTCTGTTAATTTGATAAAGGGGGTGTCTTCCGGAACATCGCGCCACAATTTGGACATCGCATCCGCCGCAATGTGCGTGCGTTCATCGTCGTCTTCGATGGCGGCCAGCGTTTTACCGGGAAAAAGCCGTTCGAGCAGGAACATGTATCTTTCCTCGTCGAATTCAAGCAAACGCACCGCGCCATCGCCGTCGAAGAGACGCAGCGCTGAAATTTCACTTTTCAATTCGCGATCCGGTACGCCAATTTTCAGGATCACTTCATCCTGAACGGGGGTCGAAGAACGTTTTGCAAAAGCAACAAAATTATATGAAAGATCAGGGACAGGGATGACGTCCGTCAATCCCCATTGATTGGAGGCAATCTCGACCAGCCGGGGCAAACCCGCGAGAAAGGATTCCCCCGCTTCGCCGAAGGAGTTTTGGATGTTGGTGATGAAAATGGATGGGAGGTTCATAAGAATATGTCATTGCGAGGCGGTGTTCTCCCGCCCGAAGCAATCTCCAGTTAAACAGAGAATACCACCCGATGAGGTTTACCTATTAACAGGAGATTACATCGCTCCGCTCGCAATGACATGTAATCCTGGATGTTTCTTCTCAAAAATAAATCCTGCGTTTTCCCATTTTCTTTTAAAGCCGGCTTCGTTCAACGCGTCAAGAAATTGCGGATGTGTAAATGCAATGTGCAAAACATTTTTGCAGTTCTTTTGCCCGGCGAGGCGGCGCGCATCCACCAACAATGCGGACATATCCTTCATTTTGCAGGCCGCCAACCCAATTCCGAGAATAGGCCCGCCGTCATCGTCGTCGTCCCAGGTTGTGATCAATGCCTGGCGGCCGCGCCACCAAAAAACCGCCCGCTCAAAGCCTGCAACCAGGGAGGTAAATTGGCCCAGGGCTTCCTCATTCGGCTGCATGACGCTCCAGCCAAAATCTGAAATGCTGTTTGCAAGTTTTATGGATTCACTTGCGAGAGCATAATTCGCGGCCTCTTTGAAATCAAGGACGGGGGAAAAAACGTCAACCGCTTCCTGGATGGATTCGGCAATATATCCCACCATCTCACCGATTTTATGAAACCCCAGTTTCGCGCACAAATGATGCACACGGATATTCCTTGCGTTCGTCATCAAACGGACGATCCCATTCCCGTTTTGCATCCACCATTCATCGATATACCCGTGAATATGCGAGCCAACTTTCAAGCCCTGATACTTTGGATTCACGCGGAAGCCTTCGAGCCACCATTGACCGGGCGCCAGCAGGGTCACTTTGGCAAGGCCGATGGCATGTCCGCCATATTCAGCAACAGCCAGAATTCCGTGCGGGTCTTTCAGCCAGTGATTCCAAACATAGGGGACGTAATCGTGTCCATCCCAGATCAATTTGGTGAACTCCATCACGTCCGCGGTATCGCGCGGGAGCGCGGGGCGGCAGGTCACTACGGGGGAGGAAAATGTCAATTTCACGGGAGCCGATTGCGGGGCGGAAAAGAGGCGATGCACTTCATCCACAAATCAGGACGGGAATATCTTCTCGAACACTTCGGGACAATACTTCTGAACCATTTCGCTCGAGAGTCCGTTCTCCTTGCAGATCCCAGCATAAAAATCCACGGACGGGCGTTTGATGCGTTTCTGCGTCTCCAAATCGAGTCCCCACAAGCCGAAGCGGTGAGTCCAGCCGAGGTCCCATTCGAAGTTATCCACCAGCGACCAGTGGAAGTAGCCCTTGATCGGCCAGTTGAAATTAACCGCGCGCCACATCTGGTGAATGTGCTGTGCCGTATAGCGCGGGCGGATTTGATCGTCCGCAGAATTAACGCCGTTTTCACTGACGATGATGGGCAGGTTGGGGAACATGCGAACGACCCATTTCAAGCCTTCGAACATTCCCCCCGGTTCGTTGGCCAGGAAACCGTGGTCACTCAGTTCGGCATCTTTTCTGTAGAAATTGCGCCCAAACAAAGTGTTGACCTTTCGCAGGTCAAAGGTCACGTATTCCCTCGTATAGTAATTGAATCCGAAATAATCCTGTGTGCCTTTGGCTTCCGGGATGCGCACAGAACCGATGGGCGAACGCATGACACCCTCGGCCAGGGCCGAGACAAAACCCTCATTGATTCCGCTGAAAAAATTATGGGCCACGAATCGATCCAGCGGCGACCAGGCATGATGCGGGGCGATGGAACGATAATGATGCGCGAAGCCCACCCGCGCTTCCGGTTGAATCAGATGGATGGCGCGATATGCCGCGGCATGCCCGCGAATCAAATTGGCTTGCACGCGCATCGCCAGCCCCAGGCTGTTCTTGCCGGGAGGAAAGGATCCAACCCCGCCGTGCACGTATCCATTAAGCGCATAACCTGTCGGCTCGTTGATCGTGCACCACAACGTGCAGTATTCCTTGAGCGCGTCCACTGTTTTGTGGACGAAACGCTCAAATAACGGGACAACTGTCTCCGTTTCCCATGCACCCTGCTCCGTCACCCAAAGAGGGTCCGTGAAGTGATGCAGGGTGACCATCGGGGTCATGCCGCGTTCTTTCAATCCGCGTAACATGGCGCGGTATTTTTCGAGGGCTTCCTCATTCCATTTATCGGGCGCAGGCTGGATGCGGCTCCATTCGACGGACAGGCGGTGCGCGTTCTGTCCCGCTTCGGCAGCGCGGTCGAAGTCCTCGCGCCAGCGTCCGCCCCACCAATCGGCGGCAAGACCGGACCTGCCATTCGTGTGTCCCTCCTCCTCCCATTTCCACCACTGGTTGTTTGTGTTGTTGCCTTCCACCTGGTGTGACGCTGTCGCGGTTCCCCATAGGAAACCACGAGGAAAGTGATATGTTGCCTGGGGCATGGGTGATAATCTCCTGGTCGTTAGTCGGGTAGTCTTACAGTCAATTTACCAGAGATGAACATAGATATAAATCTTTGTCCATTCCGCTTAACTTCATTTTGCGCGCGCAAGATAGGCCAAGTATAACGCGACCGATCCCGCCACCGCCGCGTTGAGCGATTCGACTTTTCCCTGCATGGGCAATTTCAATATAATGTCGCACTTCGAGCGGACAAGTTGGCGAATCCCCTCGCCTTCCGAGCCAACCACAAGGCCAACCGCCCCGCGCAGGTGTTTTTCGGTCTGGTCGCTGATGGTCCCGCCATTCTGGTCAAGGCCAACGACCCAGCATTCGGCATCCTTGAGGGCGTCGATGGCTTGCGCGAGGTTTTGCCGCGTAACCAACAGGTGTTCGCTCGCGCCCGATGATGCATTGACAACGGCAGGCGTCACCTCCACACTATGCGCCAGCGGGATGACGATGCCATGCACGCCAATCGCTTCGGCGGTGCGGAGGAGCGTGCCAAAGTTCTGCGGATCCTGCAGGGAATCAAGGATCAACACAAAGGGCAGTTCGCTTTTTTGGCGTGGAAATTCGAGAATATCGAGCAGGTCGGCATACGGATAGGCGCTGACCTCCGCCACAACTCCCTGATGGTTTTGGTGGATTTTATCGAGGCGCGGGCGCTGGACGCGTTCCACAGGAATCTTGCGTTCCTTCGCCATCTTCAGGATTTCGAGGAGATGTCCCTTTTCCTGCGCCCCCTCGGCAACCTGGATGCGGGAAACATCCCTGCGCCCGGCGCGCAGGGTTTCATAAACTGCGTTGCGTGAGTAGATGAATTCCTTCATATTTGTCAGCGACCCTTCAGTTGCAGGATTTCCTGCCCATCGAGCGGGCTTGATAACGGCTCCGCATCCAGCGGCATGACTTTGCTGTTCGCAAAGAATCCAAAATCGAACGTTGTCGCGTCGCCTGCTTTTTTACCGGGGACAGGCATCAGCCGCGCGGTGAGCGGTTTATTCAGTCGCAGCGCCAGCGCAGAGAGATCAAGCAAAAGCGGAACGAGTTGTTCGGCAGTCGTATCTCCCGCCAATGGGACGGTATCCAGGCCGGTGCCGCAGACCGCCGAATACAGCAGGGCATCCTTAATGGTCAACGTCCCCTCGGCGGCACGTTTTGCAAGGACAGAATCTTCGAGAATGGGCTGCATGAACCCGCTGAAACCGGTGTGGGGAAAGTCCGCGCAGTCAACGGCTTCGGTCAACAGTGCGGCCGCGGCCAGCGATCCATGCAATCCGATTTTAGGAACGCCCATTTTCTCGACCGCGCCGCCAAGTGAATGAGCATCATCGGGAAAGGGCGCGAGGGAAAAGTCAATGCCACCGAATTTGCAATTCAGGGTTTTTGCGACCCCGGCAAGTTTCCTTCCGTGTTTTTCGATTTCAGAGATCAACGTTGAACGTTTAACGTTAAACATTCCAGCGCCCGCAAAGGCATCCACTGCCAGAACTGCCGCCTCGGTGGCAATTGCAAAGACAGGTCCATCGCCTTCATGATACGCGGCGGGAAAGAACGGCGCGCCCGCGCGGACGTTTGCCAGCGCGGCAAACCTGAGATTGGCAAAACCGTTCGGGTCAATCGGCGCGGATTTGACAATCACATTCGCACAAGCCTTCACCGCAGACATGTAAACCCTGGAGTCACCCGCCATCACGCCGCCGAAGAAAATATTCTCCCCCGCGGCAATCGCTTCCGGAATCAATTCATAACTGCGCGGGGACTCCGGCAATGCCGGTCCAAGCGACGCATAGGCGATACCCGCTTGTTGAATCATCCCTGCCAGTTTTTCGGTGAGTTTCGGCAGGTCGTCAATTTTCTTTTCGCCAAGCAACTTTGGAAATGGAATCGCCGCCAGCCGCGTGGTTTGGACTTCGTATCCCGCGGCTTCATATGCAGACTTGGCCCGCGCGAGAAACTCCCCTGCCTCACGCAGAACATTTTCATCCAGCGGATATTTGGGATTGCAGAAATAGGTGATGGAACGGATTTTCATTTTTCCTTGTTTCAACGTTTAACGTTAAACGTTGAACGCTGCCTCATTGCTTCGAACATCAACACAGACCCCGCCACACCTGCATTCAACGACTCGGTTTTCCCCGGCATGGGGATACTTATACTCATCGCCGCCAATCTGCGCGCAGACTCGCTCGCCCCTTCCGCCTCCCCTCCGACGATGAGAGCCAGCGGCTGACGCAAATCCGTTTCCCAGCAGGATTGACCATTCATATCGGCCAGAAAAACCTGCAAACCTGCGGACTTTCCAACCTGCCCAATCTCCTCCCAACTCATCATGTGGATCGGCAATCGAAAATGCGCGCCCATGCCTGACCGGACAACCTTTGGCGCAAAGACATCCGTTGTTTCTGGAGGAAGCAGGACTGCGTCCACACCTGCCGCGGCCGCGCTTCGAAGCAACGTGCCAAGATTGCCCGGGTCGCGGATCTGGTCGGGGATGAGGAGAAAGGTTGGTAAATTGGGAATTGGCAAATTGATTAGTTCAAGAACAGCAAGAACGCCCTGCGGGGTCTCGGTTTCACTCAACGACTTCATCAAATGGGATGGGATTTCATCGACTTCAATCCCATTCAACGTTAAACGTTTAACGTTCAACGTTCCGCGTTCCCCAAGTGACTCATCATATAAAACGAACCGAATCGGCCATTTTGAGTTAATCGCCTCTTCAACCAATCTCACGCCTTCCACAACAAACGCGCCCGCATCGCGGCGTTCCTTGGGACGTCCAAGCAGGGCGCGCACAAGTTTTAGCTTTGGGTTCTGAGAGGAAGTAATCATTGGACTTATCAAAATCGTCCCGCAGGTTTTCACCAGGCGGTGGGATCGTTTACGGGAACCTGCGGGACGATAATCTTATTCTTCCCACATCTTTTTCCAGATATCGAGAAAAACTTTTACACTCGCGTCGTCAAGCAAAACGATGCGGACGAGTTTTACCGTCGAATCGCCCTTTGCGCCAAAATACGTATTGATCGATTTGAAGATAATCCCCGCCGCGCGGTCTTTTGGAAAACCGAAGATGCCGGTTGAAATGGCAGGCATGGAGACCGAAGCGCACTTTAATTCATCGGCCGCGCGCAAAGTTCCGGTCACGGCAGATGCCAGTTTCGCATCTTCGTCGCCGTCGCCCCAGACCGGGCCGACAGCGTGGATCACATATTTCGCAGGCAGGAGCCCGCCCGAGGTCCACGCGGGATGCGAATGGGAGACCATCCCTTTCGTGCGGATCCATTCGTCGCTCTCCTGCTGGATCGCATCCCCTCCGCGTTTCGAAATCGCCCACGCCACACCGCCGCCATGCTGTAATTGCTCGTTCGCCGCGTTGACGATTGCATCAACCTTTTCAATCGTAATATCACCCTGGACGATTTGCAGGGTTTGGCCTGTTGAAAAATCCCGTTCGATCAAGACTGTGTTCATGCAGATATTTTACCCCCATTAAAAATGTAAGGGCGGGGTAATCCCGCCCTTACGGTTATTTCGTCTTCGCAACGACTGCGGCAAATGCCTGCGGGTTGCGGACGGCGATATCGGCCAGCATCTTGCGATTGAGTTCGATGTTTGCCTTCTTCAATGCTGAAACCAGTTTGCTGTATGTGGTTCCGTTCAAGCGGGCCGCGGCATTGATGCGGGCAATCCACAACTTGCGGAGATCGCGCTTTCGCACGCGGCGGTCACGGGTTGCGTACCACAGGCTCTTGAGCATGGCCTCGTTGGCGCGCTTGAACAGGAAGTGCTTTGCGCCGCGCTGTCCCTTCGTGATCTTCAAAACTTTCTTGTGACGCAGATGCCCTTGCGGGCCTCCCTTAACACGCATTTCTTTACCTCCTGCGAACTCGCGGGCGTCGGCGGGTTACGCCAGTTGTGTACACCCGAAAGGCCGCAAATCGAAAAACATTACAACGACCGTATTTTATTCCATGTTGGGGTTCAGGCGCTTGACGCGCTTGAGGATGCTTCGGCCATTGACCGGCACCATCTCGCTCAATTGCGCCTTCGTTCGCTTGGACGTGCGCCTGCGAAGGTGGCTTTTGCCGCCTTTCGTGCGCACAAGTTTGCCGGAGCCAGTCAGGCGAAATCGCTTGGACGTCGCTTTGTGGGTCTTCAGCTTGATCTTTCCAGCTTTTGCTTTGCGAGGCATTGCTGTGTGCTCCTTTCAGACAAAATAAACCGCGGGACTGATCTCGCGCCCGCGGACGATCAACATCTTTGGGGTCTTGCCGTTATTTGGGCTGTGCCGCTTCTTCCCTGACCTCAGCCTGGTCTGCTTTCTCTTTCTTTTTCACGCCGCCTTTGGAGGGCGCCAAAACCACGAGCATCGTGCGGCCTTCCATCTGCGGTGGGACTTCGACTGCCGCAACATCCGACAGGTCAGCCGCGATCTCCTTCAAGTCCTCGAGCGCGATCTCGGGATAATCCATCTCGCGGCCGCGGAACTTGACCGTAACACGGACTTTGTGTCCCTGGTTCAACCAACGACGGGCGTCGTCCACCTTGAAACCTCGGTGGGCTTCGTTGGTCTTGGGGCGCAGGCGAATCTCCTTGACTTCGATCTTCGTCTGCGATTTCTTTGCCTCGCGTTCCTTCTTGGCGCGTTCATAAATAAACTTGCCAAAGTCCATCACGCGGCAAACGGGCGGGGTGGCGCTCGGTGAAACCTCCACCACATCCAGGTCGGCATCGCGGGCGATCTGCAAGGCCTGCTTCATCGAAACCACGCCGATGTTTTCACCGTCCGGCCCGATCAAGCGGACTTCCGGCACTCGAATGCCTTCGTTTACTCGAAATTCATTAGCGCTGATAAGATTCTCCTCTTTCAAAAACGCACGACCAGCCGGCGGCTGGTTTTGAGCGGGCGAATGATACCACGAAGGCGCGGGAATCGTCAATTAAAAACGCCCCCGGAACCCGGATTTCTCAAAGAGACCTGGGTTCCGGGGCTGATACCTACAACTCCTTGGCCCTCCTCGCGATCCGATCCTTGACTCGCGCCGCGAACTCCGCCGGCGGGATGTTGTTTTGCTGGCTTCCATCGCGGACGCGGAGCGAGACCTGTCCTGCGTTCATCTCGTTCTCGCCGACCACGAGCATGTACGGAACCTTCATCATCTGCGCGTTGCGGATCTTGGCGTTCATGCGCTGCGCGCTCACATCCGCGCTGACGCGGATGCCTTGCTGGCGCAACTGCTGGAC
>Ga0172368_10002287_pt1 | contig 24630 bp, 20 predicted proteins | sample Lak11m_FD_114540 | JGI IMG/M metagenome (GOLD analysis project Ga0172368, IMG submission 114540) | Freshwater microbial communities from Kabuno Bay, South-Kivu, Congo - kab_022012_11m | ecosystem: Environmental > Aquatic > Freshwater > Lake | place: Democratic Republic of the Congo: South-Kivu...
GATTTACCCACCAGATGCCAATACTAATAACTACTGTTCCAATGAGGGCAATTACTAGGAATGTTAGGGTTTTGTGGGAGGGTTTAATCATATACCAGCACTATATCATAGATAGTTAAAATATTTCTAAACTCTGGTGGGCATGTTAATAACAAACTCTACCCCTTCCGGATCGACATTATTAACGGTAATAGTGCCGCCATGTTCTTCTATCACCGTTTTGGCAATAGCCAACCCCAAACCAGTCCCCTTTTTGCCTTGTTGTTCATGAATCTCTCGGCGATAAAAACGTTCAAACAAGTGCGCCATGTCTTCGGCCGGAATGTGACTGCCAGAATTAAAGAACCGGATTTCGATATTGTTATCCGCCATCGCCGCTGTCATAGTAACTGTGCCGCCGTCGGGCGTGTACTTAAAAGCGTTGCTTAAAATATTTAAGCAAGCGCCTTTTATTTTATCGCCATCGATATTGGCTTGACAACCGCCGGAATCGCAAGCATAACGATAAGCGATTTTTTTGTCGTCGGCCAATACTTCCGTTTCTTCGTAAAGTTTTTGCAACAACCGACAAACATCTTGCGGCTGCCGATTCAGTTGCAAAATGCCAAAGTCGGCTTTGGCCAGCAACAACAAATTGGTGATTAATTGCGACAGCCGGCGCAGCGAGCTGTGTGAAACGTCGATAATTTTTTGTTCATCGGCATATTTTAATGCCAAGGCCTCGACATTACCGGTAACGATTGCCAATGGCGATTGCAGCTCGTGGGCGATATCGGTTAAAAACTGCGACTGTTGTTCGTTAAGCTGCCGCAGATCGCGGTTGGCCGCCGCCAATTGTTCGTATAACAGCGCTTGCCGCAGCGCGGCGGCAATAACATCGGCCACACTGTCTATCATTTCCTGTTCATCTGGCGGCAATTCTACGAATAATCGATTTAAGACAATCACTAACACGCCGTTGTTTGCTCCTTCGCTGGCCAACGGATAAACAACCGTTGAGCGAATCGCCAGTTCGCGAACAAGCTGGTTGGCAATATGTGCTGGCAAGCCATTACCCCAAACGGTTAAAAATTGTTCGTTGGTTTGCCGGCTGCGGTGCCGCCACGCAGCGGCAATTAGTGTTGGGTCATTAAGTGAAACGGCTAAATCAGCAAAAGAAAATTGATAGGTGGCGCGAATATTGCCGCAAGCAGTGGACTCAGCCAAAGCCAACGGTTGCAGTGCCATGCCATCGGCGGTGGGCACCAATATCGCCACGGTCTCCGCGCCCAATTGCAACTGCAATGTTTTAACCACCGTACTAGCCAAGGCCTCCGGTTTTAAGGCCAACAAACTAATGCTGTGCAATTGCCGCAACAATGCCAAAGTTTTGTTTTTAGCCGACAACTCCGCGTTTTGCCGATACAACTCTTCGTTAATGTATTCCAGCCGCTGCCCTTCGTTACGGCTGACTGATTGCTGTTCCGGCGGCAATTGGGCGATAAACTGATTAACGATTCCCCGGCACGCTTCGCGCGCCGAGCGGCCAAAAATAGTTTCGTAATGATCTAATAAATGTTCAATCACCGTTTGCGGCGTTTGGCCAAAAGTAATTGCTCGAGTTTCCGGATCGATATTCAATCCCTTTACTCGCCGCGCTTCTTGCCACGCCAACGGTCCAACGATTCGTTCTTGTTCTTCGATTATTCTTTTGGCTAACTGGGAAAATGTAGAGATAGGAAAAGAAATGTTTGTCCGAAATTGCAGCAAGGCAAAGGACATGATTAAGTAAGCAATTAAATATATAAAATCACCATATTGGCCCATTGCCCAAGTTTCCTTTCCTGGCTGTGATTGATATAAAAAATTGAAGTCGGCAATATATTGTACCATTAACGCCGCTAACACCCACAAAATTGGCTGACGAATAGAGTGGCCCAGTTTTTTGTTGCGGCAAACAAACAGTAAAATAATAACCGACATGGATACGTAAAGTGCTTCTCCAATTAGATAAGCTATGTCTAGCCCAGTTCTTAAAGGATCAGCAAAATCAAAAGTATAGCTTCTCAAAAACAGTAACCATGGTAATACCACCAATGCAATTGTAATAACTATTATCTGGGTTTGCCTATAAACAGATTTTGAAAAAAACGAGATACCGACTGCTCGAGCGAGCAATATTAAACCATAAATGTAAATAATAATACTGCCAAAATACCCAATATCACCAATTGATGGATATGGCATTTGATCACCAGTTGTGGTTGTCAAATAACTATAACTTATTTGCCCCCAAACCTGCGCTAATAATCCTACAGCAAAAACTATTATCGTTTTTCCAACCGTGCTTTTTGTGCCACCCCATTGGCGGGAAATAAAAATAGCGCAAATAGCGCCATACAAAGGAAGTGGAAAATAAAAGTTAGTCCACAACAATATTCTACCGCTATCCAAATGAAATACTTTTTCAACTACAAACCAGCCGGTTAAAAACACAAACAACCCCATTAACCACTTAAACTTTGAATCGTGAACTATCTCGCGCATAAGTAAAAGGTTATTTATTGGTTAATATGCCACCTTCCCCTATTTTTAAACTCCTGTCAATCCTACCTTAGTAGTATTATGAACTATATCTAAAATAATTCTAAACTGGCTGTGGGTAAGATTAAGAAAAAGCCCAGCATGCGTAAATACTGGGCTTTTTTATATTATTTTGTGTGGATAACTGTCATTTCTATATTATTGCAAATATTCATTATTCTGTGAGGGATATTAATATTACAAAACCCCTGAACTTATCGCTGCTTTTATTATATTATCCATGCTCTGATTTTTTATAGTCAGTAAAAATTTTTCCAGTTCCTTTACTGCCGGTTTATCATTGCCTTCGGGATTAGAAAAAATAGCCAAGGCTTCTTTTAATATTTCTCGCTTCTCTTTATTTACTCCCAACTTTACTAACTTACTTAAATAATAGTGATAAAACATAAAGTGATTCAATTCGTGCCTTACGGTATTGATGTGTTTTTCTTCTGTTTGCCGCCAACCGGTGCGAAACCACTTTTCATCGTAAGAGTAAGAGCACATAAAACTGGCGGTAATAAAAACCCCAATCTTTGTAAATGGAAACTTTTTTTGATAAATCTTTTCTAAAAGATCAATAATTTCTTGTTGCTTTTTATTTAGGATATTTTCCACCCCCGAAGCTATCACTGGCAAAATATTTTTGATATATTCCGGCATTGAACTGAGGTAATCATTAATGACTATTTCTGCCTCTTTTTTTGTTCTCGCTAATTTTATTTTCTTTCTAAAATTTTCGTCACTGTATTTATTAATAATCTTGTTTTGCAAATCTTCCCGGCCGTGGGATAAAAAAGCTAGCCGCCAAGCGGAGTCGCGGTGGCTTTGAATATCATTTTCAACTGAGTAAGCTACAATAAATTTCATATTATTAATTTTAGCAAAAAAATGACGTCCTCCCCGCACTGCCTCGCCAGGCGCTTCGCCTGGCTTCGTGGTGCGGGGTTTCCTGTAAGGAAGTAAAGAAGGTGATGTCCATTAATTGGACATCACCTAGTTTGATGATCGAGGCAGTCAATCTGACCCGCCGTCGTTCGATACACAACCGTCGTCGGTCGGAGTGTCGCAAGTGCCAGAACCGGTATCATCCGAGTCACAAGCACAAGTATTATTCAACCAAATAATTCCGGGAATCATCTTTATCACCTCCTTTCTTTCCGTGTTTAGAGAAATATTTTCTTGGCCGCAAGATAACCGATGGTACTTCTTGCTGCCTCAGCCGATACCCCTTCTGTGGCGTTTTTTTCTTCCCTTTATTGGCAACTATAAATAAATATAGTTTTTCACTGACAGCCGCCCAGCTGTTTAAGTGAAGGAATACAATTCCGCCAAATTCCTCTTCACGAATTGTAATTTTGGCGTTAATTACAAATTCTTCTTCCTTAAACATGATCAGTTTTGATTCTTCTTTTTTGGCTGTGACATTTGGCCGACAAAGAGGATCTGAAGCGGCAAGAGACATGTTTACTATAGCAGCTTGAGCTTTGCATCCGCCGCCGCAAGAGCCTTTCGTTGCACATGCTGCACATTGGAAGGGAACTAGCTCATCATTTCGCCATTCCTGCATATTTTGCCACGGCTTTTTTATGCCCAGCTGTCTTATATCGCCGTAGTGATTGTATTAATTGTGGTTAATTTTATTGATTATTATCCATGCTATAATTTAGAAACATTTTAATAATAGTTTAGAAATATTTTAACTCCCCATGCTATACTCACGGCATATGGTTAAACCCTTCCACAAAACCATCATATTCCTTGCCGTCGCTCTCTTAGGAACGATCTGTATTGCTATTGGTGCATGGTGGGTAAATCAAAAACCACACCCAGTTCCTACTCCAGTAGAAACCACCAACGCCACCACCCAAACCCCCGAAACAACCACTTCAGGCCAAGTAATACCCCCCACCAAAACCGACTGTACTGATGAACTGGATACCGAATGTTGGAATACTTATATCAATACCGAGTATGGGTTTAGTTTTAAGTTTCCAAAAGAATGGTTGGTAATAAGAAATGAAATCAGCGGTCAATACAAGAACTTTCTCAACTTGGATTTGGATACTGGGATGAAGGCAATCAAACAAGATGGGGCGCTCAAAATGTCTTTAGCAGTCCGTAGATCATTAGGCGATAATACAGGAAATGATTATTATGAACAGGCTATTCAGAATACTAAGGATGATAGTTTTAAAATGACCATGGATAACGGAAAAATCGCTGTCTTTGAAGCAAGTAGCGCGTACGACTGGTGGGTTATTAAAATAGACCAAAACATTTTTGACTTTCATTATGATCTAGATCAGATAATAAACAGCCCTAACGCTACGGAAAATAACATTAATAATAATGTTCTAGTTAACATTAGAGCGATATTTAGGCAGATGGTAAAAACCGTTGATTATCTTTAACAAAGTTATCCCCAGTTTTAGAATAAATTTAGAATTTATTTAGAGGGATTTTATCCCTCTTTTTGTATCTTCATAATAAGACCAATTTCGGTCTGAACTTTCACAACTGAACTACAGGAAGGGCGCGAAGATGAAACGCACATGTGCGGCAATTGTTTTGTTGGCTACGGTATTTTTAGGCCAAGGGTATGCGCTGGATATTGAGTTTTTACCACAAGTCCCTCCGGGGAGTTGGGGTCCTACCACCAAAAACTGTGGGCCAACAAGCGTAATCATGGTGGCAGCATACCAGCTTGGTTTTACGCCAACAGCAAATGACATCCAACGAGTCAATAATTGGCTGGTAACCAAAGGTATGTGGCCAGATACTAATAGCGGCAATGGTTACAACACTAGCATTAACCAACTACAGGTGCTAGCACAAGAATTCTATGGGTTTCAAAATATCGAAATTCATAGGAGTAATGACATTAGCTGGATCCGTCAGCAAATTTCGGTAAATAGTCCCGTCATCGTTGGTGTACGATTAGATATGACCACCACCCTTAGTGGTCATTTCATGGTCATTACTGACATCAATGACACTACCGTCACGGTCAATGACCCCGGTCATTCCACCAGCAATCCCAATTACCATCGTACCTACACCCACCAGCAATTTATTGCGTCGTGGGCAACCCAAGGGTATGTAGCAATGGTAATTCGTCCTCAAGTCGGCTTCTTCCCCACCGGCTGGTATTCCGGCATTTCGGATTCGTTCCTTACTGCCTACAACCAGCAGGGTGGCTACGCCGGACTTGGCTCACCCAATGCTAAACACGGCATGACAGAAGTGCACAGTTGGAACGGTGAAACTATCCAGACCTTCGTGCAACATTTCGGGCAGCGGTTGGAAAGCGCGCTGATCTACAATCAGTCACGCCAAACAACCTATCTAGTGCAGGGCGATTTTTGGAGCGCATACCAACAACTCAAATTGTTGGAGCAGAAAGATATTGCCGACCGCAACACCAGTGGCCGCTACCGCATTGGCACCCCCGTCGGCAACGCTTACGATGCCGCCTCTTGTACTCCCACCGCTTGTCGCCGCCAGGATTTTTCTGACGGCTATCTGTATCTGCAACCATCCGGCCAGGTGTTGGCCTATACCACTTGTGGCGGGCAGTCTAATTGGTCATTCGGCGGTTTGAGCATCGCCGGGAATAGTCGTGCCGTGGTTAACCCGGGAGTGCCAAATGCGCCAACGGTGGAAACCACCACCTGGTACTGCACTTTTTGGGACCAACTTTCCAATACCGCCCGAGCCAAATACTGGTCGGGAATGCTGTACAACGGCGGTAATGAACTGTGCGGCAGTTTCGGCTGGAAAGGATATTCTGTCAGAGACGACCCGCGCGCTTACCGCTGCCAGCAAACCGACCGAACCGGTTGCATCTTTGAACTGGCCGGCCGAGGGAGCAGTGTTTGGGACAGCCACCAAACCAACGACAAGTCGTTTCCGATTAATCTTACCAAGGGGACGGTCTATCGGTTTAGCGGCTGGTTCCGTACTCGCGAAACACCCGGCGGTCAACGGCCAGTACGCGTAGCGCTCACGCCGCGCAAGAGCTACGATGCCAACGGCAGTATCGCCGCGGTGACCGATTTGTTGGCCGAGCCGCTTTCCATTACCGCTACCGATTCGTGGCAATTGTTCACCCACACTTTTGTCGCTCGCCGCGAGAACTCTATGGCCGCCCTGCGCATCTTTTCCGGTGGCAGCACCGGATGGCTGCAAATGGACGATCTCAAACTTGAGGCGGTTCCGAGGAGTGCATGGCCGGAAGATGGCCTTTGGCCGCTTTCTACCTCAAGTGGAGAAGAAGCGGCGCTCTATCATCCAACGTTGGCGCGCAGCTTCCGGCTGTCGCCACCATTTTGGGAGGCATACCAAGATCTGGCAGAAGCCCCGGGAGATCCCCGCAGCCACCTCACGGAAGTGGGCCAATGCGGCACGTGGGACTACTGTCTGGAGCAACCGTTCGATACCGGCGTGTTGCACTGGGATCCGCGCCAACCTGATCGCATTACCTGGGTAGTGAGTGGTACGGTACGAGCCACACTGTTTCCTGACAGTGCGGTGGTTCCGGACCACACCTACACCACTCCGGTGATGGAGTTTAGTGGTGCTGGCACTGCTTGGCAGTTACGACTGTATTTTGGCTTGAACAGCTCCGGGCGGTTGATCGGGTTCAACTACGGTTCACCCTATCCGAGTGAAATCCGCGAAGTGGTGGTCACTATGGATAACATTGGGACCGTAGCAGTGGTGCCATTTAATATCAATGGCGTTACTGTTCCCCTGCCCAGCAATTTAGTCGGTACGCCGTGCAGTTTCTATCTCCGTGGATCGAGCAACTACTCGGTCAATTCGACAGGCTGGAAAGTAGAAAACGGTGACTATATCTACGGACATTTCGTTTGGGGTCCGGATTACTACTAACCAACTCTCATAAAAATCATCCCCCGTCCAAAGACGGGGGTTTCTTATTTATTTTTTTGTAGTTGCTGACATAGTTGTTGTAATAATTCTGCCGACAGTGGCTCTCTGGCATTTTGACAATGGATTGAAAAAAACTCAACCAGCTCATCAATTCGTAAAAAACCCCGGTCGTGGAAATAACGGCGATTATTTTGCCGACTTGGTTCGGGTAGAAAAAATAATGAAAGCGCGGCGACGCAATTTTCCTCAAACTGTACTCTGACGGGATCGTTCTTATATTCTTCCGGCACCGGAGTGATTCCGTATTGATAACCTAACTGATGAGGAAATATCTTTTTTATAATGAAGTGCAAAAATTCATGACGAACCGATCGCCAAGCAATCGCTCCTGCCATAATTGGAGCCACCACCAACTTTTGTTTGCCGTTGTAGTTTGTCGCTCGACCCAAACGCTCAAATCCATTCACATGCAAACAAAGCGCCGGAGCATCAACAAAAGAAAGATGAAGAAAATCTATCACTTGTTGCAATTCTTTTAATAAGCATTCTTTTGTGTAATCCGGAATGGCATTTAGACGCTGTTGATGATTATTTAATATCTTTTGTACCGATTCATTTTTGATTATTATCTGTAAAGATTTTTTTGCACCATCATCCCACCACTGTTGCGCAATTTTGTTTTGTTTTACGTTAGAAAATGGACCAGACACCGACTCTGGTGAACACAAAACATAATGAGCCAACCTAACATACGCGGCCGGCTCGACTGGTAATTGTTGAAGTACTTTTACAAAATCACTCAAAACTTTTTCTTGTTGAACTAAGTTTAAAAACTGTGTAATAGCTTCTTCGTCGAAAGCAAAACGATCATCGGTATTTTTTTCATACCCCGCCGTTAGCAAAAGCAAAAAGAATACTGCAAATTCTTGAGAAAATATAATCTTTGTTTGCATATAATAAATTATAACACAATCTAACTATGGCCCTTCGGTATTTCATGGTTTAACAATTTTTTATGTTCTTATTAGTATTCTTAAAACACCCCGGTTTCTTGGGGTGTTTTACATTTCCTCCACCGCCGTTATCCCCAACAGCCACAATCCATGTTTGAGCACCTCAGCGACCTTGCCGATTAGGGCCAAACGCGTGCGACTACGGTTGGGATCGGCGGAATCGACAACATGACAAATATGATAGAAGTGATTTAAGTCCCCCGCCAGATCGAGTAAGTAGTTGGCCACCAAATATGGCTGATATTCTTCTGCCGCGCGCGCCACTGCCACAGAAAAACCAGCCAGTTGCAGCAATAATTTTCGTTCCGCCGGATCGGTTAACAATTCCGGGGCAATTGCGCCGCCGGATAATTCCGCGGCAGCTTTGCGTTCAATCGCTTTAATCCGCGCGTAACTATATTGTAAGTATGGACCAGATGAACCGGTAAACGACAATGCCGTTTCCCAATTGAACGTGGTGCGTTTAGTGCGATCAACGTGCAGCAAAAAGAATTTAAGCGCGCCCAAGGCCACGTCTTTAGCTACTTGATCGGCATTGGCTAAGGCCGGATTTTCGGCGGCCATTTTAGCTGCAACTTTTTCTACCGCCGCATCGCGCAGTTCGGCGTACGATTGCACATTGCCGGTGCGCGACGACATTTTTCCGGTAGGCAGGTCGACAATGCCATGATGCACCGCCACGGTGGCCTGTGCTAACGGCGTGTTAAATATTTTGGCCGCCGCCAACAACTGCTTAAAATAATGTTCTTGCTCGCTACCCACCACCACGATGTTTTTTTCTACCGCGCCAAACGCTTGAGCTTTGCAATTTAACAACCCTAAATCTTTGGTGGCGTACAGCGCCGTGCCGTCCGATTTTAAAACAATAAACACACCCAAGTTTTGCGCCGACAGATCCACCACCCAAGCACCCTGGTCTTGTTTTATTTTACCGCTGGCGATTAGCTCATGAACGTATTCTTTGCCGGCTACTTCGGTCTCACTTTCTCTAAAAGCGCGCTGTATCTGGCAATCCAGTTCTTTGGCTGTGGCCGCCAAGGCGGCGTAACTTAAATCGGTCACCGTGCGCCAATCGGCCAACACTTTAGGGTCACGAGCATCGATTAAGCGATTATACTCATTGGCGGCAGCTTCATGTTCTGGCGCTTCGGCTACTTTGGCGCAAGCAGCCACATAAAGTTCTCCCGCCCACTGCAAAAAATTGTCGGTAGGAATGTGCCGGTCGGTAAAGTTTTGAAAATACCACAACCATTTGGCCACATGAACCCCCACATCACCGGAATACGAACAGCCCACTGTTTGCCAACCGCAAAACTGCAACAACCGCCGCACCGCTTCGCCGGTAACCGCGTTGCGCACATGACCAATGTGCATCACCTTTAGTGGATTGGGATTAAAAAATTCCACCAAGACGGTTTTGCCGTTGCTTAGATTTGGTTCAACCGTTAAATCTAACACTGCCGCCGCCAACATGGTTGGTTTAACAAACAAGTTAACATACGGCCCGGCTGCTTGCGCTTGGTTAATAACGCTGGCTTCGGTTGACTGTTGATTAATCGCGGCCGCTATTTCTGTAGCCACTTGCGCTGGCGACTGACAACGAATTTTTGCCAATTCAAAACATGGTACGGCAAAATCACCTAAGTCTGGTTGCGGCGGGCGGCCTACGGTGACTGGCATACCGAACACGGTTTGCAGTTCAGCCTGAATGCGAGAAATAATATCGGCGGTCATAATATATCTTGTATTCTACGGTATTAAGCCAAAAAAGCAACGGCGGTATCAATTTACAAAAACGAACTACTGTCAACAATTTACATTTGCTGACTTACAGCAACCGTGTCCTTATATTTTCCTCAAGAATGTAATAGGTAATTAAAATCGTGCATAAAATAAAAGGAGATGCTTATTGATAATACACGGGCAAGGGGTCCCTCGATGCCACTTCGGGATGATAGTGTAGAGAGGTGATGAAAAAGGGAGAGAACAGTGAAGAAAGACGGTGAGCTCAGGATGACAGAATGAGAGGGGTGGAGAAAATGAGCTGGGGTTGCCCGCCTAGCCGGCGAGGCTGGCTTCCCTTCGGCAAGCTCAGGGCAGGCTTCCTAGCAATGACAGGTATCCCACGACAACAAACAATTCGTAATTAGTAATTCGTAATTAAAGAAAAACCCTCCGCCAAAGGCAAAGGGTTTTTGTATTGAACTTTTTGACTAGGAATCTTCTGTCTGGCCCACCACGTGGAGTTCTGGCGTAACCGGCGGCGGTGTTTTGAACGTGAGTTCTAGCCGACCGTCGAGTGGTACTACCACCTGACAGCTGGTGTTACGGCACACCGACACATTAACGCCGGCCGACAAAATAATACCGATGCCATGCATGCCAGTGTGGCCGCATTCCAAACAGTGCCGCGGCTGCGTTCTGGTGCAATGTAAATCGTCCGAGTGAATCATCGATTCACACACCGGCGTAACCGTTCGATCGACCGTTCGCAGCGGCGCGTTATCGTAGGCCGTTTGACGACTTGCTCTTGCTTGCGCCGATTGCGCTCGCTCCGCTCGCCACACTTCGTCTTCATGACGATCAGCCAATGCTGTCAACTCAGCTATCTGCTCTCGCAGTTGTTTGACTTGCTGGCGATGAAAGGCGATGTCTCCACTTGGAAGTGTATTCGTAGTTACCGGCAATACGACTTTAGACAAGATATTCCTCCGCTCGGTCTGTCGTTGTTGGTGGGGTTAAAAGAACAAAACACCGAAGCTAGCATTACTGTACCACAGTCTAGAGATTAGGGAATAGGGGGGTTAACTGTCATTGCGAGGAGTGAATCCCGCTGAGTCCCGCTTAGCGGGACGAAGTGGGATGAGCGACGAAGCAATGACAGGTACCCCTTAGTCCCTCGCTTGACAGCTAAACAACTAGGTGTTACAGTACTTTATTCACTCGTTCTTTTTATTAACCAAACCGACAGGAGGTTTATTCATGGCCGACACCAACGACGCCCAACCACCCGTTACCGTTCAACCAACTGACGACGACCAAGACGACCGCCGCCAAGGAATCTTGCAAGAAATCTTGGCCATGCCAAAGACAGAGTTCGTTCAGTCCGACCGGGCTTTTAAGCCGGAAGATGGCCACACGCTTATTGGCATTATGACCGACGCCGAACGGGCCGCTTACACCATCGCTGATCGGGAAAGCGACAAGCTGATTGCTCGCACCAAAGAACTGGCGCCAATGGTCGAAGGCCTTGATGAGGCCGGAACGGACAAAATTATCGAGGCAGAGTTACTGCCGTTGGTGGCGCGTTTTCACTGCGCCAGCGAGATTATGTGGGTTTTGATCTGCCAGCGGCTTGGCTTTAACGCCATGCATAACGCCGGCATTTGCCAAGATTGGCAGATTGCCAAAATACCGCCGCAAGACGATGAAGACGACGAAGATAGCCACCCCAGGTTCAGCCGTTACGGACGAGACAGATTCGACGTAAAGGTATTAAGTGGCGGCAATCTGCCGCCCGAAGTTCGCCGCGGCATCGAACGTTATTTGGAAAAAAACTTGCGCCGCAGGCCCGGCGGTGGCATCACCATCGTCGACGAGGAAGAGGACGATCCCTTTCTCAAACCGCCCACTGCCAGCAAGGGCAGCAACACGGTTAATTAATCAATCACCAAAAGACCCACTGCCCAAGGCAGCGGGTCTTTTTTAACTGTCATTGCGAGCCCCCGTTCGCAAACGGGGGCGTGGCAACCCCAGCTCCTTTTATTTTACAACCACTTTCACAAAATATCTTTTCCCCTTGCGCAAGACCGAACCATCTTTAACGGTGATTTGTGCCTCGGCATCGGTGACTATAATGTCGTCAATCGCCAAACCTTTTTGCTCGATCAACCGCCGCGCTTCGGATTTATTACTAACCAGACCGACATTGACGAACAAGTCGACTACGTTTTGCGTGGCTTGAGTGACAGTGACTGTCGGCATTTCAGTCGGCGTTTGGTGTTGTTGAAACAATCGCACAAATGCCCTCTCGGCTTTTTTGGCTTTAGCCGGACTGTGATAGATACTCACAATCTCTCGCGCCAAACGCATCTTTAAGTCGCGCGGATTGGCACCGGCCTTAAGCTGGCTGTCTAACTGACTAATCTCGCTCATTGGTAAATATGTGCAGTCGATAAAACACTGAATAATCGCTGCGTCGGGCAGGGCCATGGTTTTACCATACATGTCTTGCGGCGGTTCATCCAAGCCAATTCCTGTCCCCAAACTCTTACTCATTAATTTTTCACCGGTGATCGGATTTTCTAACAGCGTGGTAGTTACCACCATCTTTTCTCGGTTCTGGTAAGCTTTGACCAAGGTGCGTCCGGCCAGCATGTTAAAGGTTTGGTCTGTTCCACCAACTTCCACGTCCACATTCATCGCCACCGAATCGTACCCTTGCATTAACGGGTAGAAAAATTCGTGCACGTACAATGGCTTATTTTCTTTTATTCGCCGCTCGAAGTTATCCCGTTCCAACATCCGTTGCACGGTAAAGTGGCTCGCCAATTCCACCGCGTCGGCGAAAGTTAATTTAGACAGCCACTTGGAATTGAACTTGAATTCAATCGGGTTGTCTGTGTCCTTAAAATTCAAAATCTTACTAATCTGTTTTTTGAATGTTTTTAAGTTAGCTTTCACCTGCTCCGGTGTTAGTCGTTGCCGCGCGGCGGTTTTATCACTCGGGTCACCGATCATGGCGGTAAAGTCACCAATCAGCACAATTACTTTATGACCCAGTTCATGAAACCGTTTGAGAATAATATAATTAGTAGCGTGACCAAGATGAGCATATGTCGCCGTGGGGTCAATTCCCATATACACCCGCAGCTGCCGGCCGGATTTAAGCAACGCCTCCAATGCCGCCCGGTCGGGGTAGATCGTATCAATCGAACGGGTTAATAACTCGTCGATGGCTAATTGGTCGGTCTTGATTTGTGATGACATATATGCTAAAGTAAGGCTTATGTTCTTTGGAATCAATTTTTAGAAAGGTGGCGTATTATGTTTACCGTTGGGGATCTAGCGCTGCTCATGATCGGGATGCTGATGATTGCCACGGCCGCGGTGATGCTCTGGCAATGCCAGCCACTCGAACGTCGCGCGCAGCTAAAACAGCAACTGCGCACTCTGCCACGTTTACTTTGGACCACGCTGACTGTTGGCGCGCGCGTGTTTTTTGGCCTGTGTGATCCGGCTGAACTGGAACGCCAGTTGACCAACCAATCCAAGGAGTAAACGATGTCTTGGGCCGAATTTGGCTGGTGCACCTTGGCCGCGATCGGTACTACCTTGGCCGTGCTGCCGTTCTTCTACATCGCTCGCCACGCCAGCAAAGAAATGGACGAACTCTCGCCTCACCCACCGCCGTCTGCACGTCGCCGTCCGGAGTAATCCGGACGGTTTTTTTATTTTTCCAGCGCCACTAATTGTTTTTGTAATGATTCAATAGCTACTTGTGCCTCGGCCAGTTTGGCTTTTTCTTTAGCGATGACAGCGGCCGGGGCTTTAGCGGTGAATTCTTCGTTAGACAGTTTTATTTCTTGAACAGAGATGTATTTAGTAAGTTGTTCTAGCTCAGCAGACAGACGAGTACGTTCTTTGTCGGCGTCGACCGCTTCGGCTAAAATATACACTTCAACTTCTCCAACCATCGCCGTTAAAGCTGGCTCGGTTGGCTTTTGCTCTGTCAGCGTTAATGTTTCCGCGCGAACCAAGGCGGAGATTACGTTGGACTGTTCGGTAATAAATTGCGCTTGGCTGCCGGCATTGATAATGACGTTAACTTTTTTGGCAGCGGCGATATTGTTTTCGGAGCGTAAGTTACGTAGTGTTTTGACAATCTCGACAAACACCCCAGCTTGCTCATTCAATTTTTGATTTGCCGATGATTCTTCACCAGACACACTGGCTGGCCACGCTTGAATTAACAACAATTCTTGGCTGGCGAAGTTTTTCCAGATCGCTTCGGTGACAAACGGTAAAAACGGATGCCAAAGCTTTAAGAGGTTTTGCAAAACGTACAGCAGTATTTCGTCTTTTTCTTTTTCCACCTTGGCAATTTCTAAATACCAGTCGGCAAAATAATCCCAAGTAAACTCGCGTAACTTTTCGCAGGCGTAAGAAAACTCGGTTCGCTCCATACTTTCGGTCACCAGTGCAGTCACCGACCGTAGTTCTAGCAGTATCCACTCGTCGGCAAAAGTTTTGGCCGCTGGTTCGCTATTTACTAGCTCAACTGTATCAACCGATTGGAGAATGAACCGCGCCACGTTCCACAACTTGTTCACAAAGTTTCGCGCGCCGGTAATTTTTTCGTCGTAAAACCTAGTGTCGTTGCCGGGCGCGATACCGGCCAAGAGTGATAGCCGCAGCGCGTCGGTGCCATATTGTTCAATTAGTTCCAACGGATCACGGCCATTGCCAAGCGACTTAGAAAACTTACGGCCATCGGCAGCCCGGACGATGCCGTGAATATAAACTTGTTTAAACGGAATATCGTTTAACGCGTAAGTGCTCATTAAAATCATCCGTGCCAGCCAAAAGAACACCAGTTCATAACCCATCTGCATCCACGCTGTCGGATGATAGGTTTCTAAATCTTTCGTTTGATTAGGCCAACCCAGGGTTGAAAACGTCCACAAGCCAGCACTAAACCAGGTGTCGAGCGTGTCTTCATCTTGTACCCAACCATCGCCGTCTGGTTGAATGTCACTAACCACCGTCTCTTCCTTGTCCCTAGTCCCTAGTCCCTGATCCCTAGTCCGGTACCAAACGGGTATGCGATGCCCCCACCAAATCTGGCGGCTAATACACCAGTCGCGTAAATGCTCAATCCAGCTAAGATAACTTTGGGTAAAGCGATCGGGAGTAATGGTTATCTTTTTTGATCCATCACCGCCCAAACCGGTAGTGACCGCTTCGCGCATTAAATCTTTCAAACTTTTACCGCGACCGTGAATTGTTTTGTTTACATCAACCCACCATTGCGTCATCGGCACAACTTCCACCACATCGCCAAAACGATCCGACGTACCAACGTTTTGAATAGTCTCTTCCTCGCTAATAAGTAAGTTATTTGCTTTGAGATAATCGACGAACTTAGCCCGCGCTTCTTCCACCGTTAAGCCAACGTAATTTAACCCGGCCGCCGCGGTCATTTTGCCGTCGTTACCAATTACCGCCACAATGCCGATAGCATCGCCAGCGGCTTTTTGGCTTTCGTACATGGCAAAGTCTATCTGGCTATGCGCCGGCGTTACGCCCAGCGCGCCGGTGCCAAAATTAGGATCGACGTCGGTGCGGGCGATAATTTTTATCTGCAGCGGCGCGGCAGCACCAATATCAACCGTAAATGTCTGGTCAATATATTTTTGATAGCGCACGTCGTCTGGGTGCACCGCCACGGCTGTATCGCCCAATTTAGTTTCTGGTCGAGTGGTGGCAATGGCAATTGGAAAATCGGCGCTGTATTTAAATGTATAAAGCGTGGCCGGTCGTTCAATATAAACCAGTTCATCGTCGGAGCAAGTAGACTGGCCTTTTACCGACCAATTAACGGTGCGATAACCGCGGTAAATTAAACCGTCATCGTACATCCGCTTAAACATGGTATTAACCGCTTTGCTCCGAACATCATCAAACGTGTAAGCCAGCCGATCCCAATCGCAACTGGTGCCCAATTTTTTAATTTGACCGATGATGGTACTCTTAGATTGTTCGGCATAAGCGCGAACTTCGGCTAGCAAACCTTCGCGGCCTAGCTGCTGCCGCGGATTAGCTATCCCCCGTTCTTTCATTAAGTTTGCCTCCACCCGCGCTTGCGTAGCCACGGCGGCATGGTCGGTGCCCGGCAACAACAAAACCTTTTTACCCCGCATCCGCTGGTAACGAGCCATGGTATCCATCAACGCGTTTTCCATCGCGTGGCCCAAATGTAAAATACCGGTCACATTCGGCGGCGGCATCATAATCGCGTATGGCTTCTTATCGGCCGCGCCGGGCAAATGATCGGGATTAAAAAAGCCGCTCGCTTCCCAGGCGGCGATTAACTCGTCTTCGTACTTTTTGGCTTCCCAGGCCTTGTCGAGAGTAATACTCATAAACCAATGCAGGTAGTGTAGCAAGATAGCGCCCTATTTTCAACATATTTTGCCGCCACTGGCTACTTGACGGCACCATTGAAAGCGCTATACTAATAAACTGCTTTTAATAAACATCATGAGCTTGACGACCGAACAACAAATCAGTGCGGCGCTAACCGCCAGCCGCCGACCTTTAATTACCTTCCACCAACGCCCAAGTGGTGACGCTACCGCGGCGGCTTTAGCGTTGGCGCTCGCTTGGCAACAACGCGGCATTAAGGCCGACTTAGTCTGCCAAGATTTTGCCTTGCCCGGCGCCTTACGGTTTTTGCCCGGCAGCGACAAGATACAAAACAAACTGACCAGCCCGCGCCAGTTACTGATTAGTTTAGACGCCGACAAAACCGCGATTGAACAATTTCATTACGATGTGCTGGGCGACAAGCTCCGCATTTACTTAACACCAAAAGCCGGCGCGTTTGGCCCGCAAGACATTACCGCTACCATGACCGACTGGCATTACGATTTAATCGTGGTGTTAGATTCACCCGACTTAGAATCGCTCGGCGCGGTTTACACCGACAACCGCGAATTCTTTTTTCAACGGCCAATTTTGAATATTGACCACGTGCCGGCCAACGAACAGTTTGGCCAGATTAACGCGGTCGATTTAACCGCCGGTGCTACTTGTGCGGTGTTAACCGAAGTGCTCTTGGCTTGGGACAAAACAACCATGACGCCCGACGTGGCCACTTGTTTGCTCACCGGTATTATCGACAAAACGCGCAGCTTTAAAGCCGGTGCCATGAACCCGCAAACGCTGCAGCTGTCTTCACAGTTAATGCAGTTTAAAGCTCGCCGCGAAGAAATTGTAAAACATCTTTACTACAGCCGCAGCTTGGCCACGCTAAAACTGTGGGGCTTGATTTTAACCAAACTGCACGAATACGTGGGCGGAAAAATTATTGTGGCCAGCGTCAGCCGTGATGATTTTGCCGCTACTGGAACTACGGTTGACCAGCTGCCGGAAATTATTGATGAATTAATTGTGACCGTACCCGGCGTTGATATTATCGTTTTGCTTCACCAAACCGCCGCTGGTATGGTTGGGGCGACCGTTCGTTCGCTCGGTTCTTTCGACGCACTCAAGGTGCTGACTACTTTTAAGCCGACTGGCCAACGCCAACACGTGCAGTTTACTTTGCCGCTTGATGATTTAACCGCGGCCGAAAAACAAATAGTTGACACCATTACCACTCAGTACAAACCGTCGTTCTAAAAAGAGTAAAATTAAATATCTAAATAGCCGGTTTGGTCTGGCTATTGTGCCGTCTTGTTTACCGTTTTAATGATCGTTCACATCTTACTAACCAAGGTCGTTTGAACCATAAAGGAGGTTATATCGTGCGCCTTTTTACCTTTAGTGAACTATGGGGGCCGTTCCCATGCGAACACCCCGATTGCACCAAGCAAACATTCACCGTTATTCTAACCGACGAAGAAAACGCTCGCTTGCCGGAAGAGTCCGGTGAAAAAGCGGCGGCGTTTATTCTTAGACACAAACTGGGTAAAGCGGTCTGCGACGAGCATTGCGGGAATAAACAAATGGCCATAACGAAAGAACAGCTACTTAACTGTTCTGGTGTAAAGCTAATACTGTATGACGAGCAAGGCCGGAACATAGGCCACGCTTATCTGTATTTATTGCATAACGACCTGCACCAGCAACCATTCGGCTTTGTAGAAGACGTTTTTATCGCCGAAGACAAACGCGGACAGGGCCTTGGCACCTTGCTCATTCAAAAGCTCATTAAAACAGCCAAGGAATTGGAGTGTTACAAGTTGGTTGCTACCAGTCGTCACTCTCGATCAGGAGTCCATCAGCTATACACAGCCTTGGGGTTCCACGACCAAGGCATGGAATTCCGCATCGATTTCTAAAACCAAAGCACGGCCAACAGGCCGTGCTTTTTAAACTTTGCTTTTTATTTCTTTTTATCCGATAATACAATCAGTATTTACAAACTGCTTTGATATAAAAAAATATGCTCACGTATATATTATTTATTGCCGGTTTTTTTCTTCTTATTAAAGGTGCCGATCTTTTAGTTGACGGTTCAACTTCGGTGGCTAAAAAACTAAATATTTCCAATATTGTTATTGGTTTAACGATTGTGGCTTTCGGTACTTCGGCACCGGAATTCATTGTTAATATTTTTGCCAGCATACAAGGTAACACCGAAATTGCGATTGGAAATATCTTGGGCAGTAACATTGCCAACATTTTATTGATCCTTGGTATCTCCGCCATTATTTACCCTCTCACCGCCAAGAAAAATACTATTTTAAAAGAAATTCCGCTCAGCCTGCTGGCTATTATCGTTTTAGGTTTTATGGCCAACGATGCGATTATCGACGACGTGGCTTTTTCTGGCATTACTAGAATAGACGGTTTTATTTTGTTATCGTTTTTTATTATCTTCCTTTATTATACTTTTGGCATTACCAAATCTACTAACGATATTGCTGAAAAAAATCAAATTAAAGCTTATGGTTATACGAAAACAATCTTGCTTATTATACTTGGCCTGATTGGTTTGACCGTGGGCGGAAAATGGATTGTTGACGGTGCTGTTAAAATTGCTGAACTTTTTAACGTCAGCCAATCCTTAATCGGTTTAACGATAATTGCTATTGGCACCTCGCTACCAGAACTAGCAACATCGGCCGTGGCCGCTTACAAAAAACAATCCGATATTGCGATTGGTAACGTAGTCGGTTCAAACATCTTTAATATATTCTGGATCTTGGGTGCTAGTGCTATTATTCGCCCACTGCCATTTAATGCTGACTATAATGGCGATATTGCTATGACTGTCTTGGCTAGCGCGTTGCTGTTCTTAGTAATGTTTATTGGCAAAAAAAGAGTAATTGAAAGATGGCAGGGCATTTTTATGGTTACTACCTACGTTGGCTACATCGTATTTTTGATTTTAACCAAGTAGCTTTGCATTAGTAAATAAACTATGTTTTTATCGGTAGCCATATAAGTCTATGAGCTATTATTTTAATTATCTAAAAAACGGATTGCTCTAAATGTCAAAATAATGTATAAGATAATGGATTACGCCGCTAAGCTTATCTAACCCCATTAAACTATGACCACCTCCGAATGGCCAGATACGCCAAAAAATGAACCGATTACTTTCAACGGCTTTAGTATCGACAATCCAGAAATACCGGATAATAATGATGGTTTTGTGGCCTTAGTCGACGAAGAGTCATCGCTGGTTAACATTTACAACCTTAAACGCCTAGAGCTAAAAGAAATTTTTTCGTTTCTCGATCCGGTAGTACAAGAAGCAATTAATACGAAAAGTAATAAAACTGCTAAGTTTAGGGGCACTACTAGAAATATCAATTTTCAAGTGATCTATTCTAACGAAGATGGCACTGCTGATATTGTCGCTATTAACGGCCGCGATGTGCAAGACGACGACGATGCCGGCGACTACTGTCACGATTTCGAAATCGAAGGTATTAATCTCGAAGATTGGGAAAAACTGAGAAGCTTGTTTTAAGGGTAAAAGAAAACCCTCCGCCTTAGGCGGAGGGTTTTTTGTGTGAAAGAACTGGGTTTGGCTAGTGCCACGCCGCCCAGAATTCGGCGCGGTACTCAACGCCGTTAACCGGCGTGCCCGGTTTGCGCATTTTGTACCAGCCATTGGGCGTTTTGACTGTCAGTACCAGCTTGTTGCCGAGAGCGGCTTCGTACTGAGCTTTCGGCAGCCGAACTTGCACGGGCTGCGACGGCAACCGTTCCAAGCGATAATTGCCAACAGCACCGATGCGCTGACAATTGATAAAGATCCACAACGGATCGTCCAACTGCGGCCAAACTTCGCTGGGCTTAAGCAGAACCGGCGCGTAAGTGATGTCTTCCGGCACCAGACCATTGGTTCCAGAAACCAGCGGTGTGAGCACTTCGACTCGGTACTGACCGTTATTCAGTGCTTCGACCGTACCCAGCGGATGCGTGGCGTGGTTATCTTCGAACAGTTTGAAGTTGTTAGCGGTCGCCAACTGGGTGGGTTTAACCCCGATGAATCCAATGAAATAATCATCGGCGTCGACCGACAGAACCAGCACCACCTTTTCGAACTCGTCAAAGACGCAGGAATTGCCCACCGGGCAACTTTCGTCTACTCCCGGCGGAACCGTCGGCTGAGTAGTGGTAGTGGTGGCCACCGGAACCGAAGTCGTGGTGGTAGCCGGCGGCAATGTGGTGGTTGCCGGTTCAGTGGTGGTGGTTGTGGTTGTAGCCGGCGGAACCGTTGTTGTAGTCGCGGGCGGCAATGTGGTGGTAGTAGTGGGCAGCGGCGCCGCTGGCAACAATTCCCAACCGCGATAATCCGCGTTGGCAACATACTGGCCAACAGTACCATTGATTCCATCGAACGTGACGCCGATCGGCGGAACATCTTGCCCCACCGAATTGCCGTCGGCATCTTCCACGTCGAGATAGATAGACGTACCGGGAGGCAAATCGGCTTCGTAAACAATCGGGTCTTCGTTCGGCAAAGCCGGGTCGGTCGCTTGACCGAAAATCTTTGCCCCCATCGCCGCCGTAAACTTGCCAAACAAGCCGGTGGCTGCCGCGGGCATGGTTGCCTGAACGGCCACCGTGTTAGTGGCGTCACCGCCGTTTTCGTCGTCATCACCGTTGCAGCCGGCCAACAGGCCGAGCAGCAACACCATCGTTGCAAGCACCAGATACATTTTCTGCATTTCCGGAAACCTCCGTGTGTCGACCTTACTGCTGCTACTCAGTACGCCGACAATTAAGTCGGCCCTCTCCAGATGTAACGACCGGGAGAGATAGCAGGACAGCCGTGTTGGTTAACAAACGAACGTTTCTTCTTTAGTTTTCAAAGAAGTCACTATCGTATGTCATTTGAGCGATTATGTCAATAGCAGCCTGCTTTTATTGGCAAATGGGCCTAAAACGTGAAAACTGGCCTTGTTTTTTATTTGGTTTAAGGTGATACTATAAATAAGGCCAATAATTATTATAAAAATATGAACGAAAAAATATCTCAAGACTTTGCACCAGCAACTGAACAATTGCAATCCGAGCAGAAAGAGCTCGGAGAAGACAGAAGCATCAAGCTAACCTACAAAAATCTTTCGCTTGATTTATACGAAGAGTTTAATAACATTGCCGCCGACATAGCTTACAACCGTTTTCCTAATAGCGAGTTCACTCTTGTACAAGACAATGCTGATTTGGCAGAACAAGTTTCCGCTGACGAGGATAACGATGAAAAAAACATGGGCACTGTAACACTAACCTTTCAGTTTAAAGCTACCAATAATGAAGCGAAAGAAATTAAACAAATTATGGATGAAGAGTTAGATCCATCAATTTATGAGGCGCAAGAAAAAAAATTAAACAGTCTATTTAAAAGAAATATTGAATGATCATCTAAACAATCATTTAATAAAAATAACCCCTGTCTCACATGGTAAGACAGGGGTTTTCTATATGCATGAACTAAGCAATCGCCACGGCCAGTTCGTCGTCGTGGAGTTCACCTAACTGTTGCAGATCAACTAAATGCGCGTACAAACCGTTTTGGCGTAGCAGATCGGCATGACTTCCCCGCTCCAAGATTCCACCGCCGCCTAAAACACAAATGGTATCAGCGCGGCGAATGGTCGACAGGCGGTGGGCAATGGCGATGATGGTAATAGTGCGTTGCGCCCGCAACTGTTGCAGCATTTGCTGAATCGCTCGCTCCGCTTCGGAGTCGAGATTAGAAGTGGCTTCGTCTAACACTAACACTGACGCACCATTGAGTAGCGCTAAGTAAGCGCGAGCAATGCCAACGCGCTGGCGTTCACCGCCCGAAAGCCGCACGCCGCGTTCGCCAACGAGCGTATTTGCTCCATCGGGAAAGCGACGGATGTCGGCAATCGTGTCGGCCAAGTGTGCCGCTTGGAGTGCTTGCGCAATTTCGCCTGCGGTCGCTTCGGGATGAGCGTAAGTAACATTGCTCGACAACGTGCCGTCGAAAATGTCGACGTCTTGCGCCACAATGGCAAACCGACGCCGGTACCAATCGAGCGGCAAGCGCCGAATATCACGACTGTCGAGCGTGACTTGACCAGATGTAACATCGTAAGCTCGTGTGAGCAATCGCACCAAGGTGGTTTTACCTTCGCCACTTTTGCCCACCAAGGCAATAAACTCACCCGGAGTAATCTTGAGTGACAGACGATCGACCACCGGGTCGGTTTTACCCGGATAGACAAACGACACATCGTGCAACGCAAACTGACCACCTACTTTTGCCGGCGACTGCGCGGCCGGATCGCTCTTTACTTCGATCGGCTGTTGCAGCAGCTGTTCCATTCGTTCCACCGAAACAATGTTGCGCATCACCTTGGCGTAGATATGAACCAGCCCTTGCAGTGCTTGAATGGTAGCCGAACCAGAGGCGATGACATAAACAACTGTTCCAACAGTGCCGCGGCCGGTTACCACCAGCCAGGTACCGAAAGCAATCGCGCCAATTAGCGCGGCACGCAAAAGCAAACCGATGGCAAAAAACCACCACTGAATGCGAAAGCTAACGCTGCGGTCAATTACCTCCATGCTATGTCTAACTTCTCCCAGTTGGGCATTTTCTCGGCCTTCCTGGGCGTAGCTTTGCACGGTCGCTACGTTGATGAGTGACTGACAGAAAAATCCGGTCGCCACTTCTTTGGCTTTGTCCCAAGCTTCCCAGTCGGCCGAAAAGTGTTCGTACATGCGCAAGCTAACCCAAGCCACTGGTATAAACGGCAACATAAATACCAGTGCCAATCGCCAATCAAGCACGGCGATAATTACCGCGTTAACGGCTAAGTAGCACAATTGCGGCAACAGTTCCCAAAACAATGCCGCCAGCGTATCGACCATTTTGTCGACACCCTTAGTAACCTTGGCGATTTTGCGGCCGGTATTTTCCCGTTCGTGAAACGCCATTGACAACTGCAATAAATGCGCTTGCGCCGCCACCGGCCAATGGTTCTCGAGCTTAATAATGGCGGCATTAAAGATGCGTTCGCGCACAAAGTGCCGCAGAATTAATCCAGCAATCGCTAACCCAGCCGTGCCGGCCAATACCCACCACAAGGTGTTTAATTTGGCCGGATTCGCTGCCACCTGCGGCAATAGGTCAAACACTACCTTGCTGCACAGCGGCACAATTAACTCGAACCCCTGCAACAAAATGGTAAGCGCTAGCACCCAGACAATCGTTCGCTGTTGATCGGCGCACAAGCGCCACAATGTTTTGGCACCATGAATAAAATAATCCACGGTTCGTTGTTCGGTTGTAGTACTGTCTTCCCAATCTAACACCGACATGGTTTTCTCCCAGCACGACCCTGATCGGTCGCTTTGTTGAATCGTTAATATGTAAATGAACAAAATCACCCGGCCAGTTTGAGGCAGGGTGTTCTATATACCAATTAATGTTAGTTGACAGTTGTTGCTGCCATTACGAACTTAGATATAGAGAATACCCCACCCCATCGGCTTTTGCGCCAATAACAAAACCACCGGTAGCGGTAGTAGCCGCACTCCGAGCCAGCCGAACAAAGTCTTGCATAAGACCGGCCAGCCATGCTTTAAGTGGTTTGGGATATTTCATAACATTGTGAGTAAAAAATACGCCAGTTTTGGCGTACTTTTATTTAGACGGAAGAGGTGGGAAAATGTTACAGTTCCCTCTTTTTGCTGACGCTTTACTTTATCTTTCATTTATGGGGTTTATTTGCTAGTGTATTGGGTGATAGCTAGTAGCTATACTGCGTATAATACGCTTGATACATTAATTATTTTAAACTCCTGCGGATATCCACTAGTTATGCAAAATAGCCAGAAATTTCTTTTTTATTTTTAGATTTTTTGGCAATTTATTTCTCGGTCAGCATAACTCGATTAAATAATAAGTATTAAAAAACCTTATGAACAATGAATACAA
>Ga0172368_10002288_pt1 | contig 24620 bp, 21 predicted proteins | sample Lak11m_FD_114540 | JGI IMG/M metagenome (GOLD analysis project Ga0172368, IMG submission 114540) | Freshwater microbial communities from Kabuno Bay, South-Kivu, Congo - kab_022012_11m | ecosystem: Environmental > Aquatic > Freshwater > Lake | place: Democratic Republic of the Congo: South-Kivu...
GCGGCGATCAAACAGATGATTTTGCCGGCGTTAATTCCGGTGCTGGCGCCGATTGCGGTTGGTTTAATTCTTGGCCCGCAAGCTTTGGGCGGAATGTTGGTCGGAACGATTGTCACCGGTATTTTTGTGGCGATTTCGATGACGAGCGGCGGTGGCGCTTGGGACAATGCAAAAAAGTATATCGAAGAGGGTAATTTTGGCGGCAAGGGTTCCTTAGCGCATCAGGCGGCGGTCACGGGAGATACGGTGGGCGACCCCTATAAAGATACGGCGGGACCGGCGATAAATCCGATGATTAAGATCATCAATATTGTGGCGTTGCTATTGGTTAGTTTCTTAGTATAATAATTTCTTGCTACTTTTCTGGCAGCAGAAAAGTAGCCAAAAGACTGCGCCCGACGATAAAATTTTGATAAATTAAGATTCGTCTCGCTAAAATTGTCGCGGACAACTCGGCTTGCGCCTCGTCCCGCTGACAATTTTAAAACGCTCGACTCATCACTAATTTTTGACAAAATTTTTCGTATGGGCGTCCAGATACTTTTTTAAAGGTTTAAAGCATTTTAAATTAAGACGCGGCAATTATTTTTTATGAAAACCGAACTCAAAAATCTTCCCAAATCAGAAGTTGAAATGTTAATCGAATTTGATTCCCAGGAATGGGGCAAATTTATTGATCAGGCAGTTAGCAGTTTATCGCAAAGCGTTAAGATCGAGGGTTTTCGGCCGGGGAACGCGCCCCGAGAGTTGCTGGAACAAAAGATCGGACAAGGTAAAATTTTAGAGACGGCCGCGGACCTGGCCGTGCGCCAGGGTTATGTCCGGGCAATTAAAGAGAAGGGTTTGGATGTAATCGGCCAGCCGGAAATTAATATTTTGAAAGTGGCGATGGATAATCCGTTTGAATTTAAAGTTAGAACCGCCATTTTGCCGGCGATAGAAATTGCTGATTATAAAAAAATCGCCCAAGCTTCAAAACCAAAGAAAAAGGAAGAAATAAAAGTTGAAGCCAAAGAAACGGAAGAATCTTTAGTTTGGTTGCAAAAATCACGGACTAAATACGCCACCGTACTGCGACCGGCGCAAAAAGGGGATCGGACGGAAGTCGATTTTTTAGCCAAAAATGAAGGCCAGGTAATTGAAGGCGGCGAAAGCAAAAACCATCCGGTGCTGATCGGTGAAGGAAAATTCGTTCCGGGTTTTGAAGATCAGTTAGTTGGTCTTAGCGAAAACGAAGAAAAAAAATTCAGCTTGGTCTTTCCAGAAAGCTTTAAGCCGGAAACGCTGGCGGGCAAACTGGTGGATTTTGAAATTAAAATAAAATTAGTCCAAGAGCCACAAGTTCCCGAATTAAATGATGAGTTTGCCAAAGCCGTTGGTAATTTTGAAAGCTTAGAGAAATTAAAAGCCGTGTTGACAGAAAATTTAGCCTTTGAGAAGGAACAAAAAGAGAAAGATATTTGGCGGGCCAAAGTACTGGAAGAAATTGCCAAGCAGTCAAAGATGGAATTGCCGGAAGTTTTGGTCAAGGGCGAGCTGTCCCGAATGATCGAAGAATTTAAAAATAATACCGCCCAAATGGGTCTGGATTTTAGTGAATATTTGAAAAAGATAAATAAAACAGAGGAAGAATTGAAAAAAGAATGGGAACCAAAAGCAACCGATCGTTCTCGGGCGGGGCTGGCGCTGGAAGAAATTGGCAAGCGGGAAAAAATTGAAGCAACGGCCGAAGAAGTAGAAGAAGAAGTTAACAAAGTTATCAAGCATTATCCCAATTGGGAAGCGATAAAGTCGCAAATTGACATGGAACAACTGAAAGAATATACTAAGGGAAGGCTTCGGAACGAAAAGGTTTTTGAAGCGCTCGAAAGCATGTAATTTTGACTTTTTAGGGATATTTTAGTGATTTTTTAATGAAAATATCCCTTGTCTTTTTCCGTATTTCTGCCAGTCAGGAATATGGAAAATAGCAATAAATAATAAATCATTTAAATTAAAATAGCTTCAGGTTAATCATTTATGAATTTGATTCCGACGGTTATTGAAAAATCTCCCTATGGAGAACGCGCCTACGATATTTATTCGCGGCTTTTGAAGGAGCGGATAGTTTTTTTGGGCGGGCCAATAAATGATACAGTTGCCAATTCGATTATTGCGCAACTTTTGTTTTTGGACTCGCAAGATCCTAAAAAAGACATTCAGCTTTATATCAATAGTCCCGGCGGTGTCGTGACGGCCGGTATGGCGATTTACGATACGATGCAATATGTTAAGGCAGACGTCTCAACTATTTGTATCGGGATTGCTGCTTCAATGGGAGCGGTTTTACTAACCGCGGGAGCCAAGGGTAAGCGTTATATCCTGCCAAATTCAGAAGTCTTGCTACATCAAGTTATGGGCGGGGCCGAAGGACAGGCAGTTGATATTGATATTGCGGCCAGGCAAATTATTAAGACTAAGGATCGCTTGAACCAGCTTTTGGCCAAGCATATTGGTCAGGATGTAAAACAGATAGAAAAAGATACCGATCGGGATTTTTTCATGTCAGCGGAAGAAGCAAAAAGCTACGGTGTGGTGGATAAGATTCTGAAAAAAGCGATCTAGGCAACCTTTCTTTAAATTCTTAAATGGTTGAGATCTGGGGATCACAACCAAATGGAAACAAATATTGTACTCATGGCAGTTGGAGTCATCGCTTTGGCGCTAGGCTCTCTTTTGGGTTATATTACTCGTCAGGGAATTGCTAAAAAACAAGCGGGCAGTCTTGAAGCCAAGCTTGAAAAAATGAGTGAAGACGCCAAGCGAGAATCTAAAGAAGTGGTTATTCAGGCCAAGGACCGGGCGATAAAAATTTTAGAAGACGCCAAACGAGAGCAGAAGGAGAGAGAGCAACAGATTATGCGCTTGGAAGACCGGCTGGAAAAGAAAGAGCAAACTTTGGACGGCAAGGCGCAAGAACTGGATAAAAAATATGCTGAAATAGTGGAAAAAGCGGATAAGATCAAAGAGATAAAAGAACAGATATCAAAAGTTCAAGAGCAAAAAATGGCGGAGTTGGAACGGGTCGCCAATTTAAGCAAGGAAGATGCCCGGACAGAATTGCTCAAGCAAGTAGAAGCGGAATTTGGCAATGATATGATGGAGCGGATCGAAAAACTGGAAAAAGAAGGCAAGGAAGAATTGGAGAAAAAAGCAAAAAATATTTTAACTTACGCGATGCAACGCTATTCGGCTTCGCAGTCGGCGGAGATTACGACCAGTTCTATTGCTTTGCCCTCGGACGAATTGAAGGGCCGAATTATTGGGAAGGAAGGACGCAATATTAAAACGCTGGAAAAACTAACGGGGGTTGAAGTGATCGTGGATGATACGCCGGGGGCGATCGTTATTTCAGCCTTTGATCCGATTAGACGGCAGATCGCCAAAATGGCTTTGGAAAAATTAATGTCCGACGGGCGAATTCAGCCGGCGAGAATTGAGGATGCGGTAGAAAAATCTAAAGAGGAAATTAACGAAAAGGTTTTTGAAGCAGGTAAAGCGGCAGCTTTTGATACGGGGGTAGCAGGGCTTGATCCAAAATTGATCAGGATTCTGGGCCGATTAAGTTTCCGGACCAGTTATGGGCAGAACGTTTTGCTTCACTCGCTGGAAGTTTCTCACTTGGCAGCGTCCATTGCGGCGGAAGTGGGGGCGGATGTGGCGCTGGTGAAAAAAGCTGGTTTGCTCCATGATATTGGCAAGGCGGTGACGCACGAAGTTCAGGGTTCTCACGTTGAGATCGGAAAAATGATCTTGCAGAAATTTAATATTAGCGAGGACATCATTAAGGCGATTCAGTCGCACCACGAAGAATATCCGTATGAATCGATCGAAGCGGTGATTGTTCAAGTGGCCGACCAAATTTCCGGTGCCAGGCCCGGCGCCAGAAAAGATACTCTGGAAGCCTATTTAAAACGCCTGGAAGAGCTGGAAAAAGTAGCTAATTCTTTTGACGGGATAGAAAAATCTTATGCGATTCAGGCCGGACGGGAGATCAGAGTTTTTGTTCAGCCGGAAAAAATGGATGATATGCAGGCCAAGCGAATGGCCAAGCAAATTGCCGAGAAGATCCATCAAGAATTGCAGTACCCCGGTGAAATTAAAGTAACGGTGATTCGGGAAACGCGGGCGATTGAGTATGCCAGGTAAAGATTCACTCGGCATCGTGGTTTCAAACCAGAGAATATTTTTGCCGCTTTTTTGGCGGCAAAAAAGCGGCGGAAAAAACCGCCGCGCGACGATAAAATTTTGATAAATTCGGATTTATCTCGCTAAAATTGCCGCGGACAACTCAACTTCGTTTCGTCCCGCTGGCAATTTTTAAACGCTCGATTCATCACGAATTTATAACAAAATTTTTCGTATGCGCGGATAAACTAAAAGCTATGAAGATATTATTTTTTGGCGATATTGTGGGTCAGCCGGGCCGGCAGGCTCTAAAGAAAATTTTGCCCCAGCTCAAGAAAGAATTGGAGCCGGATTTGGTTTTGGCTAACGCGGAAAATTCAGCGCACGGCCAAGGCTTGGCGGAATTGCCGCTTAAAGAACTGCTGGCTTTGGGCTTTGATTGTCTAACTACCGGCGACCACGCTTATGTTTTAAAAGAAAGCGAACAAATATTATCGGATAAAAAAAAGCCGATTCTACGGCCGCTTAATTGGCCGGGCAGCGTTGCTGGGCGAGGCTTTGAGCTTATAACCGTCGGGACGCGGCGAGTCCTTTTGGTTAACTTGATTGGCCGAGTTTTTATGAAACATGATTTTGACGATCCGTTCAAGAAAATAGAAGAATTGCTGGACGATTATTCTTTAAAGGGCAAAGAGCAGGGGAGTGAAGCAGTCGACGCTATTTTAATCGATTTTCACGCGGAGGCAACTTCGGAAAAAGCGGCGCTGGCTTGGTTTCTGGACGGCAAGGTTTCGGCGGTGCTGGGCACACACACGCATGTGCCGACAGCCGATGAGCGAATTTTGCCTCAAGGAAGCGGTTTTATTTCTGATGTTGGTATGGTGGGTCCGCAGGATTCGGTGCTGGGCGCCGATAAAGAAATCGTAATAAAAAGATTCCTAACTCAGCGGAATTTAAAAATGAATACCGCCCAAAGTTCGCAGGCGGAAGTCAACGGCATAATTTTAGAGACCGATGATAAAACCGGTTTGGCTAAAAGTCTTTTGCGGGTGCGGCGCCTGGTAGCGCTGGAATAATTTATGGGGCTTAGCCATTTTTTATCGTCTGCGCGGCCTTTGTCGGTCTTGTGCTAAAAATTTTATTAAGGTAAAATAAGACTATAAATTAGGAGGGGAAAGGTCGAGTGAATATTAAAAACACGTAACAGGTAACATATAACAAAACTTGCTATATGTTTCGTGTTATTTGTTATACGAAAATGACAAAAGATCAAATAATTGAAGCCGTTGCTCAAAAATGCGGTTCGTCAAAAAAACAGGCGGCTGAATGTTTGGATGTGATTTTAGAAAGCATTACCAAAGCTTTGCAAAAGGGCGATAAGGTCGCCTTTACCGGTTTTGGTATTTTTGTAGTTTCTAAGCGCAAGGCCCGTCAGGGCGTAAATCCTAAAACTGGCGCCAAAATCCAAATTCCGGCTATGACCGTACCGAAGTTTCGTGCCGGTAAAGCCTTAAAAGACGCAGTCAAATAGATTTCATTTGAATGAAAAACAAAAAGCCCCCGAGTAAAATCGAGGGTTTTTTGTTTTGTTCTTGGGAGCGGGCGACCCCGTGAAGTCCCTCGTAAACTCGGGACCACGGGGCAAGCCGCGGTCATAGAACCTTCGTGGCGTGTTGAGTAAAATCAACAATACGAAGTTTTTCTTGGAGCGGGCGAGCAGAATCGAACTGCCGTCTCAGCCTTGGCAAGGCCGCATAATAGCCGCTATACGACGCCCGCACTTCGTCCCCTGCGGGGCTCAGTGTAAACTACTATTAATCTTTCTTTTTTCTTTCTATTCCAGCCTTTGATTTCTTTTTCTCTTTTTGCTGCCAATATTCTGGTTTTGAATTCTTCTTTATAAACCAATTCAATCGGTAACCTATTTTTTAGGTTTGGCGTTTTTCCTAAACTGTGCTCTTTTATTCTTTTTTCTAAATTCCAAGTAATGCCGGTATATAAATATCCATCTTTGCATCTGACGATATAAGTAAAAAATGGCATTTTGGATTCGATCGCTCAGCTTGCACTGAGCGAAGCGAAGTGCCGGGGGTCGGAGTTGAACCGACATCTCAGCTTTTTCAGAGCCGCGCCGTAACCACCTTGGCTACCCCGGCGAAAACTTATGGCTAATAGCCTAGAGCCAATAGTTTTTCTATTTGCTGTAAGCTATTTGCTATAAGCGAATTAGTGGGCGATGTAGGGATTGAATCCTTCTCTTTCGCTCAGGATAAGCTCGACGACGGTCTACTCGCTCGGCCTGCCCCGCCAAATCTTTTGGACAATTGTGGGCGATGTAGGGATTGAACCTACGGCCTACTCGGTGTAAACGAGTCGCTCTACCACTGAGCTAATCGCCCTGGAATTTTTGCTGTGTGGCGCGAGCTTTTTGTGGTGCGCGGGAGAGGTCTCCTTCGCTAAAGCTACGGAAGACCCTTCGGCGTGGCTTCGTAAGAAATCTTATTGCCTCGCCATTCGAAGCCTTGGCGAAGGATGGGTGCGCGGGAGAGGACTTGAACCTCCAAGCCTTGCGGCACCACCACCTCAAAGTGGCGTGTTTGCCAATTTCACCACCCGCGCAAAAGGCATAAATTTTAGGCTTCAGCTTTCTCGGTGGCCGTAACCGGAGCGATATAATCTTTCTTTTTCATTCTAGCTCGCTTGCCAAAACGTTCGCGCATGTAATAAAGCTTGGCTCGTCTGACTTTGGATGTTTTTAAAATCTCGATCTTATCAATAGTCGGGCTATGCAGCGGGTAGACTCGTTCAACGCCAATACCCTCAGAAATTTTTCTAACCGTAAAAGTACCGTCCATTCCTTTGCCGTGTTTGACGGCAATTACCAGTCCTTCAAAAGGCTGAACTCTCTCTTTGGCGCCCTCTTTAACGCGCTGGTAAACTTTGACGGTTTGGCCAGACCTGATGTCAGGGATTTTTTTAAGTTGTTCTTGAATAATTTTCATTGCTTTTTATTTCCTCCATTAAGAATTTTTACACAAATAGAGTTTAGCATTAAACGGATATTTTTTCAAGGGCCGCTAAAATCGTCTTCAGATCAGCTGGAAGTGGCGCCATAAAGGTTTTTTCCTGGCCATCGGGCAGGGTTATTATAAGCTCGGTGGCGTGTAGGAATTGGCGACCAAGGCCGGGCGGGGCAGGCAGGTACCTGGCACCGTATTTGGCGTCTGACACAACGGGGTGGTCCAAATGCGCCAGGTGGACGCGGATTTGGTGCAGGCGGCCGGTTCTGGGCCGAGCCTCAATCAAACTGTAGTCTTTAAGCTCTTTGATAACTTGATATTCGGTAATGGCTTCTTTGCCTTCGCGGGTAGAAATTTTTTGCTTGGTCGGATCGTTTTTGGCGCGAGCTAGCAGCGTTTTTATCAGGCCTTGTTTTTCTTTTGGGCAACCATGAACCAGCGCTAAATATTTTTTTGCTACCAATCTTTCTTTGAATTGTTTTTTCAGCCAGTCAAAACTTGGCTGATTTTTGGCGACAATCATTACGCCCGAAGTATCTTTGTCCAGGCGATGAATAATGCCGGGACGGATCGCCGGAAGGTCGCCGATCTTTGCAAGCGGAGGATAGGAAGCTAGAAGCCCGCTAACCAGCGTACTCTTTATTTCTTTTGGCAGGGGCAGGCCATTTTTATCTTGCCGAGGGTGAACGGATAGTCCGGCTGGTTTGTCGATGACAAGGACGTCATCGTTTTCAAAAATAATATTTAATTTAATATCGGAGTTTGGCGCAATCACGGCGCTTTCGGGCAAAGCAAATTCCGGCGCCAAAATTATTTGGTCGTTTTGTTGCAATGGATAAGACGGTTTAACTTTTTTGCCGCTTGTCCCTTGGTCGCCTTCGGGGCAAATCAAAAAATTCCCGAGCCGTATTTGGTCTGTCAAATAAGCGCGGGAATATTGAGGAAACTGTTTTTGGATAATTTTATCCAGCCGCTGTCCGATGTTGGCCGCTTGGACCGTGATGATTTTTTTCATAGAGTGGAGCTTACTACGCAAGACTCAAACCGCAAGTAAAATGGTGCGACACCATGAGTTTGTCGAATGGTGGGTGTGACAGGACTTGAACCTGTGACCTTTTCCATGTCAAGGAAACGCTCTAGCCAGCTGAGCTACACACCCCAGCGCTACGCTCCGATTACATCGGAGCTTCCGCTTTCGCTAAAGCTTCAGCGGACAAGTCGGCGACTATCTTCCGACTCGTCCTCCGGAGGCTTGCCGAAGGAGGAAGCTCAAATACAATTTGAGCGAAGGAGGGAACGACACACCCTTACTGTTTTTCTAAAAACGAATTTGGCTTATAAGCAAAATATTGCCTATTAGTTTAGGATTGTCAAGGTAATCATTGTCATAATTGCCAGGCCAGCCAGCCAACCAATGGTATAGGTCAATAATTTTATCGCGTCTGATTTTTGGTTTTCCAGATAAAGCATAATGGGCTTTCCCAAAACTAAAAAACTAGTAATGGTGGCAGATAATACCAAAAGCAGCAGCATCAGAACCGGCATTAAAAACTTGTCCTCTGCGCCGAAAAGTTTATTAGCGTTGGAAAAAAAACAAGCAATGGCAAGGATGTAGATGAAAACACCAAGCGAGTTAAGCAGAGAGCGGATAGTCAAATTATTCTTCATAATTTTATTTTAATAATTGACAAGGTTGATGTCTGGATTATACTTCGCCCCGCCATCTTTTAGGGGTGGGCGCGGAAGGGATCGAACCTTCGACCACGGTCTTATAAGGGCCGCGCTCTACCACTGAGCTACGCGCCCCTAAAAGATGGCGGGGCAAGCTGAATTCTTTTTATTTACTTTTCATTATTTCTTCAAATTCTTCTTTCTCAATGGTTTCTTCTTCGATTAGGCGGTTGGTAATTTTATCAAGCAAAGCTCTTTTTTCGGTCAATATTTTTTTGGCGGCGGCAGCGGCATCATCAATAAATTTATGGACTTCAGCATCGATCTCGGTCGCCACTTTTTCGGAATAATTTTTTTCAGTGGATATCTCTCGGCCCAAGAAAATTAAGTCTTCGGTTTCGCCAAAAGTTCTGGGTCCCAGATTTTCTGACATGCCGTATCTCATAACTAGCCGCCTGGCCAGATCGGTCGCTTTTTCCAGGTCGTTGCCGGCGCCGGTGGTGACCTCGTCAAAAACTATTTTTTCAGCAAAATAGCCGGCGAGCAAAACCGATAGCTCTTCTTTGAATTCGGTTTTGGTGTGCAGGTGTTTGTCAAATTCCGGTAATTTTAGGGTATAGCCGGCCGCCTGGCCGCGGGCAATGATTGAAACCTTGCGAACCGGATCGGTGTGGGGGAGCGAAGCGGCGACGAGCGCGTGGCCGGCTTCGTGGTAAGCGGCGATCTTTTTTTCGTCAGCCGAAAGAATATGACTTTTTCTTTCCGGCCCCAGCAGGACTTTTTCAATGGAAGAGATAAGCTCGTTCATTGAAACTTCCGTTTTGCTTTGTCTAGCCGCCGAGATAGCCGCTTCGTTAACTAAGTTAGCCAAATCGGCGCCGGAAAAACCGGGCGTTCGCTCGGCAATCTGACGCAAATTAACATCACCGGTTAAAGGTTTGTTTTTGGCATGAATTTTCAAAACTTCTTCGCGGTCGCTAATGTCGGGCAGATCGAGCATAACGCGGCGGTCAAATCGGCCCGGGCGAAGGAGTGCTGAATCTAAAATATCCGGCCGGTTGGTGGCGGCTAACACAACAACGCCGCTATTTGGTTCAAAGCCGTCCATTTCAACCAATATTTGATTTAGGGTTTGCTCTCGTTCATCGTGTCCGCCGCCCAGTCCCGCTCCGCGCTGGCGGCCGATCGCGTCAAGTTCATCAACAAAGATAATGCAAGGGCTGCTTTTTTTGGCGGTCTGGAAAAGATCTCGGACGCGAGCGCTACCGACACCAACGAAAAGTTCGACAAATTCTGAACCGGAGATATGGAAAAAGGGAACGCTGGCTTCACCGGAAACCGCCCGAGCCAGCAGGGTTTTACCGCAACCCGGAGGGCCGATCAGCAGAACGCCCTTAGGAATTTTAGCGCCAATATCAATAAATTTTTTGGGTTGGCGCAAGAAATCAACAACTTCAAGCAATTCTTCCTTGGCTTCTTTCAGGCCGGCGACATTGGCAAAAGTTGTTTGCTGTTTTTTGTCTTCCGGCATAATGATTTTAGCCAGTGACTTGGTTAAACCAAAAGCCTGGCCGGCGCCGCGCTGGCTTTGCCGCATCATATACCATAAAAACAATCCCATCAGAACCAATGGCAGCAGGAAGGGCAAAATAATACTGCCCAGCCAAAATTTCCAGCCGCCTTCTTGTTTTATTTCAACTTTAACTTTTTGGAGCTTGGCGGCGTCAACGCCGTAGTTTTTTAAGGATTCGCTTAGGCTGCTCTCGCTTTCTTTTTGAGCCAGGGCGGAAGAATTATCAGTCAGCTGGATTTTTAGCTCTTGATTATCGACGGAGATTTGGCTGACTTTGTCCTGGTTTATTTGCTGGGCCAGTTCGGTCAGGGAAATTTCTTTGGGTGATTTTTGCTGGTCAGCCAGCATTGAAAAAATACCCGAAACCACCAAAAAAATAACTAAAATAATAAGAAAGTTTTTTAGAAGAGGCTTCATTGAATATAATTAAAAATGTAAATATCAAAATGTAAAATTTTAGAGTTCCGCTAGGAGCGGAACAAATTTTAGCATTTTACATTGTCATTTTTAATTTTGATTTTTGAACTTTTAATTTAGAGAGCTTCTGGCGTGTCAGCTTTGGCGGTTACTTCAGCTTTCTCCGTCTTTAAAGCGGCTTCCGGCCGGACCAGCGACAGGGCCATCTTGTGAACCGACGGTTCGATGGAGGATATTTTGAATTGGTATTTTTGCCCGGAAACAATTTCAGAATTCATTTTCTCGACCGAGCCGAAATCAGAAACGTGGACCAAGCCGTGGATATCTTTATCCAGCTGAATAAAGGCACCGAAAGGATTTATTTTGGTTACTTCTCCTTCCACGAGCTGGTCTTTTTGGTATTTTTGGTCAATGTTTTGCCAGGGGTCTTGCTTTAAGGCTTTTAGAGAAAGCGACAGACGATCCTTTTCTATGCCGATTATTTTGGCGGTAACGGCTTGTCCAACCCGAAGAACTTGGCGCGGGTCTTCGATCAATTGCCAGTCAATTTCGGAAATATGGATCAAGCCTTCGATCATCTCGGCTTTTTCCTGGTCAGTACTCTCTTTTAACGGGAAGCGGACGAAAGCGCCAAAATCCACCACGCCGGAAATTACGCCTTCGACTAGATCGCCGACCTGATATTGGGAAAGGGCGGCTTTAACTTTTTCTTCGCCGACGGCTTTTTCCGAAACAATTAATTTCTGCTGGCTGGAGTCTACGTCCAGCACTCGAACTTCCATATCCCGGTTGACGAACTTATTCAATTCCTGAAGAATCTTATTCTTATCGCCATCTTCTACTCGGGGATAGTGCTCATAGTTTAGCTGGGAAACCGGCAAGAAGCCGATAACGCCATTTAACTCGATCATTAATCCGCCGCGATTAGCCGCGGTAACGCGCGCTTTAATCGTTTCCTGGGTTTCCATTAATCTTTTCAGGCTGTCCCAGGATTGTTCCTGGTGGGCGGCCTGGAGAGAAAGCTCGACAAACCCATTTTCGTTTTCTTGCTCCAACACCATGGCGGAAATTTCTTCGCCGACAACTAGGCTTTTAATTAAGTTCCGATTGGCCTTTATTTCCCGGCCAAGCAAAACGCCAGTGCCGGCATTGCCCAGGTCAATGAAGATGGTATTTCGGCCGATCTCCAATATTTTACCGCTAATAATTTCCCCGGCCTTGGGGGTCTTTGGCGACTGGTTTAACAGATTATTCATCGCCGGTTTTAAATTCTCTTTTTCTGTTTTTGAAACCATAACTGATCTTTGTACCGCTTTTTAATTATTAATAATGATTTTTTGCGGCACTAAAAAATTAACTAGCCGCTTCTTTCTTAGAAGATTTAGCGGTTTAGCTATTTTTTATAGTGGTTTTAGTATAATCGAAAAATGGCGTTTTGGCAAGACTTTTTGGGGGTTATTCAGCGTTAAAAATAGCTATCTTGTATTGGCAAGTAATTTTTTTTATGATAAAATAGAAGAAATGGTTGAGAAAATAAAGAAAAGAATAATCTATAATTTTTAAAGATTTATAATATGGTCATTACCTGGTACGGACAGTCTTGTTTTAAGATCCAAAGCGGCGAAACCGTCTTATTCACCGATCCGTTCTGCAAAGAGATCGGCTTGACTCCGCCCCGCGGCCAAGCCAATATCGTAACGGTTTCCCATCAGCACTCGGATCACAATAACTACGATTCGTTGACCGGCGATCCGTTGGTGATTAAAGGACCCGGAGAATATGAAGCCAAGGGGATTAATATAAAAGGAGTATTGTCATTTCACGACAATAAAGAAGGCAAGGAAAGAGGGACAAATACTATCTATATTATCGATGTAGAGGGAATAAAGATTTGTCACTTGGGCGACCTGGGACAGGAAAAGCTAACAGACGAGCAGATCGACGAAATTGACGGCGTGGATATTTTAATGGTGCCGGTCGGCGGGACAGTAACGTTGGGCGGCGAGGAAGCGGTAGAGGTAATCAATCAAATTGAGCCTCGCCTGATCATTCCAATGCATTATAAAATTTCAGGATTAACGGGTTTGTCGACTAAACTTGATGGTGTGGATGTTTTTTTGAAAGAAATGGGGACGGGAAAAAAGGAAGCGCAAGATAAATTAACCCTGAAAAAGAAAGATTTGCCGCAAGAGAGCACGGATGTAGTGGTAATGAAAATTTGATTATAACCATATAATATGCTGGAAAAACTGGCTGATTTTATTGGAAAGCTTCAGAAAAAGCCTCACTATGTCCGTCTGCAGATAATGTGGGGCGGAGTGGCTTTTTGTATGCTTTTTGTTTTGTCTTTTTGGTTTTGGTCATTGAATAATTTAGTGATGTCTCAAAAAGACCAAGGAAGCACTGACGATAAACAAATTATTCAGGGTTTGACGCAGATAAAAAAAGACGTACCGACTCTTTGGGGCAGTTTGGGAGCGGGGATCGGTAACGTGGTTGAATCAATCAAAGAAAGTTCTGGCGATGGCAGCTCGACGGGATCAACGCCCAGTCCAGCGCTTCCAGCTGATAAATTGCCGATAGAATAATAGAAAATTGAAAATGTAAATCTTAAAATGAAAAATGATAATGTAAAATGATAAAATAAATCTCGCCAAAGGCGAGATACCAAAATTTTACATTTTGATATTTGAATTTTGAATTAGTTATTATGGATATAGGAAACGTAAAACCACAAGAAATAGTTAAGGAAATGCAGGATTGTTACTTGGATTACGCGATGAGCGTTATTGTTGGCCGGGCGTTGCCGGACGTGCGTGATGGATTAAAGCCGGTTCATCGCCGAATTCTTTATGCGATGTGGGACATGGGTTTGCGGGCGAACGTTAAATTCAGAAAATCGGCGACGGTCGTCGGGGAAGTACTAGGCAAATATCATCCGCATGGTGATGTTGCAGTTTATGATACGATGGTTCGCCTGGCGCAAGACTTTTCTTTGCGTTACCCCTTGATTCAAGGACAGGGAAATTTTGGTTCGCTTGATGGCGACGGCGCGGCGGCGATGCGTTATACCGAGTGCCGCCTGACGGCTTTGGCCGAAGAGATGATGCAGGATATTGATAAAGACACGGTTGACTGGACCGAAAATTATGATGGCACCAGGCAAGAACCGATGGTTTTACCATCCAAATTGCCGCAGCTTTTGCTTAACGGGCAAATGGGTATCGCCGTCGGTATGGCGACCAGCATCCCGCCTCATAATTTAACTGAGCTGGTTGATGGAATAAACCACCTAATCGAAAATCCCAAGGCAAGTAACGAGGATCTTTTAAAGATAATCAAAGGGCCGGATTTTCCGACCGGCGGCGCCATCTATGACCGCCAGGCGATCATGCAGGCTTATTCTACCGGCAAGGGGGCAATCGTTAACCGGGGAATCGCCGAAATTATTGAAGATAAAAAGGGGCTACGCCAGATCATTGTTTCAGAAATTCCTTATCAAGTTAATAAAGCGTCGCTGCTGGAAACGATCGCCGATCTTATCAAAGAGAAAAAAATTGATGGCGTCAAAGACATCCGCGACGAATCGGATAAGGACGGGGTGCGGATCGTGGTTGACCTAAAAAGCGATGCTTATCCGCAAAAAGTTTTAAATCGGCTGTATAAACTGACCGATCTGCAAAAAACTTTTCATTTGAATATGTTAGCTTTGGTTGACGGCTTGCAGCCGCAGGTTCTGCCGCTTAAGAATTTTTTAGAGCAGTATGTCGAACATCGCTATAAAGTGGTAACACGCCGGACACAATTTGATTTGGCGCGGGCGCGCGAGCGGGCGCATATTTTGGAAGGCTTGAAAAAAGCACTGGATCATATTGATGCGATTATCGCCACCATTAAAAAATCGGCGACCAAGGAAGAAGCGCACGCGTCTCTTTGTAAAAAATTTAAACTATCCGAAATTCAAGCCTCGGCGATTCTCGAAATGAGGCTACAGACTTTGGCGGGACTAGAAAGAAAAAAGATCGAAGACGAACTGAAGGAAAAAAAGCATTTTATTGAGGAAATGGAAAACCTGCTCAAGTCGCCGAAGAAAATCTTGGGTGTTATCAAAACAGAGTTAAATTATTTGAAAGAAAAATACGGCGATGAGCGCCGCACCAAAGTTTTTGTTTCACCGGTCGGGGAATTCAAAGAAGAAGACCTGATTCCGGAAGAGGAGTGCATTATTACTCTGACCCAGGGCGGCTATATCAAGCGGATGAATCCCAAAAATTACAAAGCGCAGCATCGGGGCGGCAAGGGAATTTCCGGCATCACCACGCGCGAGGAAGATTTGGTCAAGTATCTGGCTTGCGTCAATACGCACGATAATTTACTTTTCTTTACCAATACCGGGCGTGTTTTTCAAACCAAAGCTTATGAAATTGCCGAAGCCAGCCGTGTCGCTCGCGGCCAGGCGGTGGTTAACTTTTTAGAGCTGGGACCGAAAGAAGAGATAAACGCCTTGGTAGCGTTGAAAGAAAATTTAAAAAACCGGAAAAAGGGTGAGACGGCTAAATCAGCCGGTTGTGAGGAAAACTTTCTGGTGATGATGACAAAGAATGGTATAATAAAAAAGACGACAATCGAAGAGTTCTCAAATGTTCGCCGCTCGGGGCTTATCGCGATAAAACTGGATAAAGATGACCAGCTTCGTTGGGTAAAGACCTCTTCGGGACAGGATGAAATAATTTTAATTACGGCTAAAGGGCAAAGCGTTCGCTTTAAAGAAAAAGATGTTCGCTCGATGGGGCGAGCGGCCAGCGGCGTTTGGGGCATTCGCCTGAAAAAAAGCGATGAAGTTGTGGGAATGGACGTGATTAAAACCCTGGCAAAAGATTCAAAACCGGCCAAGCAGGAATTACTAGTTGTTATGGAGAACGGCTATGGCAAAAAGACCGAATTAAAGCAATTTAAAGTCCAGCGGCGCGGTGGTTCGGGAATCAAGGCCGCCCAAGTTACGCCCAAGACCGGCTTGATCGTTATGGCTGGAATTCTGATCGGCGACGAAGAAGACATTATCGCTATTTCACAACAGGGCCAGGTAATCCGGACTTCGCTGGGTTCTATTTCTTCGCTGGGACGGGCTACGCAGGGAGTTAGAATTATGAAACTGGATACTGGCGATAAAGTAGCTTCGGTAACCTCAATATAAAATTGAAAATGTAAATATCAAAATGGAAAATTTTGGTATTCCGCTTCGCCCCGCTGGGCGTGGCTTCGCGGAATATCTTTATAAATTTGAATTTTGAATTGTCATTTTTAATTTTGATTTTTAAATTTTACATTATGGACGGCACTGGCGGTTTTATTAATCCGGAAAAAATTTTATTGCAGGTCGGCCTTAAAGAGGGGACGACATTGGCTGATTTTGGTTGTGGTCATGGTTATTTTACCGTGCCGGCTGGCAAGATAATCGGAAAAGAAGGGAAAATCTATGCCGTCGATATTTTGGGCGAATCGCTGGAAGCCGTTGACTCTCGGGCCAGACTTGAGGGAGTAGTGAATATTTTAACCAAGAGAGGAAATCTAGAAGTCTTAGGCGGCTCGGGCGTTAAGGATGAGGCAGTTGACGTAGTTTTGCTTCATAATGTTTTATTTCAGTCTCAAAAAAAATCGGATATTCTAAAAGAGGCCAGTCGGGTTTTAAAACCTAGTGGCACGCTGGTGGTGATTGATTGGTTGCCGGTTTTTGAGGCAACCGGAGAGAGTGCTGTTTTTGGCCCGCAGGGCGGCTGGCGGATTTCCGCCCAGGAAGCTAAGCGTCTGGTCGGAGAAGAAGGTTTTTCTTTTGACCGGAGCATGGATGCCGGTGAATATCATTACGGTTTAATATTTACCAAGGCATAAATAATTAGTCGTTAGTAACCTTAAAGACTCAAGGATAAAATGAAGAAAAAAAATAAATCAATTATTCTTTCTGTTTTAATTCTGCCGGTCTTTTTTTCGGGTCTTTTTGCCGGAATTTCTCCCTGCAAGGAAGGAACGCCGGCCGCGGCCACTCTTGAATTCTGGAGCGTGTTTGACGATTCGGACGTTTTTGATCCCCTGATCGCCAAGTATAAAGAAGTCGCACCTAACGTCACGATCAATTATAAGAAGAAGAACATTGCTTCCTATGAACAGGAGTTAATCGATGCCTTAGCGACCGGTCGTGGTCCGGATATTTTTTCAATTCATAACACCTGGTTGCCCAAGCATAAAGATAAATTAGCCGCGGCGAGCGAAGCGTTGATTACACCTAAACGTTTTGACGAACTTTTTGTTGATGTGGCTTCGCAGGATTTTGTTGATAGCGGCAAGATTTATGCTTTGCCCTTATCGGTAGATACGCTGGCGCTTTATTATAACAAGGATCTGCTTAATTCTGCCGGCATCACTATGCCGCCGCAGACTTGGGCGGAATTTAACAGCGCGGTGGAAAAATTGACGCGGCGGGACAATAAAAATAATATTTTACAAAGCGGCGCGGCGCTGGGGACAGCCAAAAATATTAATCGTTCAACGGATATTTTAATGGCGCTGATGCTGCAAAGCGGTGCCAAAATGGTCAATGATAAAAGAGATTATATTACTTTTGACCAAGCGGTTAGCAGCCAGGACGGGGAATTTTATCCCGGCCGTCAAGCGCTAATTTTTTACACTAATTTTGCCAGTCCCGGGTTAAAAGTTTATACCTGGAATCAGGATCAGCATTATTCGCTGGATGCTTTTATTGAGGGCAAAGTGGCGATGATGCTAAACTATAATTATCAACTGCCGTCAGTTAAAGCACGTTCGGCGCACCTTCAGGTAGCCGTAGCGCCGTTGCCGCAAATCTCCAAAACCAGCAAGAAAACAACTTTCGCCAATTATTGGGCGCAGGCGGTTGGCCGGGGGTCAAAAAATCAGGCCGAGGCTTGGAAATTTTTAGCCTGGTTGTCTTCCCAGGAAATAAGCCGCCAATATTTAGAGGTAACGCAAAAACCCGCGGCCCGGCGGGATTTGATAGAAGAACAGAAAAAAGACGACCAATTAGGTGTCTTTGCCGAGCAGGCTCTTTACGCCAGGTCTTGGTGGGAAATAGATAATTTGGCGATCGAACGGATCTTTGCGGAAATGATTGAGGGGTTAAATTCGGGAAAAATAACAGCGGAAAATGCTTTGCGCCAGGCGGTGGCACAGGCCAATTTGCTTTTGCGCCAGGATTAATCTTAAAAATTAACTATGAAAAATATTTATAAAAAGTTTTTTGTACTGATCGCTTTTAGCTATTGTTTGCTGGCCAGTCTGCCGGCCTCGGCGGCGGGACTGGTACCTTGCAACGGGCCGGATTGCAAACTTTGCCACCTTTTGGTTCTGATTGTTAATATCACTAATTTTTTAATGAGAAATATTGCCGCGCCGCTGGCTGGACTCATGTTTTTGGTCGGTGGTATAATGATGGTAGCGGCTGGCGGATCGGAGAGTCGCTTTTCAAAAGGCAAAGAAATATTTTTAAATACTTTGATCGGCGTAGTTATTGTTTTGTCCTCTTGGGCGATTGTTAATACTTTGATTATGATTTTTGGTTCGGGGCAATTAGCTGGTAATTGGTGGAACGTCCAATGCCGATAAAAATAAGTAAGCCTGTAAACTATTGAAGAAAAAAGAGGAAAAATCAAAAGAAATGAAAAATCATCAGGTATTTTTTGTTGCGCTTTTAATTATTAGCGGGTTTTTATTTTTGGGAGGAGCAAGCCAGGCTGGAGCGACTTGTATCTGTAATGAATCAGACTGGGATTATTCGGCGATTGAGATTCAGAGTTCTTGTGAAAGTATGTGTTCTAATCACGGCGGCGTCAGAACTTTTACGGCGCCGGTCAGGCAGACTTGTTATATTTGCTGCTGTAATAATGGTCAGTCAGTTCCCGGTGTTGACTGCGGTGTCAGCTGCGAAAGCGCTGGCGGAGTGCAAAGCTCGGGAGTGGTGTATTGGTGCGGCGATACAGTGCCGGCGGCACCGGCTTGTGCGGCGGTAGCAACGCAATCTGAAGATCCGCAAAGCGGTAACTATAATACCTGTACTTGCGAGGGAACAACTTTTCAGACAACCAAAACTTGCGACCAGGCCTGTGCTGATATGGCCGCAGGAGGAGAAACGACGTATAACGAATGTACTTGCGAAGGGGTAACTTTTCAAACTTCAAAAACCTGCGACCAGGCCTGTGCTGATATGGCCGCTGGTGGCGAGACGGATGCCGACGATACTTTGCCGATCGATGACGAAGATGAAGATGACTCGGGCCTGGGAATTATTCCGGGCGGATCCGGTCCGGCTAACGTTTCGATGCCGAATTTTTCCGGCGCCGGCAGTATCAATGAATTGTTTTTAAAAATTGTCAGATTCTTAATGGCGCTGGCAATTCCGTTCGCGGTGGTAATGATAATTTGGTCAGGTTTTTTATTTGCGACAGCGCAGGGTGATCCGACGGCTATTACCAAGGCGAAAAAGAATTTTATCTGGACGATTGTCGGCGTGGCGGTTATTTTGGCCAGCGAAGCGATTATTGGCTACGTTTCAGAGCTACTGGGCGTTGGTGGCGGGGGTGGCGGCACGGCTTTTGTGGAACGGATCAAAACTATTCTTCGAGAAATTATCGCGGTATTATTTATTCTAGTTACAGTTTATTTCTTCTGGGGAATTGTGACTTATGTTCGGGCGGCTGGAGACGAAGGGGCGATTGAAAAAGGCAAGACGCATATGATCTGGGGAATCATCGGTATGGCGGTGATGGCCAGCGCCTGGGGAATTGTGGATATTATTTCTAGTATGGTTAGGTAAAAATAATCAATAAAATAAAAAATTGAAAGGGGGTGAGAGGAATGAAAAAAACTAGTTTAAAGGAAGTCGTTTTGAGCTCGGTCGTAACCTTGGTTTTTCCGATGCTCGCTATGGCCGCGACTTTTGATACCATCTTAAATAATGTTAAAGGATGGTTAAATACCATTATTGCGTTACTATTTATTTTAGTAACTCTTTACTTCATCTGGGGCGTAGTCGAATACGTGAAAGCGGGCGGCGACGACAATGAGGTTAAAAAAGGCAAGACGCATATGATCTGGGGAATCATTGGTATGGCGGTGATGGCCGCAGCCTGGGGAATCGTCAAGGTTCTCGTTGATTCATTCGGTGTTGGCGGCGGATCAATTCCGACCACCGGAATGTAGTCTTGGTTAAAATTTTGACAAAGAAAAAAGCCCCATTCGCTTTTTGCGAGGGGCTTTTTGGTTTGCCGGAAGTTTCCGGCGTTGACTAAAGTTTTTCGAACCGGTATTTATCGGCCGGTCCTCTGACCAGCAGCTCTGCGCTGCGGCCGGTGACGGCTTGGCCGGTATGGGAGTAAACAATTTCTGTCTCTTTCCAAAAACTGGCCGGCAGTTCACGTTTTTCGCCGTCCTGATAGCGAAAGACCAGCGGGACAGCCGGCGTGCCGGCTTCCTTGAATCCGCGGACTCGTTCGCCCGGCTGCAGCGTGATGCCGGTAGCGTGAAGTTTCTTGCTTTCGGCCGCTGGCTGAACGGAAGGAGCGGAAGCGATGCGCTCTTCCTGCTTTTGGGGTGCTGGCTGTTTTGTCGGGGCCGTATCGGGTTTTTTGAAAACTCCGGGCCAGATGACAAACCAGGCTAACAGCCCGATAATGGCAACCAGCGCGACCTTGCGGACGTTCCGAATGGTCTTTGTGGCATCGCCGCCAATAAGCATTGTCAGGGCGCCAATGATGATGGCGCAGATGATTAGTGGGTAGTTGCCCCAGGCGAGCTTAAACGGTCCCCAAAGCACTACCACTACCATTGCAATCAGCAGAATAATGATTGCGGTAGCCTGCTTGCCAACGGTCCACTTGAAGCTAAAACCCTCTTTTTTCTCTTTGGTTTCCTTTTTTGTTTCTTTTCCATTTTCGCTGCTTTTGCTTTCTTCTTCTCTTTGCCGCTGCCTCTTTCCGGCAACGAAATAGCCGACAATAGTCAAAAGAAGAAGGACAACGATGGCACTGATCAGGAAAGTGGTCATGGCGCAATTCCTCCTTTTGCTTGGTTGAGTGATTTCATTTTTTCGATAGCTTGCCGTAACTCTTCGTAAGTGATTCCTTCTTTTTTGAGCAACTCTTCTATGTCGCTAGCTCCTTTGCCGCCAACGAAACTTTGCGCGGCAGTTCGGATGTCCCCGAAGGGGATTATCCAATTGCCGGGTTTTTCGCCAGCTTTGTCCAAACTTTCCATAAAGCGGATTGCCGTGCCCTGGTCTCCGAATTCGGCGATTTTTTTGTAGACTTGGTCTATTCGCTGAAGTTCTGCTTCGGTAACGGTTAAGACGCGCTGTTTTTCCGCGGTGGCCAGCATTTCTATTCTTTCTTTTTCTTTAGACGCTTTCCATCCCTTTGAAGCTTCTTCTTCTAGCGCGGCCGCGTGACTGCCGGCTGGTTTTATTTCTTTCATTTCTACGGCTTTAATTTCTATGCCGTAATCATTAAGAAATCTGTCCAGCAGGCCTAGGTCTTTCAGTTTGCTGTACAATTCTCCGCCGGCTGCTTGTTTTTGTTTTACCAGAAGCTCAAAAGTTTGCCCCGAGACATATTCCCTGAAGGTTGCTTCGGAACGATTGAAAACCATTTCGCTCCAGTCCTGAGCGACAAAGAACGCCTTGTAGGGATTTTTGCAGCACATAGTCAGAAGAAGCGTAATGTTCAGAGGAACCAATCCATCTGACTCGGCTTCTTTAACTTCGACGCCGTAAACGTCATCCCGAACCAAGATGTAATCCAGTTTTTCTTCTCGTTGGATAATCGCACCGCTTTGCGGTCGAACTGTCACCCAACGAAATTTGTAGCGGTGGAGAGTTTTGAAAGGGGGAATCCCTACCCACCTTAACCCGCCAAGAATTTTCCCAAGGATTTTCCGCCATTTGTTGTTGCCGTTTGTGACATCACCAGTTGTTTTGTCGATCTGACAATTTTTGTACTGAACGATAATTTTGTGAAAGGCGCCGTTATGGAGGATCGCTTTGGCCGACCCCTCTTTAACGAAGGTGAACAAAATGTCTGCTTTGGCTAGTTGATAAATAGCCAGCACGCCAATGATCAGGAAACACACAAATAAAATAAAATTTAACATGATCTCCTCCTTTTCAATATATTCTATTTTTTTTGTTTTTCAGTTTATATTTCCAGCAAAGGCCCGAAGGCCTTGCCTTATCCAGTGCCGTTATATATTAAGAAGGGGGATTATCCCTTTTATTTTTTTAAAGTTCTATCTGTTGCCCGAATTATCGGGTACCGTAGGTTTGGCTTAAATAAAAGCTAAACCACGATATAATATTATACATTTTCTATATGTTCTTGTCAAGAGTAAGGGAGGTTGCTTTTTTGGGTGGAAAAAGGTTAAATACAAATAGGCCGAGGTGGCGGAATTGGCAGACGCGTCAGCCTTAGGAGCTGGTGGGGTAACCCGTGGGAGTTCAAATCTCCCCCTCGGCACAAAACTTTCATAAAATGTCTTTGACAGACGCGTCCCGCCTTGGCGGGATGGGGTAACCCGTGGGAGTTCAAATCTCCCCCTCGGCACAAAACTTTCATAAAATGTCTTTGACAGACGCGTCCCGCCTTGGCGGGATGGGGCAACCCGTGGGAGTTCAACTCTCCCCTCCAGCACAAAAAATCCTTCGCTTTGGGCGAAGGATTTTGTTTTATGGGATAGTGATGAAACTGTGGTCTATGGAGAAGCGGACGGTGTTGGCGAGGGTGAAGCGGTAACAATGGGGTAAAGGTCGGGGGACTTATAGTTTGAGCGAAAATCATTTTTTTCAACTAGCGCGCCGTCGCGCCAAATTTCCTGGGTCAAGATGGTTTTCATTGAGCCGTCGGGGTTTTTGGAAAGAACGGTTGGCCCCTTGATCTTAACTTGTCGGCCATCGCTTTGGCCGTAAATTTCAAAAAATAATTTAGTGCCGACAATTTTATTCTGCAACAAGAGATGGCCGCCGGTATTATTTTTAAACCTTAAATCCGGCCGGGGCGGATAAATGGTAGCGTCAAATCCCGGGGGATTATAGTAGCTGATCGGATAAGCATGGGGTTGGCGTTCGGTAATTTTTAGGCCGGAATTAACAGCGGCGCGAAAAAGCGTGGTGGAAACCTGGCAGATGCCGCCGCCGTATTCGGGAATAGTCTGGTTGTTTTTGATAATTAAGCCCTCGACCCAGCCGTTAGCTCCGTCAATTTCTCCAATGGCGTTGACAAAAGAAAATTCTTCGCCGGGCTTGATCAGCCAGCCGTTTAATTTTTGGGCGCCGACTTTGATATTATGCTGGCGGTTTGAGGCCGAGCCGGCAAAATTTGATTCGCCCTTGCCCAGGAGCGACGTCAGCCCTAGCTCTTTGACGTTTTGATCACTAACGCCAGGGGCGGTCTTTTCAATGACCAGTGGAATATTTTTTTTGGGCGCCTGGTCAGTTGCGGCTAGGCCGGCCAAGATATCATCGGTTATTTTTTGAATACTTTTTTCGAGGTTTAATTTCTGGCCGGGCTGAGCCAAGAGAATAAATTTTATTTCATTATTCTCCCAGGTTAATTTGGCGCTGGTAGCTTCGCGATTAATGCTTTTGGCGATCGGAGCCAGGAAGACTTTAATTTTTTCTTGATCAAGAGAAACCGCTGCCTCGCCTTGGCCGCTATCGCCCAGAACGGTTTTTATCCAGTCTCCGAGAGTATCTTTTTCCACCTTCCAGGTTTGGGAGTCTTCTCCCTGTAAGACATAGGGCGCGTTATCAATTAAGATTTGAGCCGCATTTTTAGCCGAGCCCAAGTTTTCTTCTTTGATTTCCGGCTCTTGTTCAACTAGAGCCAAGTAAACGGTTTGGTCTGGCTGGCCAAAATTTTGGATAACATTTTTTACTAATTCGATTCGATTGATCGCTCGACCGGTAGCGGCCGGCGTAAGGGAGAAATTTTTTTCTTGGCGGTCGTATTCTAAAGAGGCATTGACGGCTGTTTTTTCGATCGAAGACAAGGATGATAGGGCTTGTTTAAATTGCGCGCTGTCGACTTGATAAATTGGCGCAATATTTTTTTGCGAGAAAAGAGCCGTTGATTGCTCAGCAGTGGCGGCCAACAAATTCGATCCGTGGCCGAAATTTTTAGCATTAGCCAAAGTTTGTTCACTGTCGATAGAAATGCCTAATTCTTTTGGCGAAAGAAGCCAGCTTTCATTGCCGAAGGTTAATTTTAATTTTTGGGATTCAAAGCTTGCTATTTGTTGCTTTAAAATTTCTTGGGCTTGAACAAAATTTGCGCCGCCGATCTTGAAATTATTGATGGCGATGCCGTAGGGGAGACGGTCGAAATTTAAAAGATTGAGGGTTAAGAAGAAGCCGATCAATAAAAAAAGAGCGGTCAGGCCGGCTAAGTAGTAAGGTCTTTTCAGTTTTTGCCAAAAAACGGCGCTCATTGATTTTGAGGTTTCTTTTCTTTTATTCTAAGCTGGGATAAACAAAAAAGCAATCGATTTAAAGCTTGTTTTGGAAGGGTGCCAAGCTTGGCGTCGGTTGCTTTTTGGGAATTTTTTTAGCTGGTCATTACCCGAATTTTTCTGGTTTTGACTTTTTCTACTTTGGGCAAGCGGAGGGTGAGGATTCCATTTTTCATTCCAGCTTCGGCTTTTTCCGCTTCAACGTCAACCGGCAGAATTACCGAGCGGGAGAAAGCTCCCCAATAGCA
>Ga0172368_10002289_pt1 | contig 24605 bp, 22 predicted proteins | sample Lak11m_FD_114540 | JGI IMG/M metagenome (GOLD analysis project Ga0172368, IMG submission 114540) | Freshwater microbial communities from Kabuno Bay, South-Kivu, Congo - kab_022012_11m | ecosystem: Environmental > Aquatic > Freshwater > Lake | place: Democratic Republic of the Congo: South-Kivu...
AGGTGCATCAGGCGCTCGGCAAGCTGTCGGCCGGCGTCGGCGCGGTTTTCGAACATGCAAGTGAAAAGAAGAAAAGCAAAAAGAAAAGGATGCCGGGATTCCGGCGTTTTGCTTGGCTTGTAGGCCTCAGCGGTCGACGATGATGAGCGGGTCCGGCACGCACTTCGGCGCGTCGTACTGCAGCGTGCCGCCGATGGCCAAGCCCCCTTTCTCGCCCTTGCCGCCTTGCGAGTCCACCCAGTGGACCTTCATGTCGATCTGGTTATCCGGCAACGGCAGCACGGCGTTCACTGGGTTGCGTACGATGGCCGGGCATACAGGACATGCGCCGGATACGACGGTTTTGCCGTTGATGACCACCGATTCGCATCCGTCGTTGACGGAGTAGCCGCTCATCGTCAGCCGCGCGTTGGTGGCGCCGGCCGGCAGCGTATACGTGGAGTGGCCATCCGAGGGGAACAACGGGTTGCAATTCGTGTTCTGCGGCAAGGTGTTGTAGAAGTCGAACCGGATGAGGTTCTGGCACTTGTACGTCTGGTTCTCGTACCGGAAGTCGTCCGGCACGTTCTGATTCGCCGGCTTGTGGTAGAATACGTAGAAGTCCGTACACGAACCGGCCGGCCCTCCGTAATTCGAGCCCTGGAAGCAGTTGATTACGTCCATCTTCACATCGTTGCGGCCTTTCTTGAACAATTTCGTGGCGTCAAAATACGCCGGGCCGCTGTAAGGCCCGGGCGCCAGCTTGTACGGCACCTTGGCCGCCAGAGGGTTGTTGACCTTCATGTCGCAGCCCATCGGCCCGACTAACGGCACGCCATTGATGCTGGGCCGGTACGCATGGAACGACTCCGTCATCGATGGCGTGATGGCGGTGACCTTGAAGTCATCGGACGGGATGCTGAACTGCCAGTCTCCGGTATAGTATTCATCCGCAGCCACGCCGGTTCCATACACGCCGAACGGACACAACCGGTGCACCGTGTAGGTGTCGTAATACGCATCGGTACTCACCATGAATTCCTTCGATTCCTTCAAGGCGCTGCTGCTTGAATCGATCTTCACCGATCCATCCCGCGTCAAGTCGGCGGAAATCAGTTCAAGACGGATCGTCGAGAGGTACTTCTTGGAGACGGGCCCTAATTCCAGGGGTTTGCCGACCTCCAGGCGGTATGCGGTTCCGTTGGCTGGATCCGTCCCGTACGGCCACACGTATGCGGTCACATGGTCGTCCAGTCGGCCGGCCTTGCTTACGGAGCTGTACGGTTCGGGGTAGAACCAATAGAACGCCACCATGGCGCCGTTCTTGAGGTTGATCGAGTCGCCGCTGGAATAGCGTTGCACGCCCTCCTCGTCCTGGGTGTGCGTGCTGAAAATGGCGTAGTACGCCTCCTTGGCCGTGGGGTGCAGCGTGTCCGCAAAGCCGCTGTAATAACTGCGCGAATACGTCGGCTTGACTTCGGCGTTGGAATACTGGTCGAACGCGATGAAGTCCAAATCGGCCGTCGAGCCCGTCAGTCCGGCGACGTCCAATGCCATGACCTGGCCGTCGATGTTGACGCCGAGGTCGTACTGGTCCTTCTGCACATCGCCCACCGGCGTGATGTGGTATTCGCCCTTCGCCTTGTGGTTATGGTCGTACTTGATCAGAGAGAACGCCGAGGCGCCGACTTCCTGGAGGACGAACACGTCGCCGCTGTCAAAACGCACGCAATCGCCTGCCTTCATCGCCATTCGGCCCGGCACGGCCTGGCATTTGTCCGTACTGCCTTCCAGGACGGCGTTGGTGGCGTCCGGATACGGCGCGTAATAGATGTCGGGGTTCGAATAATGGTTGTTGTTGCACGGTCTTCCGGGGTACGTGCAGAGGCCATTGTAGGAGAACGGATACTGCAGGACTCCCACGCGCGCCGTCGAGAAGCGCACCACCTTCTCATTGGCCGACGCCAGCGTCGACTTAAGATTGACGTCCAAGGGGAAGCCGTATTGGGTGTCGATGCAGAACGTGCCGTTGAGGTCGGCAAAGCTGCGGCCGCCCATGGCGTTGGCGGCTTCGATGCCGGCATCGGTCAAGGCGACGCTGTAGGCCGTGCAATCGCGCCCGATGCCGCTCTTGGTCAGCGCTCCTTTGGAAACCTTGAGGAAGTCCTTGAGGTTCAACCCGGGCACGAGCGTTTGCAGGCTTTCCTCCAATGCGTTGGACTCAAGTGCCTTCCACAGCTGCTCGACCTGACCCTTCGTGGGCGTCAGGCAGTCGGCGGTCTTGCCTTGGGGGATCACGCAGAGGGACGACCTGTCCGTGCGGGACATCTCCGCTTCGATGGCATCGCCGTCCTCGTATCCGTTGCCGTTGTTCACCAAGGCGACCCATCGCACGCTGATCTGGTCGCCGGAGTAGCTGACGGTCTTGGTGAAATAGCCGGCGGTGGCGATCTTGCGCAATTCGTCCGTGAACGATGCGGATTCGAACTTCCATTCATTGATGGGTCCGAGGCTGGCGGACAGGCTCACCTGTCCCTCGGTGGTCATCACGTAGGCATCCGGCGCCGACGGCGTGACGCCGACCAATTCCGAAAAACCGGAGGACGGCACCGATTGGGCGGCCAACTGTACCACGTCTGCGCCGGCGGCCTGCACGGCGGTGGTAGGTGATGGCGACGGACTGGCGACGGCATTGGCCGAGGCAAGCGGAGTGGCCGACGGCGCAACCTGCGGTCCGCTAGTACATCCGAACAGCAACAACCCTACGATCAATACGAAAACGAACCGCTTCATGATATGACCCCCTTCCGGACGGAAAGCGGCTCTAGGAGGCAAGGGGAAAATAAATACGTTTTGCCGGCTTTGCGATGCGCGGCTGGCGTTGCCGATTCCGCCTTGGGCCATGTCCCTTCATCCAGGCCGGTTATGCCCCGACTGCTGGTTTTGTCCAGCCGCTTCGCGGGATACGCCTCCGCATCGCCGGGGTGGAACGCGCCCGGTTCGACGTTCGGTTTGGGCCCGAAAACTGCACGGCCGACTAGCTGGAAAGCTGGGTGGTGGGCTTCGGCGTCGCGCTGGGCGCTGCCGACGCACTGGGCACCGGCGTTATCGTCGTGGATGCCGTGGGCCTGGCTTGGTTGTCAGCCCAAAGGGGGACGCTGCATTGGTGCGGCGTGTCGAATCCCGTGGCTTCGCATGCTTCCGGCGGCGTAGTGCATGTCGAGGCGTAGTACCAGCCGACGACCTTGTATGCGGCGGGTTGCGGCAGCTTGCAGCCCCCATAGGTCGCGGATTGGTCGACGGTGTCGCCCAGGCCCGGCAGGTTCTGTATGGAATTCATGCCGGCCTTGGCATCGAAGATGATGACGCGGTAGCCTTCGTAGATGAATTCGCCCTTCTGCGAAGTCTTGGCGTATACGATGCTGTGGACCTGTTTGGCATCGTCCGGCAGCGCGAACGACTTCTTTTCATAAAGCACCGCCCGGGAGATGACTTTGCAATTGGCGCTTTGGCCCTCAGGGTATGCCGTGGGCAACGGGCTGTCCGGATTCAGGGGCTTTCCTTCCCAGTAGTCTTCATAGGACGCAAACCGTGGATATTCGTCGGTTGGAAATGCCGGGCTCGAATGCGTCACGTTGGCTTCGAAGTCGAATTCGAACGTGCATCCCTTCCATTGCGCCTGGGCGGTAGCGGTGGCGCTTGGTGCAGGCGTGGGGGTGAGGGTGGCGGCTGCGGCCGGGGTGGGGCTCGGCGAAGGCGTCGACTCCGTGAAACCCTTGACCGTCTCACTGGCATTCAGGACGGCGCTTTCCACATTGAACAAGCTGGGAAAGCCGAAAAGGTCGTCGAGGCAGACGTTGCCATGCAGGTCGCTCAGCGCGTTTCCGCCGAACTGGTTCAGGGCGTCCAGTCCTTGTTGCGTCAGGGAAAGCGCGAAGTTCGTGCACGGGCGGCCGTTGAAGCTCTTGGATTTTCCGGTCTTCTGAGCGGTAAACAAGTCGGTCAGCTTGCCGCCGGGATACAGCTGGTCCAGGAACTGCTCCAGCACGTTCCTGCGCAGCGCCCTGACGAGCCCATCGGCCTGCTCGCGTGAAGCGGCGGTGCAGGTCTGGGCCGTGGCGCTCGTTTTGTAGATGCAGACCTTGGATTCGCCTTCCACGTACAGCTGCGCCTGCAGGCCTTCCATCAGGATCCCGTTTCCATCCACCGACTCCCAGGTGACTTTGAGATACTTCATCGGAGCGCTGAACGAGATGGACTTCTGGGAATGCGGCGAGGATGCGATGCGTTTGAGGGCGGCAAGGTACTCTTCTCCCGCGAACTGCAACGCGTGCTCCGCCTCGAGGCTGACGGTTCCGGTGAGTTGGATTTCCGAGGTCAATTCGTATTGCTGCGGAGCGCTGGTCTTGATTCCCGTCATCGATTCGGAAAAGCCGGAGGAGAGGGGGACGGACCCTGCCGCGGCCTGGATGGCGTCTGCGGCAACCGCTTGTGGTGTGGAACTGGGCGTGGCGTTGGCGGTCGCAATTGCGGAGGGATGGGGCGTGGCCGAAGGAGTGGGTGCGCCGGTGCAGCCGAAAAGGACCAAGCCCATCAACAACAGCAACAGAATACGCTTCATGCTCCAAACCCCCGGAATTGAAAAGTGTCAAAGCATGCCGCCCGTGCATAAATAGGTTGTGAAACGGGTCGTGGTCGTGTTTTTTCCAGTCGGGCCGTGGTGTCGGAATAAAGGTTATTATGCCCCGGTTTTCCTAATGGAGAGTTCTCATGCCGGAGTTCAAGGACGTCCTGGCCGCGTCGTCGGGAGTCTTTTCCAATAAGCAGGCCCTGTCGCCCCATTTCGTGCCCGAGGCGCTGCCTTTCCGCGAGAATGAGCTGCGCGCCATCATGACGTCCGTGGCGCCGGTGCTCAAAGGCCAGAAGGCCAAAAACCTATTCTTGTATGGCAAGACCGGCACCGGCAAGAGTTCTTCGGCCAAATACGTCTTGGAAAAACTGGACGCCGAGAAGAACGCCCACGTCTGCGCGCTTTACATGAACTGCCGCGTGTTCGACTCGCGCTACCGCGTGCTGCAGAAGATCATCACCACGTTCCATCCCAAGTTCGCGCGCACCGGCTATTCCTTCGCCGTGCTGTACGAGAAACTGCTGGACTGGATTGAGGAGGACGGCAAGCAGGTCGTGGTCGTGCTGGACGAAATCGACATGGTCAAGGACTTGGACAACCTCGTCTACACGCTGACTCGGGCGAACGACGATCTGCGCAAGGGCAACATCTCCATCGTCGGGGTGAGCAACAAGGTCGACTTCAAGCAGCGCCTTGATGTCCGCTCCCGCAGCTCGCTTTGCGAAGAAGAGCTCGTCTTCCAGCCGTACAATGCCGAACAGCTGCGTGGCATCCTGGCCGCCCGCGGCCGCCTGGCCTTCGCCCCCGGCGTCGTTCACGAATCCGCGTTGAACCTGGCATCCGCCATCGCCGCCAGCGAGAACGGCGACGCCCGCTACGCGCTGTTGTTGTTGCTGCGCGCCGGTGAACTGGCCGAAAGCCAGGGCAAGGCCGCGGTGGTCGACCAGGACGTCGAGGCTTCGCGCAAGGCCGCGGAGGAAGAGAAGGCTTTCGAAGTCATCAGCACCCTGCCGGAACAACAGCAGTTACTCCTCTATGCTTTGGCGACCTTGGCCACCGACGTGTCCTACAAGCGCCTGGTCGAAGACGGCGGCGATAAGCTCTATTTTTCCGGCGAAGTCTACGAACGCTACGCCTCGGTGACCAAGAAGCTTGGAAAACCCCCACGCACCATGCGCTGGTACCGCGAATACCTCAAGGAACTCGAGGCGTTGGGCCTGGTCAACACCGTCCAAAGCGGCAAAGGCGTCCGGGGCCACACCACACTCATCAAGCTGGGGTACGAGGCCGCCCGCGTCCGCCAAGTGATTGAGACGAAAGTTTTGGGAGAGTAACCCTCCAGCAAGGAATGTGCATGAGTTTCCTTCAGGATTGGTATCGATTACTTACTCAGCCCAAAACGGCCTTTGTCCAATTGAAGGACCATGCGTCTTTGACGGATGGCTTGAAAAACGTCGTTGCCGCCGGTTTGGTTTATGGCTTTTTTTTCGAGATCGTAATCGGCATGGCGCCAAACGCCCGGCTGTTCATGGCTATTGCATGGGCCGCATCCGTTTTTGTATTGGAGTCACTCCTCGGCGTTGGAATCCTGTTTTTGTTTGCCAAACTTTTGTCCGGTAATGCGGATTTCATGACCCATTTCTATCTTTTGTCCCAATTCTTCGTTCCAGTGATGTTTCTATACGCAATCGTGTCCATATTGGCTTCCTATTTGTTTTCACCTTTGTTTTTGTTGATTCCGGTGGTTTACCTTTTTGGCTTGTACCTGACGACTTTGGCTCTCAGGGAAGCCCATGGGTTTGGGCTTGAGCGAGCGGTTGCAGCCTGGTTAATTCTCCCGGTGTTGTTAGCCCTTATTGCCATCATTTTGTTTTTTGCCGCTCGATTCGCATTCAGCGGCGGGCCTGGAAATCCTCACTGAGGGGGAACTCGCGTAAAGTTCCCCAACGGTTTCGCCCGCCATATGCTCGCCGTACAACTCCGCAACGCATATTTTTCGTCAATCGGCGTATTCTATTGCGTTTTTAAGGCATCGACGGTTACGGTCTTTCGAAATACAAAGGATGAGTCCGTCGGGGGCTATCCTCTCGTAGGTGAGACCATGGGATTCTTTGAAGACTGGAAAGCCGTATTGATGCAACCGAAGGAAACCTTCGCCAAACAAAAATCCAATGCCAGCATCATGGGCGGACTGAAGAATTACCTGATTTCCGGAGCCATTTATGGCGTCATTGCCATGCTGGTCTTCCTGATTTTCGGTGCAATGGGCGGAGCGGCCGGAGCGGCAGTTGGCGGCGGCGTCGGCATGATTGCGGCACTCGCTTACATCGTCATGATTCCCCTCGGTGCCCTCATCGGCGGTGCCATTCTGTACGTCATTGCCAAACTCTTGGGCGGAACGGGAGATTTCAAGACCCACTTCTATTTGCCGTCGCTTTTTGCCGCTCCCATGGCCATTGCTGGAGTATTCGGAGTGATTCCGTTGATTGGCATGCTGGTCAGCTTCGCCATCCTGCTTTATTCGCTGTACCTGACGACGTTGGCCTACAAGGAGGCTCACGGCTTTGATACCCTCAAGGCGATCCTAGTATGGCTGATTCCGTTCATCATCGTCGGCGTGTTGATGCTCCTGGTGTTTGGCAGCATTTTCGCCCTGATGGCCGGTGCCGGCGCCGCCCGCGGCGCCTAAGCCTGCGAAGCGGGCTTTTTGCCCGCCTTCTTTTTCTTTTTTCGTCTTTTTTCAGAGTAACTATTTCGTGGAGTGATTTGTCCCTTCCTTCGCGTCGCTTTTTCCCTCGCGGCAAGGACAAGGCTTTTATAAACGGGAGTCATATTGGTTCAATCCATTTTCCTGCATCAATAGAAGGTGAAACGAGTTATGGGCATCCTGTCGGGTCTGACTAAAAGCTTGGGCATCCAGAGCGAAATGAACATGGACGAATTCATGTCCGCCGCCGAAGCGGAGGAAGTCGACGTCATGCACAAAGCGGCTGACTTCTACGTCAAGCCCATCGCGCTTCAGAACGATTCGGACGCCCTCATCGTCGAGGAGGAACTCAAGGCCCGCAACCTGGTCTTGTTGAACATCTCGCCCATGGCCCGCAACCCGACGCGCCTCAAGACGATTGTGCAGAAGCTCAAGTCGTTCACCGTCGCGGACAACGGTGACATGGCCCGCATCGATGAGGACAAGATCCTCCTGACGCCTGCCAACGTCAAGATCGTCAAGAGGCGCAAGTAATTTCCCGGGTTTTTCGGGCCGGTTCTTTTTCCCGGCCCAAAACCGCCGCAACGCAAGCCCTAAAAAAGCTCTTGCGGCACAATTTTTTTCCTCGCTTTAGCCTTTAGTGAGACAAACTCGTACGAAGCTTGGCGCCGAACCCGGCAGGGTCGGTGTCCTTTTGCTCAGACGGGCTCGTAGGTCAACGGTAGACTGCCTTCATGGCATGGAGGAGGTTGCGGGTTCAAATCCCGCCGAGTCCATGGTCGCCTTTTCTTTCTTGGAAGAAAGAAAAGCCGGCCTAGGGAAAAGAAAGAACCAATTAGCGCGCGAATTCGAAAAGGGGCGAGGAAGACGGATTTCCAGGGGGAAACGCTTTCCCCCGAGGATCCGGTTGCAAATCCCGCCGAGTCCATAAGCGCAAAGTCATCGGCCCTTCCGGGCACGATGACACATTCCGTAATGCCTTTTGGCTTTTTTTGTCTATAGCCGTTGCTCGTTTCGATGCCGCAAAGCCATTTATTCGCCTTTTTTCCCGAAACGTAGGCCTTCTTTCGGCTTAGGGGATGACGACTTTATGACGAAACTGCTTTGCCTGGACGATGCGTACCTCAAGGAGTGCTCGGCCACTGTCACGGCCGTTGACGAAGCCAGTAAACGTGTTCAACTGGACCAGACCGTTTTCTATCCCACTGGCGGCGGGGTGCCGTGCGATTTCGGCACTTTATCGGCCAACGGCTCGTTGTGGAAGGTATCCGACGTGAACAAGAAGGACGGCGCGGTCTGGCATGTCCTGGACCCCGCTTCGGGCGCCCTTCCGGCTGTCGGAGCCGTTGTTTCCGTCCAAATCGACTGGGACCGCCGCTACCCACTCATCCGCATGCACACGGCCACGCACGTCTTTGCCTCCATGATGCACAATCGGGGCTTTGCCATCACGGGCAACCAGATCGGCACCGACCAGACGCGCGTCGACTTCAACTGCGAAACCGGCGCCGAGAAAGAAGTGCTGGAAGCCGGCGTGGCGGCGGCGAATGAGCAACTCCGGCAGTCGGTGGAGCTGAAAATCTATTCATTGCCCCGCGAGGAAGCCCTCAAGATGCCGGGAATGGTCAAATTGGCCGACAAACTGCCTCCGGCTGTCACCGAGCTGCGCATCGTGGAGATTCCGGGCATCGACACTCAGGCCGATGGTGGTTGCCACGTCCGCAACGTCAACGAAATCGGACAGATCCGGCTTGAAAAAATCGAGAACAAGGGCTCCAAAAATAAGCGGGTCTATTTTTCGCTTGTTTGATTCGCTCACTTTCGTTGGGAGGAGTGAGGACGACGGATGTCCAGGGGAGGCGCCCTCCCCGGGGATCCGGGTTCGAAGAACAAGCGGGTCTATTTTTCTCTTTTGTTCGGTTGATGGTTGACCTCGATTTCGCTTTCTCCGACGTGTCCGAGTTTCGTGAGTTGGAAAGCGATTGCGTCGACCAACGCCCGCGATTTTTTCACGTTATCAAACGTCCTAGGCAGGTGCCTCAAAGGCAGCTGTAGCACATGGCCATTGCGAGTCTGAACCGACTCAATCTTCTCCAAATAGTGTTCGCGTAACGTATCCAACACTTGGTCTCGGCTCTCCTCTTGCGCTGGTGTTTGGCTTTCCAAAGAACGAGCTACGGCTTCGGCAAACGCCATTTGAAAACGCGCCCGAGATTCGAGTCCGGAATAAGGAATCCTTAGTTCGACGGCATTAGAGACCGCATTATGCCTCAATTCGAAGGGTGCCATGCCCGTCATAGGTATTCGGCGAAGAAAAAGGTGCCGGAGAAACGGGGGCCGGGAACAATGAACACCACGGGTGCGCGGAAAGCCAGGGGCGATCCAGACGCAAAAGGTGGGTGTAAGCGTTCCCGGTCCCGCATTCCATCCGGACTATCTTGCCAGCGAACCCGTCGGAGAGACTGGAGGCTGGAAAGAGAGGAAAACCCGCCGTTTTTCAGACGACGGGTGTTTGTTGGGGGAGGGGCCTTTTTGGCTTAGAACTGGATCGAATCCAGTCCGTATGCCTCGCGCTTGCCTTCGGCCTTCTTGGTGCCCACCACGTGCGGCGACGTGACGCCCGTGACGATGCTCATGACCTGCAGCTTGTCACCCATTTCCGGCATGATGCGCGCGCCCCACTTGACGTAGGCGTTCGGGTCGAAGTTCTCGGTGATGCCTTCGCCCACCTTGATGGCCTCGCCCAACGTCAATTGCGAGCCGCCTTGCACCAGCACCAAAGCACCCTTGGAGCCGGCGTAGTCGACGTCCAGCAGTGGGTGTTCCAGCGTGTTCTTGACGACTTCCTCGACTTTGCCCTGTCCTTGGGCTTCGCCCACGGAAATCATGGCGACGCCGGCATTGCCCATAATCATGCGAAGATCGGCAAAGTCGATGTTCATCAGGGATGGCAGCATGATGGTGTCTGCGATGCCCTTGACCGAGCGGGCGACCAGCGTGTCGGCCACGGCGAAGGCCTGGTTCATTGGCAGATTCGGCACGTACGAGACGAGACGGTTGTTGTCGATGATGACCGTCGTGTCGGAAGCCTTCGACAAGGCATCCAAGCCCCAGTCAGCCTTTTCCAGGCGGGCGCGCTCCAACGAAAACGGATACGTCACCATCGAGACGACGATGGCGCCTTGTTGCTTGGCGACTTCGGCAATGACGGGTGCGGCACCAGTGCCGGTTCCGCCGCCCATGCCGGCGCAGATGAAGACGAGTTCGGAATCCTTCAGCAAGTCCGCGAAGCGGTCACGGGCTTGTTCGGCGCATTTCATGCCGACTTCCGGAAAACCGCCGGCGCCCAGGCCGCGGGTCATCTGTCCGCCGATGAGCAGGCGACGGTTGGCGTCCACCATCTTGAGGTGGTTTTGATCCGTATTGACTGCAATCGTTTCAGCGCTCTTGATGCCCATCTTCGTCAGACGTGACACCGTGTTCGTGCCGGCACCGCCGACGCCCACGACGCTGATTTTGATCGATCCGGAGCCCAAATCCTTGCCTTCCAAGGCGGACTGGACGTGGGTGTTGTTACCTGTTTTCAAGGCATCTGCCAAAAGACTCTGCATACTCTCTACCATCTCCGACGGGTTTTTTCACTGGTCGATTTTTTCTCGGGGCAAGGGGGTTAGGTTTGCGCCCGTATTGGGGGGTATCCGGCCGCGGAAAAGAAAGGCGGCCTTCATTCAAACAAGTGTTTGTAATCGGCTTATCCGATGATTTCGATGTCGTAGCCTGCCGAGTGCTTCTCGGCTTTGGCTTCGGCGGCGGTCTTGCCGACGATGTGCGGCGACTTCACGCCGGTCACGATGGCCGTGATTTCCAGCTTGCCGTCGTAGTCCGGCATGAGGCGCGCGCCCCACTTGACTGACGCGTTGGGATCCATCTGCTCGGTGACCATTTCGCCGGCCTTGATGGCGTCACCCAACGTCAGGTCGTTGCCACCCGCAATGTGAATCAGGGCACCGGACGCACCGGCGAAGTCCACGTCCAGCAGGCGGTTCTTCAGCACGCCTTCCACGGCATCCTCGACCTTGTTCGTGCCTTTGCCCGAGCCGACGGCAATCATGCCGACGTCGCCGGCCGACATCACGGCGCGCACGTCGGCGAAGTCAATGTTGACCAACGAGGGCTGAGTGATGGTGAACACGAGGCCGCCGATGGCCTTGGCCAGGATTTCGTCGGCCACCAGGAAGGCCTGGTTCATGGGCAGGTTAGGCACCAGTTGCACCAGGCGGTTGTTGTCCAGGATGATGACGGAGTCCGAGCATTCGCGCAGGCGGTTGATGCCTTCCTCGGCCTTCTTGACGCGGGCGCGCTCAAGCGCGAAGGGGTAGGTGACCATCGAGACGACGATGGCGCCTTGGTCCTTGGCAATCTGGGCGATGACGGGGGCTGCACCCGTTCCGGTTCCGCCGCCCATGCCGGCGCAGACGAAGACCAAGTGGGTTCCGGCGAAAATCTGCTCTAAGGCGGGGCGGTCGACTTCGGCGCATTTCATGCCGACTTCGGGAAAACCGCCGGCACCCAGGCCTTTGGTGACGCTTTTGCCGATGAGCAGTTTGCGGATGGATTCATCCAGCAGGTTGAGGTGCTGGCGGTCCGTGTTGCATGCAATCAATTCGGCGCCTTTGACTTGCAGGCGCTTGAGGCGGTTGACGGTGTTGTTGCCGCCGCCGCCGACTCCGACGACGCAGATCTTGATTTCTTCCGAGCCACTCGTGTCCTGCGGTGCATTGCGCTGTCCTGCGATGGCATTCTTGACCAAATCTTCCATTTTCCTGATCGCCCCTTTCTTTAAAAAGAAACGCAATGACGATTCGGAGGCTATATAAATACCTTTGCCAGCAAGGCGATTAAGAGGCTAATACGGCTCCGATTGCCAATTCTGACGACCGCCGATGCTTATTCAGTGTCTTTAGGAGCTTCATGAGTGATGAAATTTGTTTTCAGGGTTCTATGTGTCGTATTTCGTGCAAATGGCCGGCACGGCTTTTGTGACAAAAACGGCTATTTGTGCTTATTTTTCTATTTTGAGTATGATTATGAGCATTTTTTCAATTTTGAGTATTATGGCGCCTTATTTTATCCATTTGCAGGCACTTGCGGTCTTTTTGAAACAGAAAATATTGTTTGAATTTTAGGCTACTGTAATCCTTTGTTTAACGTTTTGAGACTTAATAGAACTTCGTTTTTGATTTAAACAATTATTTTTTCATTTACGCCCGTTTTCTTCCCTAAATTTGCTTCATTTCTCCCTTGTTTTTCGGGCCTATTTCGGGCTTTTCCCTCTCTTTACGGCCAATTTTAAGCAGTTTTCCTTCTTGCGTCATCGTTGTCTCTGCATTTCGTACATTTCAAGGACTTCCGTCTCCGTTGTGGCGTCCTTGGGTGCCTTGTCGTCGCGGATGAAACCTTTGAGACGGGGAAATCGGAGGGCCAGGCCTTCCTTTTCCGACCATGCGCAGGTGTGGACGGGGGAGCGGGTGATTTCGTCGGCTACTACCGTCACGACGTGCCGGGGCGTGACCCAGACGTCCGGTTCAATCAGGCTGTCGACGTTGGCCGGTTTTTTCTTGAGGGCGTCTTTCTGCAGCAACTGCCGGAAGTCGGCCATCTGTTGTTCGGAAAACCCGGTGCCGATCTTGGCGACGGAGCGGAAGCGGTCCTGCTTTTCGTCGTACACGGCCGTCAGGAGGCCGCCGAAACCGAATTCGGTGCGTTTTCCTTTTCCGTAGTAGAATCCGATGATGACGACGTCCAACGAATCGGCTAAACGGGAGGAGTATGACCGTTTGAGCTTGATCCAGGCGAACTTGCGTGCTCCGGCGTTGTAAGGCGCTTTGAGGTCTTTGGCCATGATTCCTTCCAGGCCTTCGCCGACGAATTGGTCGAAAAGGCGCTCCAGTTCTTTGGCGTCGTCCACTAGGACGGTCTTGGCCTGGGACAGGACGGGGCCTTCCTGGATGCGGCGGGCCAATTCGGCCTGACGTTCGGCATAGGGCTCCGGAGTCCAATCTTTGCCGTCCGCATATAGCAGTTCGAAAGCGAAGAGCTTGAGGGGAATCTTGCCGGCATACTCGGCCACGCCGTGCTTGCGTTTGCGCTGGATGGTCTCCTGAAAGGGGATGAATTGGCCGGTGGCGGGGTTGTAGCCGATGGCTTCGCCTTCCAAGATGCCTTCTTTTGCCTTGAATTGTCTGCGGGCGGCATCGAGCAGGTCGGGAAACATAGCGGTGACGTCTTCCTGCCGGCGGGAATAGATGCGCACGTCGTCGGCTTTCTTGTGCACCTGCACGCGGAAGCCGTCGTACTTGGCCTCGACGCTGCATTTTCCCAGTTTTTCGACGATCTGCTGGGCGGTGGGTAGCCGCTCGGCCAAAGCCGGCCGGATGGGGCTGAACGGCGTCGGGCGGGTAAGGCGGATGGCGTCCACGCCTTTGGAAAACAGGGTTTCGGCAACGCCGCCTAAGTCGGACGTGAGGTTAAACGCGCGCTCGATAGCTTCTTTGTAGCTCTTGTCGCCGGATTGCGTAACGCTCAAGGCGTCGATGATTGTGGATTCGGCAATGCCCAATCGGAGGCGGCCGGTGACGAATCGGGCGACGGCTTTGGCCTCCAGCGGGCTGGCGTTGGAAAACAGTTCGCCCAATAGGCTGATTTTCGCATCCTGGCTGCCTTCGCCTGCGGTGGTGGCCAGTTTGTAGAGGTTGGAATAGATTTTTTCGACGGTCAAGGCCTGTCCGCCAAGGCTAGTTTGCGATTTCTGGTTGAGGAATTGCTCGGCCACGGCGCCCAAATCCCCCGTCTTGCGGTATGCCGCTTGCACCTGCTTGAGCGTCTTTCCGGAGACTTTAGTCAAGGCCTGCTCGCATAGCCGCTCGCCGATGCCCAGTTGGATGCCTTCGTGTTCCGGCACCAGGATGCCCTGCAACAGGTAGACGATTTGGCGGATCTGGCCGGCAGGCACGGTCTTGAAGAATGCCGCCAGGTCGTCCGTCATCTCAAGCCGCTTGGTGGTGGACTCGAGCTTTTCGTACAATTCGGCCATGCGGGCGAATTCCATGATAAGGAAGAGACGGTCCGGACATTAAAAATGGAAAGTTGAGGACGATTCCATTGCCTGCGGGTGCTTTTCCAACCGCTATCTGTCGTATCGTTGCTTCAAGAACCGATACAACTCGTCGTGAATGGCGGCGTTGGAGGCTACGGACAAACCGTTGATCTTGCCTGGCAGTCGGCTGATTCTGCCTCCGGCTTCCTCGATGCAGACCGTTGGCGCCGCCACGTCCCAATAATGGGGATAGCCCTCGACGAAGCCGTCGGCCAAACCGGATGCGACCAGGAAGTAGCCGTAGGCGTCGCTGTAGCCTCGCTCGTGCCCCACGGATTGCGACAAGTCCAGCATGGCGTGTCCATAGCCTTCCTTGCTCGAGCGCGTCCATTCGGCCGTCAGGAAGGACTCCTTCAAGGACTTGGATCCGGACACGCGGCATTCGTGGCCGTTCCAGAAGCAACCCGCGCCACGCTCCGCCCAGACGCGCTCTCCCAGCATGGGCAGCGAAATCACTCCGGCTTCCAGTTTTCCTTCGCGCTCGAACGCCAAAAGTGGGCCGAAAAAGGGAAGGCGGTGGATGAATGACTTGGTGCCGTCCAATGGGTCGACGATCCAGCGGAGGCGTTGATTGCCCATTTGACCGGATTCCTCGCTTAATGCGCCGTATTCCGGGAAATGGTTGCGGAGGCTGTCCAGGATGACTTTTTCGGACTCCTTGTCGGCCTGCGTCACGGGTGAGCCATCCGGCTTGATGCGGACGTCCAGGGGTTGGCGGTAATGCCGCTTGAGTACGGCGTCGGCCGCGTCTGCGGCTTCAAGCAACGCTTCCATTTCGCGCATAGTGGAAGTGTGGGCAGCGAGGCAATAAATACGCCGGACTTCCTCCCTTGGCTCATGCGTCCCCTCGCGGTTTGCCTGGCATTGTTCTTCTTGGTCGTCGTCGTTTCCGGCCTTTCGACCACATCGGAGTACTCCGCGTCGCTTCAGACCGTGGACCGGCTGGTAGCGGTCCAGACTGATTTTTCCTTTCCGCTTCTCTTGCCAGGCGCCCAGTACGCTAAGGACGTGACTGTCCGCTGGGCTTTGCCGTCCGAAAGCCTCCGCGACCTCAAGTCCGACGTGGTCCGCGTGCACGTCGTGGCGTATTCCGAAGCGCCGTCCTGGCTGGAATTCCAAGCCGGCAATCAGGCATTCCGCGCCTATTCCTTCGTATTGGAATGCCGCGTAGCACAAGGCGCCTGTGGTCCGGCGTCGGTGCTGAACCATTCGTTCCAAGCCGTCCTGCGCGTGCCGCAGAATGCCTCGACCGGGCACTCGGAGCGCTTCTTCATCCAGGCATCCTTGTCACAGGACTACCCTTCGATTCCGGTTTCAGGCGGCGACCTGGATTTGGCGCAGGGCGTGCAGGATTTCTTCCGCTCGCTTCCGTGGGACCAGGCGGCCCAGACGGTGCAGAAAGTCGTCATCCCGGTGGAACCCACGGTTTCGCCACTGCCTAGCCCTAACGCTTCGTCGTCGAATGGCAGCGTGGGTCTTTCGGCGTCTTCCGGACCTTCCGGCGTCCAGATTGGCTCGGCTTACGTTCCGGCCGTTTCCTCAAGCAAGGCCCAGGTCGCCGGTTTTGCACCCGCCCTTCTGCCGGACGGTCGTGACAACATCAGCCCCATTGCAGGTCTGGTCGTGACGAAGGACGACGCCGTCTTTCTGGGCGGCATCGTCGTCATGATCTTGCTGACCATCCTCTTCTACAAGCGGTTCTTCACCGCCACGCGTTCCAATGGTTTGTTGGAAGCATGAATTCGGCTTTTGACAAGCTTTAAAGTGTATTTGTACTTGTTGTTTGCTACATGACCTTCGTAATTCCATCGAATGAGAAAATCGATGGCAAAGTGGGCGCGCTGGTTCGAGCGTGGAAGGCCGGGAAGCTTCCCATCCCCCGTCCGCGCGTCTTTACGCATCTTGAATCGCCTGCGATTGATCCCATCATCAAGGCATACGTTGCTCATCATGTAAGCAAGTTGACGCGGGAAGAACTGGTTCGGCAAGTGGGGCGCATCTATGCCGGCTACAAATACATGCACGATCGCCATGAGGGTCAACTCCGGGATGATGGAAAGCCCTACATCGTTCATACGGCCACGGTGGGTTTGTGGTTAGCCCAGCGGGGATTCAACGCCAGCCATATCATCGGGGCTCTGAATCACGACGTCGTGGAGGATTGTGGCGTACCGTTGGAAGACCTGCGCCAACTGGAAGATTCCCGCACCCCCGGGGAGACGCCAGTCATGGACGTGGTCAACTACGCGACCAAGCCTATCCCCCGCTCCAGCTTGCCAATCGATAAGGATATCTATGACGCGCAGGGCAACCAGCTTGTCCAAGTCCATTGGGTTCGAAGGCCCAAATCGCGCAAGAAGGAAAAGATGGTCGTCGTTTTTCCGGCATCCGAGCATTACCAGACTCAGGAAACCGTTGTTGACGCCCGGCAAAAGAATGAACAGCGTGATTTGCTCACTCGGATCCAGAATGAGCGCATCGTGCCCCAGCACACGTTCATCGACGTCGGCGACCACATGAGCCGCGGCCAGTATTCCAGTCACTTGGCCGCCCTGGGTTCCAAACAAGGGGATGTCTTGTCCTTTTTCCAAACGAAAGAGGGCAAATTCAAGAAAATTGCGAAAAAGAAGTATGATTCCCTGGATGAAGCCGAACGTCGAGAACTGGCGGAAAAGGAACTGGATAAAATCCAGGCGGATTCAGGGGAGAAGGCTAATGATCCGAAAGCGACAATAGAATGGATTTTGGATGATTGGAAAGAGAAGGGCATACCCCTGACTGCGCAAGAGCGCAAGTCCGCTTTGAAGGACATGATCCGTAAGCGCAAACGCACCCTTGACACGTTTGCCCCCTTTGGTCGGGCGTTCTATGATTCGTTGGATTCGGAGACCCGTAAACTGTACGACCGGATGCGTGAAAAGGCGGCCCAGAGGCTCAGGAAAAAACAGCCTCGGAACATCGTGAAAGGCGCACGTTATCGTTCCATCTTCCGTCTGAATTCCCCGCGCGACCGCTTGAACCACGAAGCTACGATGACGCTGGGTAAGGCCTGGGAGTGGGAGCCACAGACGTACCAGGTCAGCAAAAAGCGCTACACGGGCACCAGCCAAACCCAAGTCGAGCGTCTGTTCCATTACCACAGCATCATCGGCCGCAACTACGCCGAGCGGGATGTCGACCCGGCGTACGAACGGTTGGGCAAAGAACTCTACTATTATTTAGCCCCTTCAAACGAACGCAAACCCCGTTCCGTCGCGTTCCAGGATTGGAAGCCGGACACGAGCCGAGTCGTCAAAAGGGTATATAGCTTGATGATGCCGGGCGACCGCGACCGTTTCCTGGCTTACGGTTTCAATCTTGGTCATATCCATCCAAGCAAACGCCACCGGTACTTCGACTTAGCCACCTGCCATGCCTTGGTCCACCAAGCATCACAACCCATCACTAAGCTGGACCCGGACATCCAACGGAAACTATTCCACAACACCGACGGCCTTCGCTGGATACCCGCTCCCTGGCGCGGGCCCCATGCGTACACCTTGTTTTTGGCTCATGACATCTTCGGGCATAACCCACTCCCGCTTGAAAGCATCCTGGGAAATCATGTCAGCGGAGAGAATGACTCGCCGGTTTTACTCCAATCGGCGGATTTTGAAGGTCCCCATCATACCAACGCGTCGTTCCACACGTTTGAAGTCGAGCTGAATCCTGCCGCGGTCAAACGCAGATCGGTCGATTCCATCATCAAGGGAATGTGCAAACAACTGAAGGCACCCAAGGCCGCATACCGAAGAAAAGTCCTTCAGAAAGCCGAAACGCTTTTCGTAGATCCGTCCACTAGGCCTTCCAAGGGGAAAGTCCAGTCCACGGCTCGGGAACTGGAGAGTCTTGACCGCCAGGCGAAAAGAAAACGCCCGCAACCACCCCTGTGATTCCCGGGATGGACGCGTTTGGCCTGTGGGCGCATGCGCCCGGTGCCGAATTGCACGCGGGCACCGCTCATCCTGGCGGTTGGGCGGCCATTTGCCTTCTGGTTATTTAATCCGGCGTGGCGTTCTTGCATCGTATGAGCCTTCCCCGCAATCAATTCGGTTTTCCCATCTTCCCCCGGAAAGTGGAGGTTACGGATTCACGCCGTTTCGCCCTCAAGACCGGCACGTTGCGGTTTCGTGACTTCTTCGACGCCTTACAGGTACACCGGTCGCTGTGGCCGGATTCCCACTTGGTGATCGATTGGAAGATCCTGCTCAAGCAGATGCTTCTCAACCGCAAGTTCCAGAAGGGTTTGTGGGTGTATGACCGGAAGCTTCGCAGACGCACGCTGGTCGGCCTGGTCAGCACCGCCCGCTTCCATGCGGACTCGTCCAAGATCGACCCGTTCACCCTTCACATCCGCCCGGAAGAAGGCATCATGACGGATTACCATCAATATGCCCATTCGACGCGCGGGAATGCGTTGGGTTGTTTCATCATTTCCAACTTCCAAAAAGCCCACCTCAAGCAACGCTTCGGTGAGGATGCCGAGTTGGTCGATCCGTTGATTCGCAGTGGCGGCGGAAAACGGCTCATCAAGGCCGTGCTGAAGGAGGCGGAACGCACGCCGGACGTGGACCTGATCACGGCCGTAAGCACGCCGACAAAGATCGAAAGCATCATGGGTCTTGAGCCGGGCACGCCTGCATCCGTCGAACAGACGGCGCAATACGTGGACCAGTACGATTGTCCGGTCCTGGTCCGGTTCCACGGAAAGAACGGGGCCGAATTGTTGAAGGTCGCGTCACCCGTTGAAGGTCACGTGGGGCGTCCCCGTTCGGACAAGCTCAAAGGCGGAGGCGTCATCGCCTTGATGGTGTATCCTTTCCGCAAGGGAGCTGAATTGATTGCCCGCCGGCCCAAGGATTTACCACAGGCCAGCCGTTTGTCCAAATTCGCGTGAGTTTCGGCCTAGGCCTTGAACGCCGCGTCGTCCTTTTCCAATTTCTCGGCCCTTTGTTTGAGGTAGTCGTCGACTTTCTTGCGCAAGGCAGAGTCGTGAATGCAGAGGATCTTGACGGCATAGAGGGCGGCGTTTTCCGCGCCTAAGACAGTGCCGTGCGCGACGCCGGGGGGCATGCGGATGGACGACCAGACGTCTTTGGATTCGTCGCCGGGCGGGCAGGTGATGACGGGCCAATGCGTGGCGCATGCCAACATGCCGGACAACGCGTTGGATAACCCCGCAACGCCGATGAAGACGATGGGTTCTTTCGAAGCGTTGGCGTCTTTAGCCATCTTGAGGACGGCGTCAGGCGTGCGGTGGGCCGACGCGATGCGGTACTCGACCGAGACTCCGAATTCCTCGGCTTTGGTGCCGATCTTCTGGCAGAATTCCAAGTCGCTTTTCGAGCCCATCGCGATGATGATTTTCCCCAAGGAACCCCTCACCTCTCGTTTAGTCCGATTTAGTCAGGCTGATTCGTTTGATATTCATTTCTTTCAGCCGGTCAAACCCTGAATCGTCGGAAATCATTTCGTCCAGACCTTGGATTTGGCAGGTGGCGGCGTGAATTGCGTCCCGCGGGTCCAAATCGAGTTTTTCCATCAAGTCCAGTGATTTTTTCATGATTTCCGGAGTGGCCGCAACCCAGCGAATGGCCGGATTGGCCAAAAAATTACGGCAGATGTTCAGCATCTCCATCTTGCCTTGATGTTTTTTGATTTTCCAAGCTACTTCATCCAGCGTCAATGTTGACGTGACGGCTTGTTCGCGCCTTGAGATAAGCTTGGAAAATATCTGCCGGGCCGCATTGCCTTCTTCCTGGTCATTCAGCGCGGCGTGGATGAAGACGTTCGAGTCAAGGTATTGCATGTCTTTAGACCCCTGCGGCCAGCCTGCGTTTGCGATTGCGGTGTTCCATTTGTTCTTCGTATGCCTCATGGGGCTTGATTTTGCGCACTTTGGCTCTTCGTGCGGTTTCTTCCAACAGTCTGACCAGTCCTTGTGCTTGGACGGGTGGCCTGATTATGACGCCTTCTTCGGTGTCTTCAGCGAGCACTTTGTCACCCGGAACAATATGGAATTTGTCGCGGACCTCCTTCGGAATGACGACTTGGCCTTTTGGCCCAACGGTCAAAAACATGTGTACCATCTTCTCCTGCCTTCCGGTTATACTGGTGGTTATACTTGATATAAATCCGTAGGTTCCAAAACCATTTGCGAGTCGTTCTTACCGGAACTTCTCTCCCGTCATCTGCTCGAACAGCTGGATGTAGATTCGGCTGGTCGCATCGGCTTTTTCTTTGGGAAGCGGCGGAATGTCGGGCTCGGGCTTTCCGGCTTTCCGCGCCGCGTACAGCGCCTCGTGGTACCCCGTCTCGCGGTAATACTGGCGGACGAATTCCTTGCTCTTCTCGACGTGGTTGCCCTTTTCCAGCTCACTTGAGTCCCAGAAGCGGTCCTCATCCGGCGTGCCGAAGGTATCGATCACCATCAACCGGCGCTGCTCGTCGAAAGCGAATTCCTTCTTGCCGTCTACATGCACCAGGCCGCGCGGGCCGACGTTGCGATCGATGACTTTGTCGATATTGAGGGCGGCGTTCTTGAGGCCGTCCCATTCGCTTTCCGTCAAGCCGGAAATGCCGATGGCTTCCTTCTTGTCCAGCGGCCGGTCCGTCTTTTCCAGCTTCGTGGTGGCTTCGAAGAACGGCTCCGGCAAGCTTTCGCCCTTCTTGATCTTGTGGCCCGAAGAAAAGCCGACGTCTTCGGCCTTGACGCTGCCGTCCTGCAGGCGGTCGAACAGCGATCCGTACGCGTAGTAACGCACGATGACTTCCAAGGGAATCAGGTAGTTGCGCGTGTCGTGGTTTATTTTGGAATAATCGTGGATGACTTGTACGCGCTTGACATGCATGCGGTTCGGCGCCGTCAGCTTGAGAAAGTGCGATGCGATTCCGGCTTTTTGGCATTGCTCGAACCAATAGGCGGATGCACGGCAGAGCGTCTCGCCCTTGAACGGGATGTCGGTGGGGATGATCTTGTCGAAGACTGAGACGCGGTCGGAAAACTCGAATTCGAGCGTGTGGTCGTCGATGGCGTAGACGTTCTTGACTTTTCCTTTGTGGATGAAATTGCCGGGATTTGCGTTGGCCTTTTCCTGGGTGTCGTTCACGCTTTGGCACCCCGCAGCAGGATTTGTTCGCGGCCGGGTCCGACCGACACGCTCAGCACGGGCAGGCCGCTTTGCTTTTCGATGAATTCGACGTACTTGCGCGCCGTCTTGGGCAACGCCTCGAAGCCCTCTTTTTTGCTTTTCGTGCAGGCCTCGTTCCAATCCGCTTCGTCAAAGCCCGGCATCGATACGAACACGGGTTTGGCTTTCTCCACCTGGTCGCGCTGCGTGGGGAAGTAGGTGACTTTTTTGCTTCCCACTTGGTAAGCGGTGCAGACCTTGAGCTCGGGAATGCCGGCGAGCACGTCCAGCTTGGTCAGGTGCATGCCGTCGTATCCGTTGAGGCGTTTGCCCAACTCCAGCGCGGTGAGGTCGAGCCAGCCGACGCGGCGGGGCCGGCCCGTCGTGGTGCCGTATTCGGCGCCGCGTTTGCGGATGCTCTCGCCCAATTCATTTGTCAATTCGGTGGGAAACGGCCCTTCGCCCACCCGCGTGGCGTAAGCCTTCACCACGGCTTCGACGCGGGAAATCAGGCGGGGGTCGATCCCGGCGGATGCGGCGGCGTTGGCCGCGATGGGCTGCGACGACGTGACGTATGGGTAGGTGCCGAAGTTGTTGTCCAACAAGGTGGCCTGCGCGCCTTCGAAAAGCACCCGCTTTCCTTTTTGCAGCGCTTCGTCGATTTCGATGGAGGCGTCGCAAAGATAGTCTTTGAAGTGCTGACCCAGATCATTGTATTGAGCGTAGGTCGCTTCCAGGGAGGGCAGTTTGGTCACGCCGAAGATTTCCTTGAGCGTGCGGGCGTGGACGGGGTAGTACCGCTCCAACGCGGCTTTGAGCAAATCAGGGTTGACCAAGTCTTCGAAGCGCACGCCGTGACGCGCCGCCTTGGACTCGTAGACGGGTCCGATGCCCCGTCCGGTGGTGCCGATCTTGTGCGCGCCGCTTTCACGCGCCGCATCCCAATACGTGTGCCAAGGCATGATGATGTGGGCGCGGAAATCCACGCCCAATACGTCGGGTCCGACTTTCAGGCCGTGGCGGGTGAAAAAGTCGATTTCCTCCTTGAGCACGCGCGGATCGACCACGACACCGGAGGCGATGAGGCTTCGTTTGCCGCGGATGACGCCGGACGGCAGTAAGTGCATCTTGTAGGTAGTGTCGCCGACTTGGACGGTGTGGCCGGCGTTGTTGCCGCCTTGGTAGCGGACCACTACGTCAAAGCGTTCGCAGAAGTAGTCGACGAGTTTTCCTTTGCCTTCGTCGCCCCATTGGGCTCCGAGGATGACGGTGCTGGGCATGTTCACATCAACGGTTTGGCTTAAAATGCCGACGCGGCCGGCGTTTCTTCGTAATCGGACAATTTCTTCTTGAGTTTCTTGGCGAATGCGGCGGCCTTGCGCGATGCCAGGCCGGTGTGCGCGGACACGTCGTGACCCTTGACTTTCTTCAGTAAGGGATTGGGTTTTCCTTCCAACACGTCCTGCCAGGCCTTCATGGACTCGTCACGCAGTTTCTCGTGCGCCTCTTGGCGCGACGCGCCTTGCTTGACGTATTCCATCAGCAGTACTTCCGTGAGCGCAAACGGGCCGTGTTGTTCAAGGTTCTTTTTTATAACGGCTTCGTTGATGACGAGGCCGTCGAGGACCTTGTAGGCCAACAGCAGCATCTCGTCCAGCGCCAGGAAGGCCTGGGGCATCCAGACGCGGCGGTTGGCCGAGTCGTCCAGCGTCCGCTCCAGTGCGTTGTTGGCCGCGTTCTCCCACGCCACGACCGGCGCCGACGCGACCAGGCGGGCAAGCGAGCAGATGCGTTCGCAACTGATGGGGTTGCGCTTGAACGGCATGGCGGAGGAGCCGACTTGCTTGGACTTGAACGGCTCGGATGCTTCATGCCGCATCTGTAACAGGCGGATGTCCAGCGCCATCTTGTGGAGGGACTCGGCGACGCCGGCCAAAACGGCGGCCAGTTCGTAGTCCTGCTTGCGGCTGTACGTCTGGGTGGCCACGTCGAAGGCGTGGAGGTCCAGTCGTTTGAGAAAATCGTTCTCGAGCTGTTCGGCCTTGTCGGCATCGCCGTCCATGATGGTGACGTAGCTGGCCGCCGTCCCGGTGGCCCCTTTGAGTCCCTTGGCCCACAAGTCGCCTTCGATCCACTCTAGCGTTTCAAGGTCTTCCAGGAGGTCCTGTGCCCATACGGCGAAGCGGTAGCCGAGGGTGCTGGGTTCAGCCGATTGCAGGTGGGTGTACGCCATGCACGGCGTGCCGTGGTACTTTTCGATCAAGCGCTGAAGCGCGAAGAGGACGGAGGCGACGCGGGTCTTGAGCAACGCGACGGCTTCTTTCTGGTGAATCAAGTCGGCGTTGTCCTCGATGTCCATCGAAGTGGCGCCCCAATGCAATTTTCCGCCGCCAATCTTGCATTGTTCTGAAAAGACGCGCAGTTCGGCGACTAGGTCGTGGCGGATTTCTTTTTCGATTTCCAGGCTCTTCTCGACGTCGACCTTGGCGAGGTTCTTTTCGATGTCATCCAATTCGGCCTTGCTGACTTTTCCGGCTTTGTATTGGGCGTAAGCCAGCGCGGCCCAGACTTTGCGCCACGTGAGCCTTCGGTGGGCTTCAGAGAAAATCGACCGCATGGGTTGCGACGCGTAGCGCCAGGTGAACGGGGATAAGTAGTCATCGTACCCGAATGAAACCACGGACTGAACCCACCGTATCCGATTAATGGCCCGGCGGTTATTAAAGGCTTTATTCGACGGCTCATCCCAGCGGCTTGGCGACGATGCAGACGCCGCCTTTGCGCCGTGCCACGATGCGATATCCCCGTCGTTGGAGGAATGTCGCCGCTCCGTTGCTGTTGGCTTGCAGCTGGCTGGCCCTGATCCTGTATCCGCGCCGCCTCGCTTCTGCCTCATGCACGTCGAACATGCGCGTGCCAATCCGCTCCCCGCGGTGCTCGGGCAACAAGTAGGCATGCTCGCCA